>Ga0160423_10002296_pt1 | contig 16033 bp, 19 predicted proteins | sample CRUFie14St8metaG_FD_108191 | JGI IMG/M metagenome (GOLD analysis project Ga0160423, IMG submission 108191) | Marine microbial communities from the Costa Rica Dome - CRUD Field 142mm St8 metaG | ecosystem: Environmental > Aquatic > Marine > Oceanic > Photic zone | place: Costa Rica: the Eastern... | reverse complement strand
GTAATTGCAGAACCAGATCCACCACCAAAATTAACTTCCTCCCAATCAGTTTCATCGAAATCCCACGGATCTTTATCTTTTAGTTTAAAATATCTACTACCACTTTCGATACCTACAATCATACCAGCTCTACGGCGCAATTCTGTTATGGTAGTTCCCGAAAATATTTCAGTACCTCCACTGTAATTTCTTAAACCATCAATACCTAAAGTAGTATCAATAACGGGAAAAGTATCACTAGTTGTACCAGGAGAAATAAATCCTGATATTGGAACACCACCTATGTCTACATAATTTGCCATATATCTATATTTTTATACATTGTTTAATTGAAATTTGTATGGGTTACTTGTTTGAGCAAATGTTTGTCTCCACACTTTATAATTTACTGGTAGACCTTGACTATTAGTTATACTAATATCTGTTTGAAAAGATCCTGGTATTGGTGTTACACCAGCAAAATCAGTAATAGGTGATCCTGCAGATGTCCATGAACCAACATTAGTTAGTATATCTGGTACACATACCCATAAATAATTACTACCCGAATTCGCAACCGTAAGAACCGAACCAAAACCTAATGACGTTACAAACTGACTATTTGATAAGGTGATCATTTGCCCACCAGTTAATGTTAATCCACCCATACCAAAATATACATAGGATTTCCATGTTGCGGAAATGTTACGAGTAAAAGATGCCCCTTGAGTATTAATTCCATGTACTGTGTATAAGGGTTCTGAACCTACACTTGTTTTTACGTCAGATACTTGTATTGTTGCACCTGTTGTTCCTGCCTTAGGTTGACTATCTAATAATATATTACCACTAGAATCAGTAACCTTCACACTATTAGATATTAAATCATCTACATTTGCGGGTTGTGTAGTAGACCAACTAAAATCTTTAGAAACCGGAACACCTGGTGTAGTCTCCTGACCTATTTCATAACTACTAAGTAAATCACTACGAGTAAAAGAATTAAAGGTTGGTGGGATATATGGGTATAATAAATCGTCCCACATTTCTTGCATTGTCTTACCTGGTGCAGGAAATGAACTTCCTGCGGTTATACCACCTACTGTTGTAGGAGTTGCGGCACTATTTATATAATTAGGTATTGTACCACCAGATAAAGGAGACAAATCAACATTATAGAAATTGGCACCATATAAATTATTATCGAATTGTAAAGTAGTACCAACTAATGTCGCCGCATCTGTATAAGAATCTGCAGTTCCACCTGATAATGCGGATAAGTCTACATTGTAAAAATTAGAACCAAATACGTTATTATCAAATTGTAATACATTACCTACCAAAGTTACACCATCAGTATAAGAATCTTCTATAGTAAAACCACTAATACTAATTGTATCACCACTACCATTTACTAATGTTAATGTGCCAGCACTATATGTACCACCGGTAATTGCAGAACCAGATCCACCACCAAAATTAATCTCTTCCCAGTCAGTTAAATCAAAATCCCAAGGATCTTTATCTTTTAGTTTAAAATATCTATCACCACCCTCAACACCTACAATCATACCAGCCCTACGGCGCTCTTCTGTTACAGTCTCACCACTTAGAACCTCTGTAGTAGTACCACTATAGTTTCTTAATCCATCAATACCTAATTGAGTGTCGATAACTGCATACTTATCATCAGTATTACCTGGTGATATAAATCCAGTAATTTTAACACCTCCTAAGCCTCCATAATCAGTACCCATATTTATTTATTTATTTTTTTCATTTTATTAATTACATAACCATGTGGTAAATGCTGCAGCCGTTTGGTTAACCGACCTATAAATTCTATAAGTCACCGATACAGTAAACGGATTTGTTATTGTTATAGTTGATAATTCAATAAAAGGTATATTATTACCAAAACATCCCGCAACAGAATCTCTAATATCTGATGGTTGCCCAAGAGTATTTGGAATACACCAATACATATATTCACCACCAGCAGTTGCTGGTTGGGTTACATAACTATTTACGACACTACTAACTAAACCTCCACCCGCTAAGGATTGCATTTGTGTTGCATTTAAAGTAGCACTGACATTTTTACCAAAATACCATCGTATTCTCCAAGTTCTACTTATTGTTCTATTAAAAGTTCCACCTTGTGTGTTTATACCAAATATTTGATATAAATTTTTACTACCCACTGTCGTTCTACCCATTGCTGCAGTAGTAGTAACAGTTTGTGAACCATCGTTATCTTCAGAATTTGCAATAGTCGCAGATGGATCAAGTTCTTTTATTTCTATACTACCTGCAATTCCAGATTCTACATTAACACTATTAGATGTACTCCAAGTAAAATTCTTACTTCCTGTTGTTATTGTTTCACCTACTTCGTAAACACTTTTAAGGTCTGCCCTATTAAAACTGGTAAAAGAAGGTGGTTGGTAAGGATATAATAATTGATCCCACATTTGTTGCATTGTTCTACCTGGTGGTGGAAATGTATTTCCTGCAAGTATACCACCTACCGTTTCCGTAGTGGAAGCAGTATTAATATAATTAGGTATTGTACCACCAGATCCACCTGCCGCTGGTGCCCATACACCAGTACCATCTTCTTCGTCTTGTGTTAATACATAACCGATAGTTCCTAAAGATGCACCATCTCTTATTCTTATTTTATCAGTCGTTAATTTATTATCTATTGTGGCATCTTCCCTACTCCTTAAATAATCTAAAGGTCCTGTATAATCTAAAGATTTAGCAGAAAATTCTAAGTAAGTTGCACTTATGAATCCTGTGTTTGCCGTAAAAGTTTGTGCACTAAGAGCTACACCATTTAATACCCCCACTGTTCCATCACCACTAATATCCAACGGATCTAAAGTTGCACCACTGGCATTAGCAGTATCAACATTAAAATTATATTCAATACTATAACCACTATATTCTAATGCTATATTATGAGTACCATTAGTACCTGATAATGTAATATCCCAAAACGGCCCTACAGTTATAGTACTATTAAGAAAAGTAGTTATACCAGTAATAAATGGATCTCCGTCCCCCCCTAAACTACTTGTATTTGGGGTAATTCCAACAGGTATCTGGGTAGCCGTTGTTGTATAAAGTGGGTTAGTCCAAGTCAAAGAACTATATGGAATTTCATCTGTTGTTATACCACTTAAATAAGATGGGATAAAGTTAGGGGATGTAGGATCAGTAACATTATAATTAGAAAATAACGAATTTCCACTAAAAATTGCAGTTTGTAAATCACCATCATTAGGATTTAATAATACAATACTATCTACATCTACACCCGTAGGATAACCACTAAATGGTATACCAGCCTGTATTTTACCATCGAAACAAGCAGTATTACCTGTTAATATAGTTGCTTGTCTCGCTAAGTCTACTTGGGTTATTAATTTCTTTTCACAATCCGACATATTTTTACCTTTAATAATAAATATTTAGTTTTCTGTTATATTTATATAAAAAACTTTAAACATGAATAAAACATATAAAAAGTCCGATATACATAAATATATTGAGGAAAAGAAAAATGTGGTTGAAGAGGAAGAAGTTAATGAATTAGTTGATACTGCTGGTGCATTAATAAATAAAGATGACAACTATAGAGCAACACCTTCAGTTATAAAATCTAAAAAAACTAGTGATGATTTTGCTAGGGCGGCTACACAAGGTCCAGAAGCATATTTTATTTATGGTGGACCGTATTATGGGATTAATTATAGTTATGTTGTAAATGAAGAAGAAAATATAGATGAAAATATTTCTCATGAAGCATTACAAGATTTAGATGCGTTTCATAATACAAAGAAAAAATATAGTAGAGATGAAAGAGAAATAGGTAGAAAAATTGCTAAAAAAGATATTAGTAAACACTACCATAAACCAAAAGCACCGGGATATGATTTAGATCCTTCTGAAGATTGGGCAAATTATCAAATACCTTATGATACCGAATTTAATTTTGATTTTTTAGAAGAAAATAAAATGAAAGGTTTAGTAGATGAAATGTTTTTATCTAAAAAAACAGATAAAGGTATAATTAAAAAAACTAATGAACAAGATCTAGTTGGTGATAAAATAGAAATCGCAGATATTAGTGAATTAAAAAAAACTTTTGAAAAACCTATGGTTATTCATAAATTAAACCATTTACTTAAATTAGTAGAAAAAGAAGAGTTAAATGGTGAAGAATTAGCAATACTTCTCAACCACCTAATTAAAAATGTTAAGGTAGAAGAAATTAGTGAAAAACATAGAGAAATTTTAGGGGATAAGATTAAATATGGCGAACAGGAAGGAGAATAAAGGTGGTAACAGTGAGTTACGTGGTAAACATTGGTCATGTCCTGAATATGTTACTAATGCACTTAGTACTGCAGTAAAGAGATATGAATCTTTAAATAAAGGGGGTAAAACTACTGAAGGTTATAAAAGAGCTAAAGGAATATTACAAAATAATCTTATAGAATATTCACAAATGAAAAGAATTAAAAACTGGTTCGATTCTTTTGAAGGGAGTAATGATGATATGGAATATAGATTAAATGGTGGTAAAACAATGCATAATTGGGTTGATTCTACTTTAAATAGAGAAACTGAAGCAATTAAAGCACCTAAAAAAATAAAAATGGAAACAGGATTAACCAATCAATTTATTAAGTCTCATAACAAAGATGTTAATAAAGTTAATAGGGAAACTTTAAAAATAAAGTTACCTAAAATACACAAAGATATAAGTGGACAAATTTCAAGAGGTAAACCAGTTTATGAAGAAGTAAAAAAAATAAAAAAATTAATAACGTATAAGTATAAAAAATAAAAAAATGGCAAGTAAATTAGAAGAATTAGGTAAACAATTCAGAAAAGACAATATAATCAAAAATACTTACCAGAATGGTGAAGGAAACCAATATGGAGCGAAACACCCTAATGCTAAATCAGATGGAGATAATAAAGGTAAAGGTACTGGTAATTTTTTAGATACATATAATGGTGGTTCATTAAGTGATGAAATAGGTTCATCTAACGAACCAGGTTCTGGTAGAATTGCGAATATTGCAAAAAATAAGTATAGTGCAGAAAAACCATATGAGACACCATCAACAGATGATAATAAAAATCAATTTAAAGCTACTTAAATAATAATGAAACTTTACAATTTAGCAGAAAGTCTTATATTAGAAGTTGCCGCTAAGGGTGACATAATGAATGCTATGCGTAAACGTAGAATTATTGAGTTAAACTATGATGATGAAGAAGATCCAGGTGGAAAAGGAAAAAGATGGATACAAATATATTGTTATGGGGTATCTAAAGCGGGGAATGAAGTAGTAAGGGTATATCAAGTGGGTGGAGACACTAAAACCATACAACCGGGATGGAAATTATTTAGAACTGATAGAATGGAAAATATGAGAACATTAGGGGGAACATTTAACGAAGCTAAACCACTATTTAACCCAACAGGAGATAAAGATATGACAAACATATATTATATAACAAAATTTGAATAAAAAAATATTATGAGTAGCGCTAACAAATTGGCAGATATATTAAGTAGATCTAAAGCGGTAATGCAAAAAACCGATGAAAATCACGGAACTACTATTAGAAACACACAAAGTAATAACTCTTTTTCTGGTGAAGAAAAAGAAATGCCTAACTTAACAGAAAATTATATTAGTAGACATTCTAAAAGTAGTACGAGATCAGTAGCACCACAAGGGGGACAATATAGAAATTTAAAAACCTCTAAGATGCCTAAAGAAGTATTAGATGCAATGGTAAACAACCCAATAGAGATTCCTGAGTCTCCTAATCATACTTTTGAATTGGCGGATGTACAAGATTTAGTAAATGAAAGTGTACCTACACAACAACCATTACCAACACCTACACCTAACTATGAAACTAATGATATTAGACAAATAGTTAGAGAAGAGATAGGGGATGTAGTTAGAGAGGTTGTAGAAGAGTATTTAGATAAATCTTTAGTAACTGAAGATATTAAAATCAAAATAGGTGATACAATATTCGGTGGTAAATTAAAACCACTACCAACAAAAAAGAAAAAAAGAGTATAAAAAGAAACCCTCCGAAGAGGGTTTTTTTATTTTAAACTATTTTCTAAATCTTCTTTTCCTTCGACAATTTGTGATTTTGCCAACCAAAAAGTTAAATCTCCAATTTTATCAATTTTCATTTTAAGTAGTTTCTTATAAACTGCAACATCTAATTCATTCTTTACATATGGTATACCTAATGTTTTAGAACAAACTGGTCCTACACCAGTCGCCTGTGATCTCCAATCCGTTAAATCTCTACCACATACTCTACAAGATGAAACATCTGAGACAGTTAGTTTACCAACTACTTGATACGCTTTTTCAGTCTCTTTCAAAACCTTACTAATAGTCATTAAAAAAGGTCTAAACTCTAATTCATTATCTTCTGCAACTCTCTTAGCAATGAATTTAGTAATTTTGATATCTACATTAACCTCTTTAGGTTGTTGTGTTTGAGTTAAGTTATTAAGTTTATTAAAAAATTTACCTGCCGACAAAAGTTGTCTTTCGGTTAATTTACCATATTTTTTTAACCCATTCTGTAATGAATTAATAAATCCGTTATTACCGTTGTAGTTTTGTACTCTGATTGTTATTTCTGAATTTCCCATAGTTATTTGATTTGATATTGTAAAGATACAAAAAATTTTTAAACTGCCAAACTTTTTAGAAGTTTTTTTAATGTACAGTTACGTCATAATCGTGTTTAGGGTATGTATCTATATCCTTACAGATATTTAAAATCTTTTCATACAAATCCATTTTTTGACTTTTAATGGTATTCATATCTTCGTGTGAACGAATTTTATCTGAGTAGTCAAAACCGTCATACAAACCGTATAACATATTACCTACACCACCAAAAGGACTAACACCATCTATACCGAATAGTTCTGTTGTTGCCTCACCAATCATCCTTAGAGTTTCTTTACTCATACATTCATGTCTATTAAAATATTTCATAGTTGTTTAATTTTTATAATACTAAAGTACAAAAAATTTTTTAAACTACCAAAATTTCTTAAAAAAAAACTTTAGTTTATTAGTTTTATTGATTATATTTTAATAAAATTTAAAAACATGTCAAAAATTAAAGTATTAGTAGTACCCAGTGATAGAACAGGTGTATCTTATTATCGTTCTACAATTCCACACATAAAATTACAAGAATATTATCCTAACGATTTTTATGTCGATATAGATTATACACCAGATTTAAAAAATGATGAATTTTTAAAACAATACGATTTAATTCACTATCATAGAACTTTAGGTTCGTATGAAGAAATAGAATCAGTTTTAAAAAGATGTGACGAATTAGGGATTACAACTATTATGGATATTGATGATCATTGGTCACCAGGTCCCGATCACCCCGCATGGGCGATTATAAAACAACAAAACTTAAATAAAAAAATTGCTGATAATTTAAAAGTTTCTAGAAATATAACTACTACCACACCTATATTTGCAAAAGAAATAAGTAAATTTAATGAAAATGTATTTGTTTTACCTAATGCAATTAACCCTAATGAAAAACAATACCAAAGTAATAGCGAAAAAAGTGATAGAGTTAGAATTGGTTGGTTAGGTGGATCTTCACACTTAAAAGATTTAGAGATTTTAAATGGTGTAGTAAGTAATATAAAATCTGCAGGATTAATAGATAAAGTCCAATTTGTATTATGTGGATATGATTTAAGAGGTACTATGACTGTAATAGATAAACAAACAGGAAAACAAAAACAAAGACCTATTAAACCAAAAGAAAGTGTATGGTATAAATATGAAAAAATATTTACTGATAATTACAAAATTATTAGTCCTGAATATAAAGACTTTTTATTAAAGTTTGAGAAGGGTGAGTATGAAAATGTTAGTAATGAACCTTATAGAAGAATATGGACTAAACCTATAACAACATATGCATCCAACTACAATTTATTTGATGTGTCTTTAGCACCATTAAAAGAGAGTGAATTTAATAGAGTAAAGTCTCAATTAAAAGTAATTGAAGCAGGATTTCATCGAAAAGCATTAATTGGTCAGGATTTCGGACCATATCAAATAGATATAAATAATGCTTATGAAAAAGGAGGTAATTTTAACACTAATGATTGTAACGGTATTTTAATACCTGAAAATAAAAATCATAAATTTTGGTTTAAACATATAAAATATCTTATTGAGAATCCTAACGAAATTAAAAAGTTGGGGGATAATCTTTATAATACAGTAAACGGTAAATATGATATGAAATCTGTTTGTGAAAAAAGAGCTTTACTATATAAATCTTTGGTTGGTAAAAAAGAATTAAAAGAATTTGACGTTGTAAAATAAATTTATTATTTTTATTAAAAATTAAAATTATGTCAAAAACAATAGAATTAAAAGATAAAATATTAAAAAACAAACAAACATTTTTAGAAAAAAATGAATTGTATGGAATCTTAAATAAAGAGTTATTAGATTATTTGGGTGAAGATTTATTAACGGCACCCGCATCAACTATGACATCTTTACATAATGCATTTCCTGGCGGTTTAATTGATCATGTACTTAAAACTACTAAATATGCAATAGGTATCAATAAACTATTACCTGATAGTATATCTGTGGACGCACAATCCATAGTAAAAGTATGTTTTCTACACCAAATAGGTAAAACATTTCTTTATAAATGGTGTGAATCAGAGTGGCATAGGAATAATCAAGGAAAAATGTACGAATTCAACGAAGAATTAATTTCGATGAAAATAGGTGAAAGATCAGTTTATTATGCTATGAAATATGGTATTAAGTTAAGTGAAGAAGAATATCAGGCAATAGTAAATTATGATAAACCTGAAGATGACAAACAATCTAAGTGGTATGGTAGTACACTATCTACTATTTTAAAACAAGCTAATGAATTGGCAATAATAGAAGAAAAAAATAACAATAATGAGTGAAGACATATTGAATGAGGATTTAGAAGATAAAAGTATTGAGGAACTAACTCAGATTTTAGAAAATATAAGTAGTGTTGTAAATGATTATAGTGGTATTGAAAGATCTACAGATGAAATTCAAAATGATTTAAATGAACTTAATCAAGTAGTAGATCATTATAAAAATTTAAATGGTGGAACATTTAATGTAACAAATCCATCATCCTTTGGTGTAATTAAAAATGTTACTAAATTTAATAATAGAAGTAATAATGCTGATCCTATTTATGCACATGTAGGTGATAGCGGTTTTGATATAAGAGCGTCTTTGAAAGATCCTGTCATTTTAAAACCTTTAGAAAGAAAATTAATTAGTACCGGTTTAAGTTTTGAGTTATCACCTAATACTGAATTACAAATCAGACCTAGAAGTGGAATGGCACTTAAACATGGTATTACAGTATTAAATACGCCTGGTACAGTAGATGAAGGATATAGAGGTGATGTTGGTGTGATATTAGTTAATTTAAGTAATGAAAAATATACTGTTAATGATGGCGATAGAATTGCTCAGGGAGTTATTATGAACGTAATTGGACAAAACATTTCAGATTTAGTTAATAGTAATAATTTGAGTGAAACCAAAAGGGGAGGTGATGGATTTGGTTCTACCGGCAAAAAATAAAATAAATGAATAAAAAAAATAAATCTGATTTATTAAGAGAGATAAGGAGAGTTAAGTTAGAAATTATTATGGGTGATCGTAATGGACATATGATGTCTAAAGATTACGAAAAAAAATTACTAAAATTAGAAGAAGAACTAAAAAAAATAGAAGATGATTAGCGTAATTTACTCAACTAAAGAGAATAAAGATAGTCACATAGAACATATAACAAAAACTTCTGGAATACATAAAGGAATAGAAGTAATTCAATATATTAATAATGGTAAATACTCTTTAACTGAAATATATAATAAAGCACTTAAAGAAACTACAAATAATATTGTGGTTTTTTGTCATGATGATATTATTTTTGAAACTAAGAATTGGGGTAAAAAACTATTAAAGTTATATGAAAAAAATACAGAATATGGTATTATAGGTATTGCTGGTAGTAGAGAAATGCCTGTTTCTGGAAAATGGTGGGAAAACTCTAACCATATGTACGGTCAAGTTTACCACCAACATGAAGGAAAAAAATGGCTTTCTAAGTATTCAAATAAAAATAATGGTTATATTGATAATGTAATAATTGTTGATGGTTTATTTTTTAGTGTAAATAAAGAAAAAATAAAATGTGAGTTTGATGAAAATGTTAAAGGATTTCATTTTTATGAAATAGATTTTTGTTTCAGAAATTATTTAAAGGGGGTAAAAATAGGTGTAATATCAGATATAGATGTCACCCACTTATCTATTGGTGCAACTAATAAAGAATGGGAAGAAAATAGAATTATTTTTAGTGAAAAATTTAAGGATAATTTACCTGCAAAGGTAAAAAAAATATTTAGTAAAAATAATAAAATGAAAGTTTTAATAGGTTGTCTATTTTTTAATGATTACACTGGATCAGAACTATATGTATATGAATTAGCCAAACAGTTAGTAAAAGAGAATTGTGAAGTAGATATCGTTTCTAATATTGGACCTAAAATGGTGCAAAGAATTAAAAAATATGGGGTAAATTGTTATCCTATACAAGAACCGCCAGGATATAAATTAGGTGATGGTAAATGGATTTTAAAAACGAGTAATGGGCCTACAGTATCTGAAAAAAATAAATTATATAAATTAAGTGATGTAAAATATGACATTGTACATATAAACCATAAACCTATTGGTAATCACTTAATAAAGTTATACCCTAACTTAACATTCATAAACACAATACATTCAGAAGTGATTCCGGAATTAGAAGAACCGGTATTAAATGAAAAAGTAGGGAAGTATATAGCTATAAGAGAAAGTATAAAAGATTTTATAAAGACTGATTGGGGTATTGATGACGAAAAAATAAAGGTAATTTATAATCCTATAGATGATACTAGATTTAAAATCTATGATAATATTAAAACTAAACCATCAATTTTATTTGTAGGTTCTATAGATTATCTTAGAAAAAATACAATATACGATTTAGTAAAATATTGTGAAGATAATGAAAAAGAATTATGGTTAGTCGGTAAAAATAAGTCAGATTATTTAGAAGATTTAATTAAAAATAAACACGTGAAATATCATGAATCTTTATGGGGTGTGGAAAAATATGTTAGAGAATGTGAACAAACTGCAAGTATATTGATGGGTAGAACCACTATTGAAGGGTGGTTATGTGGTAAATCAGGTTGGATATACAATATTGACGAAGAAGGTACGATAATAGATAAAAAATTACATAGTATACCTACAGATATTGAAAAATATAAATCTTCTAATATAACTAATCAAATAAAAAAAGAATATGAAAGTTTGATATGAAATTACTGATAAAGTTTCCAACAAGAGGTAGATCAAATAAATTTTTAAAAGTTTTAAAAAAATATAATGATTTATTAGAAGATAAGTCTACTAAAATTATTGTTAGTTGCGATAATGATGATAAAGATATGAATCAAACTCATGTAAAAGAAGTATTAAGTGGATATAAAAATGTTAAAGTTTTTTGGGGTGACAATAAAAGTAAAATAGAAGCAATAAATGCTAATATTGAAGGTGAAGTTTTTGATATTATATTATTAGCGTCAGACGATATGATACCGGTAGAAAAAGGTTATGATAAAATCATTAAAAACAAAATGAATAAATATTATCCAGATACTGATGGGGTATTGTGGTTTAATGATGGTTATCAAAAAGAAAAATTAAATACTCTTTGTATTTTAGGTAAAAAATATTACAATAGATTTAATTATATATATTATCCTAAATATAATTCGGTATGGTGTGATAATGAATTTATGGACGTTGCTAATATTTTGAAAAAACAAACTTATTTTAGTGATGTAATAATTAAACATGAACATCCTGATTGGGGGCATGGGAATAGAGATGAAATCCATCAAACTAATATGAAAAATGAAAAACATGATAGAGAGCTTTATAATTTAAGAAAAAGACAAAATTTTAACTTATGAAATTAGACGTTTATATACCTACATATCCACCACATTTCACTTATTTAAATAAAATTGTTGATATGTATTTAAAATCAACGGAAAAAGCAGATAATATTATTATTAGTGTTTCAGGATACAAAGACGTAAATAAAATTTTTTTCGATGATTTAGAAAAAAAAGAAAGTGTTAAAATAATTAGGAATAAAGAAAACAAATTAACTGCAGAAAATTTAATAGACTCTAATAAAACAAATTCAGATATAATTTTATATCATGGTTCTGATGATTTTCCACATTTTCATAGAATCGAATTAGTTAAGTATTTTTTTAAAAATTACGATATAAAACATTTACATCATTCTTACCATAAATGTAATGGTAATTTAACACATGGTAAAAATTGGGACGCAAAAAAAGAATCTTGGGGTAGTTCACATAAACTTAAAAACTTACATCATACATTTAATTTAGATGATATTAATATTTACACTACCGATCAAATATATAAGAAATATTTTCCCGATGGTAAAATAAAAACAGGATCACAAATTCAAAAACAGATTGGTTATTCATTTGCCGTCTTTAACCATTCAATGGCGATGGGAGCTTGCGCTATAAAAAGAGATGTTATGGATGAAATAAAATGGAATAGTAGAGATTTTTTATTTAGTATAAACAACCCAATAGGAAGAGGTCAAGACTATGAGTTTTTTATGAGAATGGTACATAAATATAATAAAGGTTTACTTATATCCTACCCTCTTTATTATTATAATACATCTAGTTATAAATAAAAAAATGAAAAAAATTGTATCATATAGTTTATGGGGTAACCATCCAATGTATTGGATTGGGGCATTAAGAAATATTGAAATAGTAGAAAAATACCTACCAGACTTTATATGTCGATTCTACATTGATAAAAATAGTAATCAGTCTCTAATAGACTCTATACCAGACAATGATTTAGTAGAAAAGATATTAGTAGATTCAAATAAAGAATCTTTTTATGGGATGTTTTGGAGATTTTGGGCGGCAGATGATCCAGAAGTTGATGTTATATTAAGTAGAGATTGTGATAGCAGAATTAGTGAAAGAGAGATAAAAGCTATAAATGAATGGTTAGAATCAGATAAAGATTTTCACATAATGCGAGACCATCCGCACCATAATGTCCCAATATTAGGTGGAATGTGGGGTGCAAGAAATGGTATTTTAAGAGAAGTTAATATAACAAATAAAATAAAACAGTGGACTAAATTTGATCGTAAAGGTGTGGATCAAGATTTCTTAGATCAAATTATATATCCATTAGTAAAAGATAAATCATTGATACATGACGATTGGGGTAGATTTGGTGGTAACATAAAGAAGTTTCCTGCTGGAAGAATAGATAGAGGATTTGTTGGGGAAATATATGATGAATATGATAATAGAAATGAAGAACACTATAAATTAATCCCTTATGATAATATTATTAGAAATATATCTAAATAACAATAAATAAAAAAACAAATATAATGAAAAGAGTATTTTTAAGCACCGATGATAATCCTTTATATATCCAATTCTGGCCGATTGCTGCTACCGCATGGAGGAATATGGGGTATGAACCTATGTTAACTTTAATAACTAACAGAAATTATGAGTCGTGGAAATGGATGGAAGAGTTTGGTGAAGTGAGTAAATTTAATCTGAGACCGGAAATACCAGCCGGTAATTGGGCTAAAGTAGCTAGATATTTTAGTTATTATAAATATAAAAATGATAAAGGGATGGTAGGTGATATGGATATGTTACCATTGAATAAAGAATATTTTGATAGTTTATTCAATTATGATGACGATAAACTAGTACTATCTTCGTATGAAGCTTATAAAAATACTCCATATTGGGGTACATTTCCTTATTATAAATTTCCTGGTTGTTATATGATAGCAACAGGTAAAATATGGAAAGAAATAAATAATCCTAATAATTTATCAGAAGATGAGTTAATTAAAAGTTTTTACAATTTAAAAGTGTATAAAGAAAACGGAATTTATAAAGAAGGTATTAATTATCCTTATAGTCAATTTTCTGAAGAATCTTTATGTAGAGTATTAGTATACAGGTGGGATCCAAAACTTAAAAATATAGTCAAATTAAAACGTCCTGGAGGTTGGAGTAATGGAATGGCAGTTAGACGTATTGATAGAGCTAACTGGAGATATGATGTGGAACAACTAAAAAAAGGATTTTATTTAGATGCTCATTGTTTACGACCTCTATCACAACATAGACAACAATTACAACCTCTTTATGATTATTTAGGGATTGATAAAGAATTAGTAGAATTGGGTATAAAAAAATCTCAAGAGAAATAAAATTATCTTATGAAAATATTAATTATTCAGGAAAAAGGTAGAAACAGTGGTAATTTAGAATATCGTGAAGCCCTAAACTTAAATAGATCCTTACAGAAATATAACGTTGAGTCTATAGTGTGGGGGCTCAATTATGATAATTTTATAATACCATTTAATGAAATTTCTAAAGATTGTGATGTGATTCTATTGTTGGAGAATTATGAAGAAAATAACTGGGTGCCTGATTTAAGTAATTTCACAGGACTAAAAATATTTTGGTCAATAGATTCTCACTGCGTACATCAAAAACATATTAATACCTGTAATAAACATAATATTGATATTGTTTTACATGCGGTATACGGACATGAAAAATACTTCACTCAAAAATGTATTTATTTCCCTAATGCGTATCCTGATGATTTAATTTATCCAATAGACAATGTGGAAAAAATAAATAATGTAGGTTTTTGTGGTAATTGGTTAAATAGAAAACAATGGATTAATTTAATTGAAAGAAATAAAATACCGGTGAAAAAAGATATATTTGTCATTGGTGATGAAATGGTGAAAGCAATTAATTCCTATAAAATACATTTTAATAGAAATTTATCTGAGGACATAAATTTCAGAACCTTTGAGACTTTAGGGTGTAAAACTTTATTAATTACTAATCGTACTGCAGGATTAGAAAACCTATTCACTATCGGTGAAAACATTGTTGTTTACGAAAATGAAAAAGACTTAATAGATAAAATAAAATTTTATTTAGACAATGATAAAGAAAGGGAAAAGATGGTAGAAAAAGGTTATGAACATGTTAAGAAAAACCACACATATTATAAAAGGGCTGCACAATTAATAAATATTATAAAAGAAAATCTATAAAAACAAAATAAATGAAAAAAGTTTTAATAACAGGAATTAACGGACAAGATGGTTCTTATTTGGCTGAATTTTTAATAGAAAAAAAATATGAGGTTTGGGGTACAGTTAAAAGAAACTCTGTTTCAGAAACTCAATCTACTAGAATAGAGCATTTAAGAGAATTAAATAAAATTAATTTAGAATATGCGGATTTAACAGATATGGCTTCTTTAGTGAGGGTTTTACAAAAAGTACAACCAGATGAAATATATAATTTAGCTGCACAGTCACACGTTAGGATTAGTTTCGATCAACCAATATATACTGCGAATGCAACAGGTTTAGGAACACTTAACTTATTAGAAGCAATACGAATGGTTTCACCACAATCTAAGATGTATCAAGCATCCTCTTCAGAAATGTTTGGTAATAATATAGATATAGATGGTTATCAGAGGGAAACTACACCATTGAGCCCAGTATCACCTTATGGTTGTGCTAAAGTATTTTCATATAATATATGTAGAAACTATAGGAATTCTTATAATATGAAAATATGGAATGGTATTTTATTTAACCATGAGTCGCCTAGAAGAGGAACTAATTTTGTAACCAACAAAGTGGTTAAAGCGGCAGTTAAAATCAAATTAGGGTTACAAAAAGAATTACGTTTAGGTAATTT
>Ga0160423_10002295_pt1 | contig 16034 bp, 29 predicted proteins | sample CRUFie14St8metaG_FD_108191 | JGI IMG/M metagenome (GOLD analysis project Ga0160423, IMG submission 108191) | Marine microbial communities from the Costa Rica Dome - CRUD Field 142mm St8 metaG | ecosystem: Environmental > Aquatic > Marine > Oceanic > Photic zone | place: Costa Rica: the Eastern... | reverse complement strand
TCTCACCGTTCTGTGGGTTCAATGGAACGTTTTTACACGAGAGCACTAGCGCGTGAGCGAGGGACTCGTTACAGAACCAACGAGGATAACGCAGGGCTAGAATGACAAGACAGGGGAGTGTCTTCGCCGACACTCCTCTCCTGTCCGCAGGTGTGTGCCTGCGCTGATGAGACCAAAAGGTCGAAACAGGTAACTTAATAAAACTTATAAAATGAACACGATTGCAAAAGGATTTAAGATGAATGAATTAGAGATGACAGCGTTTGACATTATCAGCGAGGCATCCGAGGACACAACATTTATAACGACAGCAGATGTCAATGTTGAGGAAATATTGAAAGACGTTTCAAATCTAAACCCTGTTACCGCGTTTGATATGATATCAGACTTCCTTGACTCAAACAATATACCTCACTTTTTAGTTGAGCAGTTGGTTGAAGAAAGAATGGGGACTACTGAGATAGACGGAGAGATATTCAAACTTGTTAGAACTAAGGTAAGGGTCATTCCTCAATGCCTAGATATCCATCAAGATATTGATATGACACAGCAGGAAATCAACAGCACAATCAAAACCATAATAAGCCTCAAGGCAGATGACAGCCACCTGCAGGATACTTGCTTTGGCGATGCAGGAATCTTGACATACAATTCCTAACAGAAACGCAGTGTCGTCCGCGACACTGCCCGTACACCAATGTGTGTTGGTGCTGATGATTCCAAAAGGATGAAACGGTAACTTAATAAAACTTATAAGATGAAAAACTTAAAATTTGATTTACTATGTATGTTCGCGGTAGTATGCGGAGTATTTTCTCTCCTGTCGATAGAGCAGGCGATACACCTAAATTGCAACGGCCTATTAATTGTTGCAGGATTAACAACGTTGATAATGTGGGGCTGTATCTTTGAAGCATCACAGCAAAGTAGAAACCAAAATAAAAACCAATAGAGATGAAAACACAAGAGAACAATAAACTAATAGCAGAATTTATGGGGATGCAACAGACTGACATTGGTTGGTATGACAATGAAGAAACATTGCAACTACGAAACAATACATTTGACGAACTACAATACCACAAAGATTGGAATTGGTTGATGGGTGTTATACGCAAGATAAATGAAGTATCCGAGTACAATGATTATTGTAAAGATAGATTGCATTTGCAAAGAGTGTTAGATGAATGCATTAACGAAAATACCGTAGGTATAGATGAAGTGTGTAAAGCAGTAGTACAATTTATAAACCAATACAATAAAAACAAATAGAGATGAAACACGAAAGAAACACAGCGATAGGGTTAGCAGTATGGATATTTATAATAGGCCTCGGTCTTGTATCGATGTTTTTACATTCAGATGAGATAGCAAAGCGAAACCAACAAAGATTAGACAACATAATAAAAACCTATAAACTACACTAAGATGAGCGAAGAAACCATTAAGATAGTGTTTGTTATATCGTTCTTTGCAATCAACATAGGTCTTTTCCTATGGATGTGCAAGCAGGATAAAACGTAAGCACCGGGAGTGTCTTCAACGACACTCCTGCCGTTTCAGTGTGTGTGCACTGACTGATGATACCAAAAGGTTGAAACGGATTTACAAACCTTCATAAATTCAAACACATGAAGACACTTAAAAAGATTGAGTTAACGCTCATCGCAATTACACCCCTCGTTGTAGGATTCGGAGGGTACACGATTGCTCAAATAATTTTGGGCACGTGGTAGAAAGACAATTCTACTACTACATAACCTGCAAGCGCAGGTTGGGAGATTGGAGAGGGATGTCCCTCTCCGGTCACTCCAAGTGGGAAGCCATAGACAAAGCGTTTACAATTCTCCGGCAGGAATATCCTACACTGCAGAGAAAAGAACTAACAATAAAAAAACTAAAGTAATGACAACGAAAGAACAGGAGACAAATCAAATACAGGCGCAGATGAAATTCAGAATGCCGAACGGAACAGACAAGTACGTGACCAAGACATTCAATGATAAGAAACACATGCGCGCGTACATAGACAAAGTATGTAAGCAGGAAGACTGCGACTTGGATGAGGTGTGGTATTAATGCAGGCAGTGTCGGCGAGGACACTAGGTGTCTTCTTAAAGACACTAAAAAAAAAATTACTGCAAAATTTGGAATTGTCAAATTTATGTCGTATACTTGTATAAATCATAAACAAAACACAGGTAGACGAGCGGTCACCTACACAAGCACCGCTCACCAACAGGGCTCGGTATCGACAACGAGACCGCCCACAAAACTTAATAATTATGTGTGTAATTATCGTAAAACAAAAAGACAAACCACTATCTCGCGAGGTGGCTAAAACAAGCGCGAGGAAAAACCCTCATGGACTAGGCATAGTATGGCTAGACACGTTCGAGGTAACACGACACGACTCAAAGGAGTATGGTGTATTGACCTCAGATGAGAACAAGCACCGACCGTTTATAGCGCACTTCAGATACGCAACGGTTGGAAAGATATCCAAAGAGAACACGCACCCATTCGTATGCGGAGCGAAGACGGATGAACTTCTAATGATGAACGGAACTGCTTGGGGATATGGAAACAACAAGATGACTGACTCGCAAGAATTGGCGAATGAACTTGGGAATATACCTCGCAAGTATTGGAAAGAGCATCTTAAAATACAAGATGCGAACGCGCCCAACTATTGCAGGTTTGTTTCAATCAACACGCGCACTCGTTCGTTCCAAATCTACAACAGGGAATTGTTTACGTATCACGACGGTGTATGGTTCTCAAAAGCAAACGTCTTAGAAACAAACGTCATAGCGGTGTATGGTACACTAAAGAAAGGGTACAACAACTACTACTCTTATCTTAGGGGCTCAAAGTATCTAGGAGGTGGTAAGACCAAAAACAAATACCCTCTAATCAAAGACGGCCTGCCGTATGTGATAAACAAGCCCGGCATAGGTCACAACATTGAGGTGGATGTGTTCAAGGTATCAGACCAAACTTTCGAGAACGTTGACAGCCTTGAAGGTCACCCGATATGGTACAAGCGCGAGCAGGTTACCATAATGCTTAAGGGCAAGGAAATCCTATGTTGGCTGTACTTCAATCCAACTATTGAACTAAAACCACATCACAAGTTTCTGAAGACCTACAAGCAAGAGTACAGACCTTACGCAGGGTATTCATTCAACAGCAAAAGCACGTACACTAAAAAGTACAGAGAGCCTGTGAGAAAGCCTGCGGTCACTAAGATTGCAGACCTGTTCGACGACTGCAACGCAGACGACACAGGTACAGCATTCAGTACCCCGAAGCAGTGCAGTAATGTAAAGTGCAATTCCAACAACTTCGCATTCGACGGTTGGGGTAACTACTACTGCGAGACCTGTGGAGAATGGTACACGTAGTCAGATTTTAGTAAGTTTTAGTCTGACTCAAACGGGGAGTGTCGTGCACGACACTCCTCCCGTATCGGGATGTGTGTCCCGACTGATGATTCGAAAACGATGAAACGGAAATTTTAAAACTTAATAAAATGCAAGAGCAAATTACACTAACAAAAGACAGCATCTTAACTGCTATTCAAGGTAGTGAAAATGTAATCGAAAGAATTGATTATCTAAAAGAAGTGCTAGAGGAAAGACGTAAGTATCTCGAAGATGAGTACATGGGATGCGAGGAAGAGTACGCAATCGGAGACGTCATGAATTTACTTGACCTCGTTAAGAATAAATTTGAGGATAGTATTTATGACCAATCCATAAGCACGTACTTTAGAGGAAGTACAGAAGAAGTGTTTGGTTTTATAGAAGACTTGAGAACACTATTAAAAAGGCACGTCAGTATAGAGTTTAGAAAGGCTGAAAACCATGAGTCAGACTATGACAATGCTTGGATGATTGAGGCTTCTGTATCTGAGAAAGAGATAGAAGAACATAGCCTTGAAATGGATTGGATAGTATTCAAGATGAAAACAAAGTAAACAAGTTACAAATCAGAACGGGTGTCGTCCGCGACACTCGTTCACAAATCAAATAAAATGGCACAAAAAAGAGATGGTGCGCTCGACAGAGCAGTAAGGTTCTTTAATGAACTATCAAAGAAAACCCTCACAAGAACTGAGGTGAAAGATTTAGCAAAAGAGTTTGGGGTACGCAATGGCCTTGACAGATTTGCAATCGACAGAAAATGGTGCAGGGTATTACCGGTAAAGAAAAACCCACACAAGAGAGGCAGAGGGTCTGCGGTGTTGGAGTTTAGAGACCTATCAGAGATAAGCCCACTACATGTGAGGCTACTTCTTGAGGATGCAAATGCCTATGTCAAGGAGAGCGTGAAAAGAAAGGCAGAGAGGAAAGCACAGGTAGAAGAAACCAATGAGGCGGCTGATACAACTGACTTTAAATGGACATCAGAGACAACTAAATTGTTTGCTAAAGTTTATTCGGGCAACTTCAGAACACTTCCTTCACGATTCGAATACAAGACATACCACGGTCTGTCAATGGACGAGAAGGTCAAGCAGTTTATGATTGACTTCGTACGTCCGGAGACACAACAGGTTACGGTGTCGGTTGTTGAGACATTCACAAGAAAGCAGAGCAGAACTATTGAGATTCCCGGAGACGTGAACATAAAAGAATATCTTGCAAACAACTTAAGTGTGTATGACTTCCAACAGGACATGCCTACATTAGAGGGCACTCCATTCGCTGACACATCAGAACTTAAGTTATCGAACAGCAACTACACATACGAAGACGAGGATGGTGTAGAAGGTACACTTTAATATTACAAATCAGAACGGGTGTCGTCCGCGACACTCGTTCACAAATCAAATAAAATGTTTAAGACAATTATTTTTATATGCCTGTTGATGAAAGGACAGGTCGAAAGAATGGAAGAACAGACCGAAGACGGAAGAAAACTTTACACGTTGACTGTCGATACCCCGGACACACTGTTCAAGTATGAGCACGTATACAAGGAAGAGATTTACCAATACATAAAGACAGGTAAGTTTGAGTACAACGATTTTTTAACAGACGAAAACCAATAGATATGAGAAAAAGAAAGTGGGCAAGAATAGGAACGTATTACAATGGTCACGATTCAAAATTGATAGACCAATTAAACAAGGTTCTAAAAGATGTAAATGATGACACAATAATAGAAGAACTATTTGTGAACTATTTTGATGACAAAGAAATAGAGGGGATTATAAAATTCTTTGAAGATAGATTTAATAACTAATAGAGATGATTAAGGCAACTAACATAGCAGATTGGATAGAGTATTGGGATAGTTTTGACTATGGGCTGTACATCAAAATACTACAGGCAAAGAATAAATAGTGTCGTCAAAGACACTATAAATTTATTACAAAAAAGATTAGGAATTGTATAATTCTTTTCTTATATTTGTTTTATTCAAACACAATTCAATGATACAACTAATCAAAGTAAATGGTGATGTCACTGACAACTTTACAGCAGACACACTAAAAGAAAAACAAGATGCGGTAGGTGGATACATAGAGGTGGTCGCCACACGCACGGGCAAGGTGCTCATCGTAAACGAGGAGGGGCGTATGAAAGGTCTGAAGAAAAACAACAAGGCTTCAGAGATTGCAGGCTTCGATATCGTTGGTGATGTCATCTGCTTAGATAGAAAAGACTACCAAAATTTTTTAAACTAAAATCAAATCAAATGAAATCAATATACGAAAACCAAATTATTGAAGAAAAGTTACGTAAGAATGTAAACGCAAGTTTGATTCAAAAACTGCAGCAGTTACAGGATAAAGAGCAGGTGATTGACCGTCGTGTCTTCAACGACACTGCTTACTTAGTGACTTCTGATTACTTCAAAAAGAACTACATCGGCACTATAAACGATAATTCTCAAACCGTAATGGTGTACTTAGATGGAAACTACATAGAGTCTTTGAAAACAGGAGAATGGATAACCACTATAGATGGGTTACCTTTTAAGGACAGAAACTTCAAGATTGTGGAGGAAGAACTATGGAACAATTTCAAATCAAAAATAAAATAACATGGCAACATTTAACAACTACGCAGAAAAAATATCAGAGGCATTCGACGTGCCAAAGGAAAGAATATTCACAAAGACAAAAGTCAAGAGAGTGTCAGATGCAAGACAATCTCTATACTATCTATGTCACTCAAAGCCTATGACAATGGCATACATTAGAGACCACATGAAACAGAATGGGTACGATGTAGCACACTCGTCAGTGCAGTATGGAATATCTCAAACTAAAAAGAGAATGCAGGAAGATGAGTCTTTTAAGGAATTTATAAACTTTTTAAAATAATGTATACCATAGAACAAATATGGAAACAGGCAAAAGAAGACACATTTGCATCTAATCTTGACGGAGCAGGATATCAAGCGCGAATTGTATACGGATGCAGGATTGTGCGGGAAGACGTTACAGGTGAGATACAGATATACAATACAGGAAAGGGAGGAGACTACTACAAGAAGGTAGATAACGTAAATGTATTTCTTGATAACGGTTGGAGATATGGATGTTATGAAGTGTCTTTGGACAACTACAGAGATAGACTAGACAGAATAGAAAAATTGATTAAGTCTGAAATGAATGGTAAAAAAAATCCAAAACAGATTCAGTCTTACAAAACTCAAAGAGAGAGTGTGCTAAATAAGTACGCAGAATTAATGGTTAAACTAAATAAATTAAAATAAAATGGCAAACGCTAAAAAGAAATCAGTGTTCGAGACACTGAACGCAATCAACGTCAACGGACGTACAGAAACAAAGAACGGACTCACGTATCTATCGTGGGCATGGGCATGGGCAACAGCGAAAGAGCACTATCCGGGTGCAACATACACAATCTATGAGGATGCAGATGGATTGTTCTATCACAGAGACCACCGCACAGCGTGGGTAAAAACAGGAGTGTCTATCGAGGGTATCGAGCATATCGAGTACCTTCCTGTAATGGACTACCGTAACAACTCAATACCTCTTGAAAAACTAAACTCAACTGATGTGAACAAGGCGATACAACGTAGCCTAACAAAAGCCCTTGCGCGTCACGGTCTAGGTTTATACGTATATGCAGGGGAAGATATACCTTCTTCAGAAAAGAAAGAGCCTGTCAACACAGAGACCAAAAATCCGTCAGAAACAGCGAAGATGCCCTCTATACCAAAGGGGAAATGGGAGGACTTTGTTATGTACGTGACAGCCAATAAGCAGATGGGTTACGAACAACTCGTTGCAAACATAGAGGCAAAATATACCATGACTAAGACTCAACTTAAGGAAATCAAAAAGATTACAGGATAATGAGCAAGGTTATAGAAAAACTCCGTGATGACCAAGAGTATTACGGAGGGGTAGGTAAGCAGTACCTATCCAACTCAGACATAGGAACACTGCTAAAGAATCCCGAAGACTTCGGGGTATCCCGTCCCGACAACAAGAACTTTGTTGAAGGCAGATACTTTCACCAACTGATTCTTGAACCGGAGAAGGCAAAAGAAACTCACATCGTAGACTTCGCAAGTCGTAACACTAAGGGATACAAAGAAGCCTGTCTTGATATGAACCTTGAGGTATTGCTACTAAAAAAAGAAGCAGAACACATTGAGAATCTTGCTTCAAGAATGACAGGCAACCTTGATTTTTTCGAACTCATATACGAAAAGGGAAACAACTTTGAGATGCCTAACATTATGACGTACTCCTCGGTGATTGATGACAAACATTCAGTTACTCAGTGGAAGGGTAAGGCAGACATCGTTGGAAAAGATTATGTCATAGACCTTAAGACCACATCGAACATTGATGATTTCAAGTGGAACGCAAGAAAGTACAACTACGATAGTCAAGCATTCATTTACAGAAGATTGTTCGGTAAGCCGATGATGTTCTTAGTCATTGAGAAGCAAACAGGCAGAATGGGAATGTTCACAGGTAATGAGGACTTCTATATAAGAGGACAAGAAAAAATGCACAGAGCAATAGAGGTGTACCAAAAATTCTTTTCTGAAGAAAAAATTCTTGACATAAATAATTACTACGTCAAGGACGAGATATAATTTTACAACTCACACGCGGTGTATCCGATGTATTGTGTGTGGGTTTATTTTCTAATCATCGGAAAAAAAATAAATCAAATGGCAGAAGAAAAAATTTTTGCAGACGGTTTTGTCTTTAAGAGACAAGAACAAAACACAGCCTTGATACCATTGGATTCAACAGAATCTAATAAGTTTGTATTAGGAAGACTAAGCATCAAGACAGAAGATGCAGTATCTTGGTTAAAAGAACATACCAACAAAGAAGGTTGGGTAAGTATCAATATCAAAAAGTCAAGAGGAGGAAACTTCTATTGTGATTTAGATACATGGGAACCGGATAAGTCAGTGGTGAAAACCAAAAAAGAACCTGCTTTAAAGGACTTACCTGCGGATGACCTACCGTTTTAAATTGGTCGATTTTAGTTTAAAAAAGGGAGTGTCGTCCGCGACACTCTTTTTTTCAACGTTAAGATGTAAAGTTTTTCTCCGTATATCTTTTATTATTTCTTTTCTTTTATTATTATTATTATTTAATACAAGAGAAAAAAGTTAACAAAGTATACAACTCACTGATAATCAGAGAGAAACTTAACATAAAGTCAACATCAACTCAACACTAACAACAATAATAATGACAGACTATAATATTACAATCTTCAAAAACATTAGGGAAACAGACACTCCATTTCACCGACCTATCTTAGCAATCCTAGACAGGATAAAGAATGGGGCCAACAAAGAACTTGTAAAGAAAATAAGGAAAGAGACAAGGAAGGCAGAGCGAAATGAATTAAAGAAGCAGTTACCTGCTATTTGTTTCAGCGGTATCTTCACCAAGAGAAGCGACTCTTCAATACAGGAACACAGCGGACTCATATGCTTGGACTTCGACGGATACGAAAAGAAAAAGGATATGCTACAGGACAAGGAGCAGATGACGAGAGACAACTTTGTTTACTCAGTGTTTATATCTCCGTCCGGAAGAGGACTAAAGGTTCTTGTAAAGATACCACAGGACACAGACAACCACGTGAACTATTTCAACTCTCTAAAGAATCACTTCGACAATCCTCACTTCGATATCACGTGCAAGAATTTATCTCGTGTATGTTATGAGTCTTACGATGCACTTATATATTTGAATGAAAACTCATCAGTGTGGGATAAGATTGACGAAAGAGAATATCAAGAGAAGAACACATACAGAGATGCGCCTACGATACCAATAACGGACGAGAATAAAATCGTAGACATACTGCAAAGATGGTGGGAAAAGAAATACCCTATGTCAGAGGGACAGAGAAACCATAACTGCTATGTACTCGCTGCTGCGTTCAATGACTTCGGTATCAACAGGAGTCTTGCTAAGTATGTACTAAACAAATACATATCTTCAGACTTCACTGAGCGTGAAATAATAAGAACTATTGAATCAGCATACTCCAATACTCAAAACTTCGGAACGAAATACTACGAGGATGAGGACAGACTAACCTCAATCAAAGTAAAGTTAAGGAGGGGTACATCAAAAAAAGAAATCCGGAATCAGTTAGCAGAGTCGGACTTGGATTCCGAGACAATAGACTCAGTATTACAGAGGGTAGATGAGGAGAATAAAGAACAGCAGTTTTGGTCAAAGACCGACAAGGGAGTAATAAAGATTACACACATACTCTTCAAACAATTTTTAGAAGACAATGGATTCTACAAGTATTGTCCGGAGGGTGGCAAGAACTATGTCTTTGTAAAAGTTACCAATAACCTCATCGACCACACAGATGAAAAGAGCATCAAGGACTTCATATTAAACTATCTAATAGAACTTGACGACATATCTATATATAACTACTTCGCAGACCAAACAAGATTCTTTAGAGAGGAGTTTCTTACCCTGTTGTCAACGATTGATATCTACTTCATTGAGGACACCAAAGACACCTCTTATCTGTATTACAGGAACTGCGCTGTCAAGATTACTAAGAACGAGATTACAACTCTTGACTACTTGGACTTAGGTGGGTACGTTTGGAAAGACCACGTGATAGACAGGAACTTCTCCGTGTGTGGAACAACAGAGAACTTTAGTTACAAAAAGTTTGTAGGGAATATATGCAAAAACAACGAGAGCAGGATAGCATCAATGGAATCCACTATAGGATTTATGATGCACGGATATAAGAATCTTTCTTATTGTCCTGCAATCATTCTCAACGATGAGGTGATATCAGACAATCCGGAAGGTGGTACAGGCAAGGGGTTGTTTATGAATGCACTATCAAAGATGAAGAAGGTAGTAACCATTGACGGAAAGTCATTTGCATTCGAGAGGTCATTCGCATACCAACTTGTGAGTGCAGACACACAGATACTTGTCTTCGATGATGTGAAGAAGCAATTCGACTTCGAGAGATTGTTTAGTGTGGTTACAGAGGGACTGACCTTAGAAAAGAAAAACAAAGATGCTATTAAGATACCATTCAGTAAGTCTCCTAAGATTGCAATAACTACCAACTACGCAATCAAGGGAGCAGGGAATAGTTTTGCGAGACGTAAATGGGAACTTGAACTACACCAACACTATAGCAAGAACTATACACCATTGGATGAGTTTGGTAAATTGATGTTCGGTGATTGGAATGATTCTGAATGGTGTGAGTTTGACAACTATATGGTGGGATGTCTTCAGTCTTACTTGGAAACAGGATTACTTGAAAGTCAGTTTGTAAACCTAAAGGTGCGACAACTTTCAGCAGAGACGAGTCATGATTTTATAGAATGGTGTGGGTTGATAAACGGAGCACAGCCAAATGAAAACTTAGTGATAGATGAAAGGATTGTAATGCAGGAGTGTTACTACGATTTCATACAGGAGTATCCGGACTATGGGCCTAAGAGTCGTATGACAATCAGCCGTATAAGATTCAATAAGTGGTTGGTTGCATACGCGGTATACGCTACAGGAGGCTCACCACAAGAGGGCAGAGATGCTTCGGGTAGATGGATGAGAATGAAGAGACCGGAGGAGTTAAACAATCAAAGAAATATAAACAATTAAAAACAAAATAAAATGGATAATCAAATTTTCGAACACTACAGAGAACTAAAAAGAAAAGAGAAGGAATCAATAGAGCTTCTACTAAAGCTCGGCTATGTCATTGGAGACAGAGAGGCAATCAACGAAACGGTAATGCTTATCAAGAGCAGGAAGGTAGACTTCATTGAGGGTGTTGATTCGATTGTAAAAGAACTAAACCAAAACAAAGAAGATGTGGAAAAGAATATTTAAACTAAATCTTTTTGGATATAAGTTTAGAATATACAAAAAAGTATGAACGATATCATAAAGAGAAGACCTTCGTACAGCAATGAGATGATGTTGAAATACTGCAGAATTATTGACAAGGTAGTATCTAAAACACATCAAGTAAAAAGAGGACGAGGCAAGTCAGCGGTTATGGTTGACGTGCCTCTTCATAAAGTTTCAGATGAGGTCAAGCAGAGAATTAAAAATAGTTTAGAATATTACAAAAAGCAAGACGTGATAGAACTTAGAGATTACCAAAAAGAAATCATACACAAAGGAACTGAGATAGTAAAACAGAAGGGATTCTTATATCTTGCTATGGAAGTGAGGACAGGTAAGACGCTCACGAGTCTAGGAATATGTCAACAACTGAATGTTGATAACGTATTGTTTCTCACAAAGAAGAAAGCCATAGGCTCTATCAGTGATGATTATACCAAAATGTGCCCCACGAACTTTGCTTTGTTCACAATTAACTACGAGTCTATACATAAGATTCCCGATTTGAAATGGGACGTGATTGTATGTGACGAGGCACATTCAATGGGCGCATTCCCAAAGCCAAGCAACAGGGCCAAGGCTGTGAAAGAATTGATACAAAAGAACAGAAGCAAAGTCATCTTATTGTCGGGTACACCAACGCCGGAGTCATACTCGCAGATGTACCATCAAGTGTATGGGATACCAACAAATCCGTTCAGTCAGTACAAGAACTTCTACAGATTCTGTGATGACTATGTAAATGTAACAGAAAGAAGAATCAATTCTATGACAATTAGAGATTACTCCAAGGGGTATGATACTATAGTGCAGGCAGTGAATCCTTATACAATAAACTACACGCAATCTGAGGCAGGTTTCAAAGTGGAAACTAAAGAGCACATACTGCTTGTAGAGATGAAACCTATTGTTCATACTATTGCTAAAAAACTTAAACAAAATCTTGTTGTTGAAGGAAAAGATGAGGTTATACTTGCAGATACACCTGTAAAACTAATGTCTAAAATACATCAGATACACTCCGGAACCGTAAAGTTTGAGAGCGGTAAGACTATGACGTTGGATGATAGTAAAGCAGAGTATATTAGAGATACATTTAAGGACAAGAAGATAGGAATATTCTATAAGTTTAAACAAGAATTAAAAGTTTTAATGGGTGTCTACGGAACAGACTATTTGACCACAGACTTGAGTGTCTTTAACGACACTGACAAGTCTATCGCGCTACAAATTGTATCGGGACGAGAGGGGATATCTTTGCGAAATGCCGATGCCTTGGTGTACTATAATATAGACTTTAGTGCTACCTCATATTGGCAGAGCAGAGATAGAATGACAACCAAGGATAGATTAAAAAGCGATGTGTATTGGGTGTTCTCTAAAGGAGGTATAGAGCATGAGATATATAAAGCGGTATCAAAGAAGAAGGATTATACGATTCGTCACTTCAAAAGAGATTTGCTATCTTTGGTAGGTGACGGAACAGCAAATACAGACGAAAAGGATACAGGAACTTGAGCAGCAAGGATACTATGTTATAAAGCTTATCAAGACAAATAAGAATGGAATACCCGACCTTATTGCTATCCCTCCCGACTCTGATGTTATATTCAGCGAGGTTAAAAAACCCGGAGGGAAACTGTCCAAACTGCAGGAATACAGACTAAAAGAACTAAAAGACTATGGTAGAACAGAGATATACAAAGGTGGGTGATATCCAATATGATATTGACGATTGGTTTATCGAACAAATAAGAGAGATACCAATGGACTATGCTTTTGATATTGCTTCACAGATTACAGAACAAGTCAATGATTTGCCTGTAAAGAATGGATGGACTCAGTATGTGGCAGGAGTGTCACATGCACTTGAAAAGCCATTCTTTTTTAGACTAGAATACCTAAACCAAGAGGAGGAGTTATGCTTGTTTCTTGGGGTAGAGGAGGTAGATGTGGATACCTTCTTGGATTATATAAATGAAAATCAAACACTAAAATTTAATAAACATGATAAGAAATTTGAAAATAGAAAACCTGCTGATTAACATTGTCAACTCTATATTTAATGTAGACATTCAAAAAAGAAACAGAAAAGAGGAAGTCGTAAATGCAAGGCGAGTGTTCTTTAAAATACTATATGACTTTGGGTATAGCAAAACTGATATCGCTGCGTGTCTTCGCATGCACCACGCAACTATCATACATAGTTTAAACGACGTAGACTATCGTTTAAAAAACAATCCTCTTTTAATGCAAAGGTATAATCTGTGCAAAGAGGATTTTGATTATCATTCAAAAGAAATATATGACGCCGACAAGTTAAACAAACTTACACACGAGGATATACTTAGAAGCAAAATGGTAACCTTGAAAATTGAGAATGATGCTTTGAAAAAAGAAATAAATTCTTTACATTCGGAGATAAGAGAGTTTGGACAATATGCTCCCTTGATTAGAATAATAAAAGACAGGGTACATAAAAACAATGTTGAAGCGTTTAGAAGAAAACTTTATATGATTGCAAATGGTGTATAAAATAAACATATAAGCAATGTCAATCCCGTCCATTGATGCCAAAAGACTTAATCATATTAACTTAATTATGAACGAGCTTCACGACCACATGGACAACGTATATGAGTATCTTGTAGACAGAGAAATGTCAGAGTGTTTAAAAGAGGTAGATGAAAGTTTGGCCAAACTAAAAGACTTGAGGCAATCATTATCTGATGGAGTATAAAGTATGTGTTAGGTGTCAAGAAAAAAAACCGTCATCAGAATATTGGTCAGCGGGAATAAAAAACGGAAAGAAGCACAAGAGAAGAACATGTGTTGATTGCTATAGAAAAGTAAAAAGAGGATACAAAGAAAGAAAAAAAGAATGGTACAATAATCTAAAAAAGAATTTGAACTGTGAGAAATGTGGCTACTCAGATTTAACTCACGATGACTTTAGCCCTCATGCACTGCAGTTTCATCATTACAACGATGATAAAAGTTTCAGTGTAGGAGATGCAATTAACACAGGATATTCAAGAAAGAAAATTGTAGAAGAAATAAAAAAGTGCAGAGTGCTATGCGCTCGGTGTCACGCAGAAGAACACGATAAATTAAATTAAATATATGTCAGAATCAAAAACAATTTTACAGCAAATAAAAGAAGACTTTCCGGATGAAACATTCTTATACCCCACAGGATTTGAAGACTGTGTGGTGGGATTGATGTACGCAAGCAACGTGCTTGTTATGGATTCAAATAAAATCATCAACAAAATAATAGTGGAAGACGGGTTGAGTGAAACCGACGCTATAGAACATTTCGATTACAACATTGCAGGTGCAGGTGGTGATGGGTTTCCTATATACGTCTACATACCCGAAGAAGAATGAGCCCACTTTTTGAAACAGAGAAGGACAGGGAAAGAGAACTAAAAGCCATAACAAAATTTGTTGAGAGATTCAATGGCTCGTTCAAAAAACTTGACCCATTTGACGTAGACTATAGGGTGTATAACGACAAAGGAAATCTTATAGCTTACGTGGAGGTAAAAGGTAGGCTCAGAGAAATGTCTAATGCTTATCCTCTTCCTATATCTGCAACCAAAGTAACTAAGCTATGCGCCAAGAGATTGAATCCCGTATTGGTATGGGCATGTGAAGATGGAATTATCTACGGTAAGGTGAAAGAGATTGTGGGTAAGGTAAGATGGGGAGGTCGTGAGCCACGTGAAGATGCCTACTCCGATGAAGAGCTGATGCTATACTATTCCAAACAAAAAACATTCAAGTACGCAAAGTATTATTAGTGTCGTTGAGGACACTATCTAATCCTTCTAAACTTTCTTCTTTTCATTTCTTCTTCTCTTTTCTTCTTCTGCTTATCTCTACTTTTATTTCTTTTTTTCTTTCGGTCTTCTATTTCTTTCAGACGTTTATCTCTCGCTCCGTATCTTCTGTTGTACTCTCTAAGGTTATACTTCTTCAAGTCTCTTTCATACTGCTTCTGTTCTGTCTTGGTTCTTTTACCCTCTGACTCTCTTGCTTTCTTCTCTGCGGCTGTCTCTCCACTCGGCGCGTATGATTTGCTGATACCCAAAGCATCTAAGGTAGCTTGGTCAAACTCCGCTCCATCAGTACCGAACATCTTATAAAGCCCTATGAACGGGTCCACCTGCATACCTAACACCACCTCAACAATAGGTTTAGCTACACCGGTCCATCCATACTTCTCAAAGTTTTGATTAACTTTATAGTATATACTCATAAATGGATTGGTAACATCACCTGCAAACCTATTTCCCATCTGTCTCTCTACAACACTACCTAATAATGGAATCTGATATATAAGATTAAGACCCAACATTGCCTCTTTTATTTTCTTAAGAGCCTCATCCCTGTCGTCGCTATCTCCCTGTATAAACTTAGCGAGGTTGGCTGTCGCTGCGAATAAACCATTTGCTAGTGAAGCATTGAGTGCAAATGCTCTGATGTCCTTTCTCTTTGGTGCGGCCTTGGCTGCTTCTTTTCTTTTTTGATTAGCCTCTTTCATCTTGCCCTGTGCAGCAAGCTTCGCCGCCTCCGCAGATAGTGCTACTGACCTTGCGGCATCTCTTCTCATATTTGTACTCGACTGCATCACTCTATTCAT
>Ga0160423_10002294_pt1 | contig 16036 bp, 24 predicted proteins | sample CRUFie14St8metaG_FD_108191 | JGI IMG/M metagenome (GOLD analysis project Ga0160423, IMG submission 108191) | Marine microbial communities from the Costa Rica Dome - CRUD Field 142mm St8 metaG | ecosystem: Environmental > Aquatic > Marine > Oceanic > Photic zone | place: Costa Rica: the Eastern... | reverse complement strand
ATCTAATATCTTGACTGTAGTAGTATATGAATCCTGTCCTTGTGTCGCTTGACCACATTGCCAGTTAGAGCCAATAAACTCACAGTTTTGTACAATAGTTGTAGAGTTTAAAGTTACACCATTGTCTAATTTTTCTTGTGTAGTAGTATCATCACCTGTTGTTATATCAATTAATGAACCAGTATAATTAATACTACCTGTACCTGTAGTTTCTAACTCACCACCCCAATCTCTTATAGTTCCTGCTGTGTTAAATCCGTTTGTAGATACACTAGGTATTGTGTTATCTACACTTTGATAACTGCTCGAGTTGTTTGTACCATTTGGTAATAGGTTTCCAGTTGTAATCTCTTCTGCTGTTATACTAAAAGTTAAAAAACAAAGTATTAATAAGAATCCTACAAACTTACCAATAACTTTAAATAATTCACGCATTGACTACTACCTGTTCGCCAGTGACTATTGTTTTCCTTTGAGAACATCTGGATTTGATTCACTATGTTCTATTCCAAGAAACTTCATAAAGGCGTTACCTTCTTTTGATTTACTTTTTTTCTTACCTTTATTCTGTAATTCTTCAAGTTCTTTCATCTTTCTTTTTGTTTCTTCAATCGCTTTTAATTGTTGTTCTTTCTTGAGTTTATTTACTCTTTTCTTTTCTTCCTCAGAAAGTTGTAAATCGATTTGCGCTCTCACTTTTAACTTAGATGTATACTGGTCATAATCTGGTCTTTCTTTGTCATATTTTTTCCATTGTTGTTTTGCATCCTTACCAATCTTGCCTTCAAAAGGACAAGGAGTTCCAGCATTTTCCATCGCACTAAAAACTCTGTCATCTTGACACAGTATCGCAACTGCCGCAACTCTCATTTGATAGTCATACAGTAGTTTAGAAAGTTTCATTCTTTCACAATTCTGGTCAGTAAAGTATGAACCGCCAGATACACCTACTCCTAATGTTTGAACACCAAAACCAACACCGACTGTACAAAGGTCTTGTGAGTAACTACTCATACTTGGAGCAGATGCAGTTCCTACTGGAATCTTTGATTGTTCAGTACTATTTGTAGTTGTGTTAGTGGTCGTGTTTGTTTGGCCGCCACTATATGTATTGTTTGTGGTTGAAGTGTAGCCTCCACTAATACTGGTATTACTACCAGAGGTGTTTGTTTGGTTTGAGGTTGAATTATCAGTACCCCACACAACATAAGGTGAAAAGGTCAGTATAAATGCAGTGAAATAAATGATAAAATTTCGCAAATCTTTCTCCCTAGATTATCTAATAAATCATAGTAAAGAAAAATTCACTTCAAAGTTATATGTTAGTATTTATAATATTAAGTTAGTCAATATTGTGTGTATTGATGTCCCTTAGTGTAAAATCAATAAGTTCCTGTTGTTGTCTACGACCTTTTTCCTCTAAAGCCTGTCCTTTCCACTCAAATACCACAGAACCTATATCATTATCAATAAGGTCTTGTAAATCTTCTTCAGATAGGTCACCAAACACCCTTTCTACCTCATTTTCAAGGGTGCTAACGAGTTTATTTAATTTAACCAGTATAAAGTTCTCATTGTCCATTTTTGATTAATTTAACGAAAGATTCTGCGTCTATAAGTACTAAAGGTTTATGATTATTTCTTTTCAATACAACCAAAGGTTCATAATCCCCAGAATTTTCACTAGCCTGTTTATAGGCCTCCCAAATATTTAATTTTTCTTGATTCTTCGCTTCAATTGAAAAGGGAAACTTTTCTCTTGCGGCTCTCGCCATGATTAAATCTTCCCCACCTGCACCCATAGACCTTGATTCGACATCTTCTGGATGTATATCCAACTTTTCTATGAGAAGGTCACGAAACCATTGTTGTAACCTTCTACCTTTCGCTTTCGCACTTTGTGTTTTCATATTTAATTACTTGCTGTCAAATCAACAACTTCACAACCACTTGCATTACACGCCAGAGTTTGTGTTCCTGCTGTCATATCCATGTCCTCATACTCTGATAGTTTAGACCAATCAACATTCTTTGGCATACTATTAAGTAAGTCTTTGTATTCTTTTTCAGAACAATCTTGATACGGTGCCTGTTTGTAAACATGGTCTGTAAATGGTAAGAATGATACACCACTCATAAAATCAAAGTTTGAATAAACCCATGCGCCTACCTCTAACCATTCATGTTCCTTAACTGAAACAGTAACACTTGGTTTATGTTCACACCAATGTTCTTGATATGTTTTCCATATTTCTAATTGTTCTATCGCAGTCATATCCATTCTGAACACTGCCTTTTTACTACACGACTGTGGAAATGAAAAAACAACATTATGTTGATTCATGTAATCTTCTTCATTTGGAAATCCAGCATCTTTCATCATTTTAGAAAGTGGGTCTTTAATATCACCTCTTACAGTTCTTATATAATATGGATTATGTCTTGCGTGAATACCAGACGCAGAATCTACTAATTGTGAAACTGTTCCAGATGGTTTAACACAAGTAATCGCCGCAGATTGATTTATACCAATCTCTTTTGCGAGTTTCTTATTTGTATCAACTGCGATTTGTTTTAGTTCTTCTAGTCTTTCTTTTAGTCCACTTTGTTTTCCATTTGTTAAAACAGAATCCATAATCCCTGTCATAGAAACACCAAGTAGTCTTTCCTCTTGACAATTCTTTTTCCAATCTTTTTGTACATACTTAAAGTTTGTAAGTGTTGATTGAAATGTTCCAAGTATTGTCGCAAGTCTAACTTTTGATTTAAGAGAATCCATAGTATCTTCTGGTCTAATAACTATTTCTGATAAATTACAAAACTCTCTTGAACGAAGAATAATCTCTGAACAAGGATTAGTTCCAAAATCATGACCCTCAGTTTCTCTTCTACCACTTTTCTTTGATATCATGTTCGCAGATTCACGATTAAATATTCCTCTTTCACCAGATTTAGAATCATATAGTGATTTCCATTCTTCCATGAATATACCCATATCTGGTTTCTCTGTATAAATCGCAGAATTATTCGCCAGTGCTCTTTGTGGTTCTGTTTCCCACCATCTTCCTGTTTTCGCACTTCTCATTCTATCATCAGATAAATTAGATAAAGATATCAACGCACTTCTACGAACACCACCGACAACTACAATCTCTGCAATCTTACATACGATATCATGACACTCAATCGAAGTAAGTTTTCTACCTTCGGCAGCAGAAAATATTTTTACACAAAATTTAAATAAATCATCAAGTGGGTCTGGGCCAGAAGCACGACCACCAAAAGTTTTTAGTGGTGCACCCGCAGGTCTAATTTTTGATAAATCCCATTTAGGTACTTGACCATGATATAACATCGCAATCAATTCTTTGAATGCTTTCGCCCAACCTAATTTTGAATCTGCGACTACGATAGTAGTATCAGTTTCATGAAACTCATCTGCAACTGTTGGTAAGTCTCTAATCGCTTGTCTATCTACTGAAAAACCAACTCCTGTTCCATTCATTAAAATATATAAGATTTCATCAAACGCCTGTGGTCTATCAACCGCAACATAAGAACAATTATACCCTGCGATATTTTCTTTCTTCAATGCTTCTCCTGCGGTCATTAGACATCTCATCGATGGCATTACTTTTAAATCTAAAACTGCATTTTCTAATTCTTCCCTCATTTTTTTTGATATTGAATAGTTATGCATTTCTTGTAAGTGTGTTTCAAAAAAATCAAAATATCTTTTGACTGTTTCACTCCATGTTTCTCTTCTACTTTCATTAGGTAACCATCTTGAGTACCTTGATAAGTGAATAAATTGTTGATATTGTGTGGGAAGGTTCTTTTCCATTTGTATTACTCCTTAAATTTTTTTCCAGTCTATAAGTCGAGTCTTCGCATGAAGATTCGAAAAGGTATTACTACTTATAATATTATGAATTTCAGAAACTTTCATACCATTAATAATCATATCATTAATATCTTTCTCTTTAATTGAATCAGGCCAAATCACAATTTCTTTTCCTTTATCTATCGTTTCTGTCATTCTTTTTACAATTTCTGGGTTTCTTGGTTCATTATCAAATATGACAGTACTATCCTTTATGTCTAGTGTCATATCTGCGCCTGCCATCGCAAGACAATTATCTATGAATAAACTATCTAATGGCCCCTCTACTATGTAAACTTTTTCTTTTAGATTCACTCTGTCTAAACCAAAAGTCTTTGGTTTATCTTCTAGCATAATCGTAATATATTTAGGATTTTCTGAACCGAAAGAACGACCCTGTAAACCAAACATCTTTTTATTTTCATCAAAGAAAGGAATTACTAATCGAGGATGGTCACCAGTTATAGTTGGAAACTTATTTGGAATTAATGTATTAACATATTCAAAGAATCCATCTGTAAAATACAAGTCACTATAAAATTGTCTTGGTATCATTCTTTTTTGTAAGATTTGTGTCGCAGGATGGTCTTCACCTAACTCAATAAAATTTTTAAGAGATTTTAGTGGCTCAGTATTTTTTTTAAAAACTGGTTTCTCAAATTCAAACTTTGGTTTTTCATTATTATTAGGTGTATTTGCTTTATATCTTTCCATGATATATTCTTTATGTAAGTTTGGGTCTATATGTTTAATTAAGTTTCCTAATGTTGTTCCAACACCACAGTTGTGACATTTATAGAATAAATCATTTTTCTTTTGAAAGACATATCCTCTTGCCTTTACTTTACTTTTCTTACTATCACCACAATAAGGACAACGGAAATTCCACACCTTGTTTCCTTTCTCTTTAAATAATCCTAATTGTGAACCTAGTAATCTTATGTATTGTGTGTCAATGTTATGTGTCATAATATATTGTCTATAATAGTATCATATCTTATCAATTTGTCAATAGGTTATATTAGGTCTTTTATGAAGGCCTTTGAGAGTTGAATAGTTTTTATTAAGTAAAATCTTTTAAGTATAAGTAAATTCACAAAACAAATAATTAAAACTTTTTTCATAATTACATAAATTTATCTATCATAAAACCTGCGACTATTGAACCACCAATAATAACCCATCTCCATTTCTCTAAAACACCAACTCTGTTAGTTAAATCATCTCTTAGTTGATTTATATGAAATGCGTTCTTTTCAATGATTGTTCTTTCAGTTTCTAACATTTTGTCACTAAGTTCTCTGTTATTTTTAGTAACACGACTGTGTAGGTCTTTGATATCTTCTAATAATTCTTTTCTTCTTCTATCGATATTCTGTTCATTATCGTAAATAGCGTCCTCTTGTCTGGACAGTTTTTCTTCGTGGACTGCCAACATGGCGTGAATACTGTTGGAAACATCTGTAATCTTGTCAATTGCCTTATCTAGTCGAATATGTATTTGTTTCATATCCGATACTTCTCTCTTTAGAAGTTCAACTTCAGTTTGTAAATTCAGAAATGGTGTTGTCATGTTGGCTGAGTCCTCTTTCTCCATATCTATATTTATGGATTAGTCTTCTTTAGTTATGACTGTCCAAAAACCATAAATTAACGCACCATATGCGCATAATTTGGCAAGTGGAGTCATGAATAAAACAACTAGACCGAACACTATTAAAGTTGTTCCATCCCAAGTTGTTCTTTCACCAAATCTGTCTTTTAACCATTTAAACATCTTTTTCTCCTTTTTTGACTTTAAACAACCTATTCTTTGGTTGTAGGTCAGATATTTGTTTTTCCAATTCATCTATCCTTCTTGCAATGTTAGGATATTTTTTCTTCCATTGTTCTTCTACTTCGAGAATCTTTAAATCATATCTTTTTGCTGCCCAGTCATACAACTGTGACATCTTTGCGTAAAACCAGATTCCTATCGCAGTAGTTTCAAACCACTTTGCAGTGGCACTACCCAATATTCCCCCGACAATACTTTTGACTATAAAAAACCACATAATTTTCTCCTAAAGTGAATCCTTATAAACTTTTTTAAGTTTATCAGCATACAGACCAATTGAATGGTCAAACAATCCATCAAAGAATTGTTTCTTTTTCATCGCTGCCCATCTTCCTCTTAGTTTATCTTTGAATCTTTGCCAGTATGACATCTTTCTTATATTACCATAATGATTGATATAAACAAGAGTACCATGATGAGAGTATCCCATTATCCATAATGGAAAACCAGGTACTAAATCATTATTATTTACAAATCTATGATGTTCTACTTTTAATCCTCTAACAAACCAACTACCACCAACTCTTGGTGAACCATAAGTGTAAAGTGTTGGATTTAAATGTTCTAAACGAGAAGCACAAACAGTTGCCATTGCACCACCTAATGAGTGACCAGTAATATAGATTTTTTTATTTGTTTGTTTTGGAATACATTGTAACACAGTTGGAAATAGTTTATCAACCTCTCCTTGAAATCCACTATGAACCCAACCTTCACCACCAAGTTTTGCTTTTCTTTTTCCAAACTTTACATCTGCATATAAATCATTTATCTGAGTAGGTTCTGTACCTCTAAATGAGATTATAATATTCTTATTATTCGCAGCGATATGTCCTTGCGCTCCGTTTTTATTTAAATAAAAATGCGTTTTGTATCCAATATTCGCATACTGTTCTTTTGCAAATATTTCTCCTCTATATGCGAGTGCAGACGCATCTGCGAAAAAATAATTATTCTGTAATTGATTTTTTTCAAAGTCTATTTTATAACAATCTTCGAAGTAGTTTCTACTCATCTGTTGGTTTCTCCTTTGTATTCTTTGTACCTTCTGCAACTACCTCATAATATATAATAATTTCTTTTTGTTGTTTAATATATCTTTTAACATCTTGAACATTAATTGCAAGGTTCTCATAATCTTTTATTGACATCGCAACATACACAAAATCTTTATTTTTAGACATAAATTTTTGTTTAAATTCTTCATAGTTATCTTCTGTTACAACATATAAATTTATACCAGCCATATTTACTGGTTTGGGCCAAGGTTGAATTGGAATGTTTCTATCAACTCTAACTGTTTTGATATTAACATCTTTTTCTCCTAGTCCAAATATTGAGGAACAACTTGTCACTCCAAATAAAACTGATAACAATAATAATATTTTCATTTAGTTCACCTCTGGTCTTTTTGTAATCTCTTCTAAATCTTTAAATTCTTTATCTGTACCTTTATTAAAAATCTTTTCCATTAAACCTGGTTTTCTTAATGCCTTTCTTGTTAGGTCATGTCTTTGTAATTTTTTATAAAGTTCATCTTTATCTTTTTCTGCGTCATCCAACTTTATTCTTAACTTAGAATTTAGTTCTGCAAATTTCTTTGCGTCTGCCTGTAAAACATCTATCGTTTGAGATTGAGTTTGAACTGCAGTTTCAAGTTTCGCATTGTTTTCTTGGAGAACTTTAAGTCTGTTCTGTGTGTCTTTATAATACAAAACAAAACCACCTACGAGTCCCGCAATCAATACCCCAAAAATAAGGGTTAATTTTAAACTACCAAACATAATTTATTTCTCCTTTTAGCCTTCTTTAATATACCACAATACTAAAACTATGCATATGATTAAAGAATATCCTGCTAATACAATATCAGTGTTCATATTAGTATTTATTTGACTTTTAGAATAGGGTCAGATGTTTTAAAGTCTTTTTTCCTCATAATTGTTTTTGCAACCATATCTAATTCATTATTTTTCTTGTCTACCACTAGTACAAATGGTAAATTTATATCATTTTCCAAATCTTTTAACACGGCTTCTGATTCTGGTTTTAAGTTTTTAATCTTTGTACCATATTCTTGTCGTGTTCTTTTAAACAAATCTATGAGTTCATTAGTAGTAATTTGTTCTTTATTTCTTGCGTCATTCAATCTTTCTAAAAAATGTTTAGTAAATTCTACATCAATATCAAGTGAACGAAATATTCTATCAGCGTATTTTTCAACTTGGTCTAGTTGAGATTTAGTTATAATTTTTCTTTTTGAACCAGTTACCATAGGTTGAAAAGTATCTAATCCATGACTAACTGAACCATATGGTTCTATTGTCCCTGCAGATAAATCAACTATTGGTCTATAAGAATCAATTGGTGTATATGGGAATGTATATTCCTTAAAGGTTTTCATCAACCACCACCTTTCGCAATCATGATTGCTGCCATATAATCGTTAGCGTCTTTCTTATTCTTATAAACTTTCTTTAATTCTTGCGCATGTTTACCGCCTGGTGTCAAAACTCTTTTTTTATTTTTAAATTTATCTGCATAAACACCATAACCACCGCCTGGCATTTTTCTTACATCTTCGCAAAATTGTTTAAAGGTTTTCATCTATCTAGGTTTAAATATAACATTAAGAAATTTCATGACTTGTCCTCTATTACCTGTGTTTAATATTTGTTCCATTTTCTTTTTAGTTTCTGGTTTAACTTTATCAAGTGCTGCGGTAATCGCTGATGCGGTAAACAAATCTATTTTTAATTTACCATCTTTTAACTTAATGTCTTTATTTCCTTTAGTTTTAACAATGTTTTTGATTATATCAACATTCGCCTCTTTTATCATTGAAGTTTCCTCTTTCTTATTCTTTTTTCCTTTCGCTTTATATCCACGAGCGAATGCTGCTCTTCTCTGTGCATCAGATGCGAATCCTTCATCCTTTGCCATTTTGGTGAGAGTCGCATAGTATACAGATTCACCTTCATCTCCGTATCTATCTATGAAATCTTTTTTTGGAACTTTCTTTTCGAGGTCTTTTAATTTTTCTTTTTCACTTGGTGTTAAAGTTCTTTCTTGAACACTAAGTTTTTTCTGTTCTCTTTTTTGTCTCGAACTTAAAATCTTTTCAATAAACTTTCTGGCTTCTTTAGTTCTACCATCCATTTGAATGAATTGTTTATCTTTTTTCTTTTTCTTCTTTGGGTCAATACCTGGTTCATGAGTTGGTGGAAGTGCGACAAGTGCGCCTGTACCAACAGAGTTAGTAGGTGCATCTTCATTCTTAATACCTAATCTTTTATCTTCATAATATCTTTTCATGATTTGATTAAATGAATTTTTATGCATCTTTGATATCCTCTAAACTTATATATATGGTTTCTTTTGTGTTATCATGAATAACTGGAAAAATTTCTAGTCCTAAAACTGTATCAATGGGTGCGGTATCTTGAGTAACAAAAACTTTATCACCCTTTCTTGCGACTAAATCCATTTCTTCAGATTCTTTTCCAGATATATCGTTAATTAAAACATACTCACCTTTTGGTAAAAGTTCACCAAAACCAACTACTTGTTCATCGATTGTATTTTCAATCTCATAGTTCTCATGTAAATATTTAAGGAATTCTCTTTCTAATATTTTAGGGTCTTGTAAATTTTCTTTTAAAGTATCTTTTAATAAAAATAATGCTGCTGCGTATGTTCCTAACTTAGTTCTAAGGCCTGGAATTTTTGCAAATATTTTTTTAATATTGAAAACTAATTTATGTAAAATAGTATATGAATTTTTTAGTTCAGATGTAGTTAATTCAACCTCTGGTTTTGAAGAAAGTTTCTTTTTAATTCTATTACCATTCTTATCAATAATACCAAACTTATATGCGTCTGTCTTTTCAAAAGGTGTTGTAAGAAGTCTAAGAAATCTATAAGTTACAAATAAATCTATCGCTGAACCCATTTTTATTTTCCTTTAATTAATATTGCTGGTTTAAATCCTTTCTGAACGACATATTCAAGACTTTCTGGGTCTCTTTTATTCGCTCGATTTATTTTATTAACAAATAAATCGCAAAGTTCTTTTGGTGCGCTTCCATTTTGTGTCATCAGTTGGTCAGCATCTATTCTCATGAATCCTGGTTTTCTTTCTGCTGTGTCCTTAAATCTAGCATAAATTGAATGGTCATATTTGAATGGGTCTTTTGTTTCTTGTATAAGTTGTTTTGTTTCTTCTAAAATTTCTTCAAATATTTTTTCATCTTCTTCTGTGCGTGTTTTACCTTTTAATTTTTTGATTACATCTTTTAAATTTTTAAAGGATTTATCTACTCCACTTTCATTTGCGAATGTTGGTAGGAATACATATGCTTCTATTTGTTTTATAAGTTCTGACTGAGCCTTTTTAACTTCTGGTTTAAATCTTATATTCTCTTGAATAATTTCATCAAGTTCAACTTCTTCATCAAGTGCTTTTTGTAAATCTTTTGCTTGACCAGCATGAGCACCACTTGCTTTCTTTAACATACCGATAACTTTTTTTACAACTGGTTCATCTTCTTTATCTAGTTCCTCAAATTGTACTGGTGCGAGAATAGAAAACTGTCCTTTAGGGTCAAGTATCATCATATAAGGTTTTCCTTTTATTATACTTTTAAAATCTTTGTTTACTTTTTGAAAGTTCTGTTTAGATATTTTTACTTTTCCTTTCTCATATTTGTAGTTTTTTTCATCAAGTTGAGTTTCTTCAACCTTTACATCTAAGTAATCTGCCATTCCATCAAGTGATGAAACTGCGGTTGCGACTTTATTAGTCCACCATGTTGGTAAGTTACCATTATCATCTAACTTATCTAGTTCGGTTTTCATAGTTTGTAGTGCCTTCATTGCGACACCAACTTTGTTCTTCATTGAGATAACATCACTGTGACCATCTTCTGTCATCTCTTGTCTTTTTGTTATTTCATTTATCATTTCTTCTTGAGTTAATTCTTCGTGTTTACCACCAATTCTTTTGTATTCTTTATTAACAAAGTCAATAAACTTTTGTGTCTTTTGAGGATTATTTCTGAAATCTGTACCACCAAGTTCTTTAAATTTATCGAATGCAGTTGAGATAGCCTTTGAAAAAAGTGGGTCACCTATTCTTTTACTACCTGTTCCTGTTTTTCTAAACTCTCTAATTTTTTTGAAATCTTTCATCTATATTTCCCTAAGTTCATTTAAGATTTGTTTATCTTCTATGACACTCTTTAACTCATCTGGTCTTATGATATTTAAAAACAACATAAATGATTTTAAAGCACTCCAGTATTCGTTATCTATTTTAAACAATAATAAAGTTGCTGCGGCCTCAGTTCCAAAAACATTCACAAGAAGAATCATATGATTTAGTAACAGAGTTTTTTTCAAAACACCTGTATCATAATATCTTCGAAGAAGTCTTTTGATGTATTTAAATTTCTTTAAATCATCGTAAAACTCTTTTTCTCCTTCACATTCTGGATTATCGTAATTTTTAATTGCATACATAATCCAGTTATCATTTGTTATCTTCTCATACATAATAAATCACAACTTACATTAAAGTTATAATTATTTATTCTCCAACTCTTGCAGTTAACAATGTTGAACCACTTCCAGATGCTTTATCATATGTAAAGTGAACCTGTAATGGATTTTCTCTCATACCCATTTGACCTGTTGGGTCATTGGTAATTTCATCTGGTGCTTCTTCACCAGTCTTACCAAATTTTCCACCGAAAACAATTAATGGTGTTGAAACCTCACCATTTTCTTCATCGAATGATGGGATTTGAAAGTCAAGTCCTACACGAGATAATTTTTCTCTTAATTTCATAACTGCATTTCTTGGGTTTAAATACTCACCATTTAGTGAACCTACAAATGCATTTAATGCCTCTACAACATTATCATCACTTAGATTTGCAAAATTAAGATTATCACCGACAACTTGTCCACCATAACCTGCGTCTACTGCCATACTTTCGTTGATATAACTTTTAAACCTTTTCATTTTTCTTTTTTTTACCTCTTGAAGTTTTTATTCCATCATTTGAATCTTTTTCAGTTTTTAAATCTGTAGACTCTTCATTTATAACTTCACTCAAAACTTCTTTTTTATTTTTCTTAGGTGTAGGTGGTTCGACATATGGTCTACCACCTGCACCGTATTTTACTCCATCATCTCTACTCATGATACTATTCCTTATGCGATAGTACAACCAGTATTTGCAATAATGTGCCAGTTACTATCTGTGAATATTAATATGATAGAATCACCTGCGTCATTTAATGTGATGGTTGAACCATTTTTAAAATTAGATGGTGTGATAACTGAGTCACCACCATCTGCCTTCATTATTATAATTTTTATTTGTCCATTTGAACCATCTGCGAAAGTACCTGCGTGAGTTCCACCTGCAGTGTTTGTATCTATTAATGTAATAGATGTTGTTACATTAACTGCGTCTGTTCTATTTGAAATTGTTTGTGCAGTTCCATCTAATCCAAGATAGGTTGGAATGTGATTAAATACATTCGCTACACTAATTTTTTTGTTAACAGGTGTTCCAGATGGGTCATCGATGATGTGAAATAAATCAACGGCAGCGATACCTGTTCCTAAATCTGTTAATGCTGTAATTTTCTTATCAGCCATTTTTTTCTCCTATAAACCCCTAAGAATTTTTTCTTTTCTTCTTATCGGGAATGCTACTAACGACACTTTGTTCGTTATCACTTTCTTTAATATCTATCATTCCGAGAAATGCGTCACATTGTTGTATGGCACCACTTAGTGCTGCCAATCTCTGTATCGCTTGTTCTCTTTGTCGTTCCAGACCTTGAATAAGAGTTTGAGTTGCCTCTGTGTCTTTTTCAAGGTCTTGTTTACGACTTATTATCTCTTCTCTATTAATCATATAAAATTCACCTCAAAATGTTTAATTAACTGTCTGGTGTTGTGATATCCTCACCATCACCAGAAATGCTTGATGCTGCGACTAGAGTTTCGTAGAATACTCTACCTGCTCTACCACCAGTTCCAACAGTTTTCTTTACCCAACCAACGTGCGTAACTTCTGAAGATGTTGCGCCTGCAGAATCACCCATACCAGTTGTTGCTGTTGCGTTTGCAGTAACACCGATAAGTGTATGTGCTGTTCCACCTGCTGCGACTGCTGTTAAATCTCTTTTTGTACCTGCAGTTGCGTCTGCAAATGAAGAAGCAACAGAAATTTTGTTTGCAGTTCCAGATTTTATGAGGAACAATGTTTCTCCAGCGGTAAATCCTGCTGGTGCTGTTCCACCAGAACCATCATCATAAGTGACTTGGTCACCAGTTTCTATTGCACCGTAGAATCCAGATGATACAACGATTTCATCATCTGCAACAATGAATACTGAAGAGTCAGTTAAATCTAATGTTTCAGTACCAGGTGCTGCGACTGTAATTGAAGGAACAGATTGATAATCTGAACCAACATTTGTTATTGTATATCCTGTGACTTTACCAGCTGATGATACAGTAGCGGTCGCTGTTGCTTGAATCCCCTCTAAAGTTTGTGCGTTATTACCAGTACCAGTTAGGTTGATTGCAGTACCTGCCTGTGCATTTGATAAACTTGAAGCAAGTTTAATTAAATCCTCTGTGTGTCTGATTGCGAAATAACTTGTGTTATCTACTAAACCAGCGAGTGCAGTTCCACTACCATCTTGATATTTCAATTCTGTACCAGTTCTGATGTTATGACCAGAGATTTCAATAGTGTTATTTGCAGTCGAAACTTTTGCAGTTGCGATTGTTCTAACAGTTGGTGCTGGAATTGTAACTGAAGGTGCAGACTGATATGTTGTACCTGCTGCAGTTCCTAATGCCAGTGATGTAATATTATCAAAACCAGCTTCCGCCTCTGTTGCAGTTACACCAAAGATGTTTGTGTCATCTGTGTGTGGAAATGCTGAATCAAAATCGTGAGGTGGTCTAGTTACTGTACAAGATGACCCACTATTTGTAGATGGTGAAAAATTACCAGTTGCGGTAAATGCTTTTGTTGATGCACCAGTAAATGTCTGTGCGTTATTACCAGTTCCAGTAATATCAATTTCTGAGCCACCAGCAGTTGCAGATAATGTAAATGCGTTTGCACTTGAAACAGTTTTTATGAAAAATACTGTTGAATCTGTTAGACCAGCGATTGCAGTTCCACCATTCGCCTCATATAAGACTTCTTGGTTTGCTACAAAGCCGTGGTCAGTAATTGTAACTTGTTCATTGGATGCATTGACAGCGGATGTTGCAACAGTTCTACTAGGTTGAATATTTTTTACTCTGACTCTATCACCATTGTCATCGATTACAATATCACCAATTTTAAGTTCTGATGTATCTGCACTTGAGTTACCTTGTACAACTGCACTTCCATTTGTGAAAGTATATGTACCAGATAATGCAGAACCATCATTCATATTCCATGAGCTCATGTGTGTTCTCCTTTAAATAAAATTTATACAACTATTTATAGTTATTTAAATCCTAATTTCTTTAATTCACCGATGGTATTAGGTATACTTTTATGTAAAATACCTATTCCACCTGCGTTTTTCCATTCATTTATATTCTTATCATAATCATCTATGAGTATATTCGGTGTTCCATCCGAAACAGCGAATCTCTTCTTATCTTTTCTTAAAACAATAAGAATGTTTTTTCTGGGTAATCTACCAAGATTTTTTGTTACCCATAGTAATTTATCTCTTTTAGAGTTGATATCTCTTTTAGAATACGCACTTAAAATATTAGGATTATATGGTTTAATAAAATTCCATAATCTCATACCATTTGGCATAAATTCTAAATTCTTCCAGAAATCTTTTTTACCAGAGATTATCTTCCATCTCTCATCCTTGTCAACTTCTGTCCAATCTTTTACATTGGGATATAGTGGTAATATTAATTCATTGGCGCCTTTCATAAGATTAACTAGGACACCATCTAAATCACAGTATATTAATGGTAAATTTAAAAACTTACCTTCTGATAAACCTCTTGTTACATTACCAAATTCTATCATGATTAATCCTCTATCTTAGGATTAATTACAACTTTATCCACAGGTTTACCAGTTAGAGTTTTATGTTTACCTTCTTTTTTAAATCCTGGTTCGCCTGGTTCTGGTTTTTCGCCAGGTGCTTTATATTGTGCGTCTACATAATCAAAGAATTCTTTTTTCTTTTTTTCATCTTTGAACTCTGCAGGTGATTTAACACCAAATTTTTTCATTGCCGCTTGGAATATTTTTTTATATTCACCATCTTGTTCTTTGATTGCGTCTGACCATACACCTATGACTGTTGACTCTAATGTACCTGGTTTTGTATCGAAATACTTTTTACCCATTTTTTTCATCTCCCATTCTTAATTTATGTTGTCTATAATTTTGTACAAAATCCATCGCTTTTTCTTTACCCAGTTTTGTAACTAAATTCTTTAACATGAATTCACCTTTAGGGCCTTTATTTTTCATAAAGTGATATGCCCCCTGTGATACTTTTAACTGTGTAGATTTATTTTTTATCTTACTTACGAATGGAAACTTCTTAACAACTGTGGTAATCATTTGATTATCTGTTGCCTCTGTTTGTTCTTTTGGTTTATTTCTTTCTTCCCAACCATCTGAAACTTCATCAGTAGTAATCGGGCCACCCTTTGCCCAAGTATGACATGACCTTGCAGAGTGACATTTAAAGTGGTGCATCCAGCAATATCCTAAACGACCATCTTTATCAGATGTTTCGCCTGGCATACATTCTAACATACTTGGTGACACATCAAATGCGACACAGTTATTACATACAGATTTTTTTGCTGCCTCTTCAGTAGTCTTCCAGTACTTTGCGATATCTTTCCAGTAATCGCCTGGTTCATCAACATTCAAAGGCCCATAGTTAAAGTTCTTGATTGTTGCATCTCTATTCTTTGTGTTAACTGAAATATCAGTAGTTGCGAGTGGACAACTTTTAACTTCTTTTAATTCTTTTTCTTTTTCGTAATCAACTACATCTTGACCAGGTGTGACTTCCATTGCATGTAATGCGTAATCTGTTCCTATCTCGTATGATTCGAATTGAAATACTTTACCTCTTTTTACAAGTGTTAAGAGATTTTTGTAATCTCCACTAATCGCTCTTTGATAGTCAAGTTTCTGAAAAGATGTTCTATGTTTATCATAAAGTGCAATTGCTGCCTTCGCAACCTTATCTGGAACTCTTGTTTTTTTCTTATCTCCAAATTCAACTTTAAACTT
>Ga0160423_10002293_pt1 | contig 16041 bp, 10 predicted proteins | sample CRUFie14St8metaG_FD_108191 | JGI IMG/M metagenome (GOLD analysis project Ga0160423, IMG submission 108191) | Marine microbial communities from the Costa Rica Dome - CRUD Field 142mm St8 metaG | ecosystem: Environmental > Aquatic > Marine > Oceanic > Photic zone | place: Costa Rica: the Eastern... | reverse complement strand
TAGAATTCACTCAAGGCTTAGGTGCTTTTGATCTACTTTGGCAATTATATAAAAATAATTTTAAAATCAAGATTGGAGCTGGAGCGTCATATATTCTTGGTGTCGAAAAGATTTCAAATAACCTCGTTTACTACCCTCAAGTTGAATTTTTGTACGAAAAACCAGGAAATATTCTATTACCATACCTTAAGGGAAATGGAGGAGTAACCTTAAACACATATAGTTCTTTGACCAAGGAAAATCCTTATTTAGCACCTACATCAAATTTAATTCCATCATTTAGTAAGTATAATTTAAACATTGGAATTCGTTCAAGATTAGCTTCAGTTTTAAATTTTGATATGGGATTTATATTTGATGAAATTGAAAATTTTAATTTTTTTGAGAGATTACCTTTTGATAATGAAAATAACCTGATCTCCTATAGACTATCTAATTCTTTTCAGAGTAACTATTTAGATACTAATTTGTATGGATTTAAGGCCTCTATCAGAATAGATTTAATAAAAGATAATTTTGTGTTTTTTGAGACCCGATATAATTATTATGAAACACAAAAAAATCAAATTTTATGGAATATCCCTTCTTTACAAATGAATTGGGAGAGTCAAATTAAATTAAGAGATTTTATTGCCTTAAGTTTTTATGGATCACTCTGGGGAGTGAGAGATTCATCATCAAGACCCATTTTTTTTGAACAAAGTTTAGTAGATGCTCAAGCTATTCCACCAGATGTAGATACTCTCCCTTTATTTTTTAGAACTTCAACCCATATTTCATTCAAGATTACAGAACAATTTGACCTCTTTATCAAAGCAAGATTTAATTCCTCTGGAATACATGGAAGATGGGCATATTATCCAGAAGCTCCACTGCTTATTTTAGGCGGATTAACTTATAAATTTGATTTTCAATACTAGGGAATGATTTGTAATTTTTAAATTAAACAATTCAAACACAAATTGAATTTATTACATTTGTCCTTCGAAAAAAAACAAAACTTCAGAATTGAAAGAATGATAAAAAATATCTTTTTTTATTTTGGCTTGGCACTTATATTATCTCTAACATCTTGCCAAAAAAAAGTTGATCTAATCGTACATAACGCAACTGTTTACACAATGGGAGATAATATAGGCAAAGCTTCTTCTTTTGTTGTTGATGGCGGAAAATTTGTCGCTGTTGGGGGAGAGGAATTATTGAATACATATAACGCTAACAAAATTCTAGACCTCAAAGAATTACCTGTTTATCCGGGTTTCATAGATTCCCATTGCCATTTTTTAAGCCTAGGGTTAAGTCTTCAAAAAGTTGATTTGACAGGAACAAGAAGTTTTGAAGAGGTGGTAGGAAGAGTTAAAGATTTTGCTAAGAATAAGAAATTGAAAGCAATCGTTGGAAGAGGTTGGGATCAAAATGATTGGGAAGAAAAAACATTTCCAAACAAAACCATTCTTGATGAACTTTTCCCTGAAACACCAGTTGCTTTAAGGAGAATTGACGGCCACGCCTTATTAGTAAATCAAAAGGCTTTAGATCTTGCCGGTATAGGTGTAAATACTAAAATTAAAGGGGGAAGTATCATAAAAGAAAATGGAAAATTGACAGGGGTTTTAGTTGATGCTCCTATGAAGCTTATTTCAAATATTCTTCCAAAGCCCTCAATAACTGAAAAAATAAAAGCTTTAAAAGATGCAGAAAAAATAAGTTTCGAAAATGGGCTAACAACAGTATCTGTTGCTGGATTGAACAAAGATGATATTTATTTAATAGATAGTTTACAAAAATCAAATGCGCTCTCTATTAAAGTTTATGCTATGATTTCAAATAGCGAAGATAACCTCGCACACTTTCTTTCAAATGGTCCAATAATAACTGATAAATTAACGGTGCGTTCATTTAAAATATATGCTGATGGTGCACTTGGTTCGAGAGGAGCTGCTTTAAAATCGGATTATTCTGATTTAAAAAAACATAGAGGTTCTTTCATAACATCAAAAGATTCACTTGAAAATTTAGCCTACAAATTAGCTTCAACATCTTTCCAAATGAATACACATGCTATAGGAGATGATGCGAATAAAGCCGTTCTTGAAGCATATAACAAAGCTCTTGTTTTTTCAGATGACCCTAGGTGGAGAATAGAACATGCACAGATTATTGATACATCTGATATTAAGTTATTTAATAGAAAAATTATCCCCTCTGTTCAACCCACTCACGCTACAAGTGACATGTATTGGGCTGAAGATCGATTAGGAAAAAAACGTCTTCAAGGAGCCTATGCTTATAAGCTTTTATTAGAAAAATCAGGACGTATTTCCCTCGGAACAGATTTTCCGGTCGAGAATGTAAGTCCAATTAAAACCTTTTTTTCAGCAGTTTTTAGAGAAGATAGTAATCTATATCCTGAGGATGGTTATCTTCCGAATAATAAATTAAGTAAATTAGAAGCACTCAAAGGGATGACAATCTGGGGAGCTTATTCAAATTTTGAAGAACGTCAAAAGGGCTCTATTGAAGTTGGCAAAGCTGCAGATTTTGTTATTTTAGATAGAGATCTTTTAGATGAATCAAAAAAAAGAATTCTAAATGCTAAGATAGTTGCAACAATTCTTGATGGCAATATTGTATACAGCAATAGAATAAACTAAAAATCTTTCACATTTAATATATTTATTGTTTTATATAATTAAAAAATTTTATATAATCTAAAATAAATATAAAAAATATTAACTAAATCAAACTATTAAATTAAATATTTAAATATATATCATACTTTTATAAAAAAAAATTATGTGTGGTATATTATGTGCTTTTAACTTAAAGCAACCTAAAGGTAAATTACGTCCACAGGTATTAGAAATGTCAAAAAAACTAAGGCATAGAGGACCTGACTGGAGTGGTATATATGATTGTGAAAAAGCAATTCTCTCTCATGAGCGTTTAGCAATTGTGGACCCTACATCTGGTAATCAACCAATAATTAGTACATCTGAAAATTTGATTTTAGCCGCTAACGGCGAAATCTATAATCATTTAGATCTTCGAAAAGGCAGTAGTTATAATTTTAAAACAAATTCTGACTGCGAGGTAATTTTATCATTATATGAAAAAGAAGGAAAAAATTTTGTAAACAAGCTAAATGGTATATTTGCTTTCGCTATATATGATGTAAATAAAGACGAATATTTTATTGCTAGAGACCATATCGGAATAATACCATTATATATGGGATGGGATGGTAATGGAACATTTTTTATTTCTTCTGAATTAAAAGCCTTAGAAGGGTTCTGTTCAAAAATTGAACTATTTCCTCCAGGACATTATTTGTCTAGTAAAGATTCAAATCCTGTTAAATGGTATAATCCAGATTGGAAAAATTACAATTCAGTTAAAAATAATAATACTAGTGTGAATGAAATTCATGATGCCTTGTCAGATTCTGTTCACAGACAGTTAATGAGTGATGTACCATATGGTGTGCTATTATCAGGTGGTTTAGATTCTTCTATTACCTCTGCTTTAGCTAAAAAATTTTCACCAAAAAGAGTTGAAACTGGAGACACACAAGCAGCATGGTGGCCCCAACTTCATTCTTTCTCTGTAGGTTTAGAGGGTTCTCCAGATCTCAAGGCGGCAAAAAGAGTAGCTAAACATATTGGTACAATTCACCATGAAATTAAATTTACTATTCAAGAAGGATTAGATGCTTTACGTGAAGTTATTTACCATCTAGAAACATACGATATTACAACAATTCGTGCCTCTACACCAATGTACTTGATGGCCAGAGCAATTAAGTCTTTAGGAATTAAAATGGTTCTATCAGGAGAGGGAGCAGACGAATTATTTGGAGGGTATCTATATTTTCATAAAGCACCAAATTCAAAAGAATTTCATGAAGAAACTGTTAGAAAGCTTGAAAAGCTTCATCAATATGATTGTCTTAGAGCTAATAAATCTCTCGCAGCATGGGGAATTGAAGGGAGAGTTCCTTTCCTTGACAAAGAGTTTATAGAAGTTGCTATGAGAATAAACCCTCAGGATAAGATGATTAGTAAAAATAGAATGGAGAAATGGGTTCTAAGAAAAGCCTTTGAAGAATATTTACCTGAAAGCGTGGCTTGGAGACAAAAAGAACAATTCTCAGATGGGGTTGGTTACAGTTGGATTGATAAACTTAAGGAACTAGTTGATAATGAAATATCTGATGAGCAAATGAAAAATGCTAAATATCGTTTTCCTATCCAAACACCCCAGAACAAAGAGGAATTTTATTACAGAAAAATTTTTGAATCACATTTTCCGAGTGATGCTGCTGCTCTAAGCGTGCCTTCAGTTCCGTCTGTTGCATGTAGTACCCCTATTGCTCTTAAATGGGATAAAGCTTTTCAAAATCAGAATGATCCTAGTGGTAGAGCAGTATTAAATGTCCATGAAAAAAGTTATAATGATTAATATGTTTTTTACAAGAATTATTGATCAAAAACGAGAAAATTTTACACACTTTATGTTGATAACTTAATCAACAAATACAAGGCTTAAGCGCATATCTTAAGGAGTAATTTAGGTATATTTGGTAGTACCCGAATTTATTCAATTTAATATTTCAAATATGAGTGAGGAAATCCAAAAAAATCAATATTCTGCTGACAGTATACAGGCGTTAGAGGGAATGGAACATGTAAGAATGCGTCCATCAATGTATATTGGCGATATTGGTGTTAGAGGATTACATCATCTTGTTTATGAAGTTGTCGATAATTCAATTGATGAAGCTCTTGCTGGACACTGTGATAAAATTACCGTAACTATAAATGAAGATAATTCTATTACTACAAAAGATAATGGTAGGGGAATCCCAATTGGTATACATAAAAAAGAAGGAGTATCAGCACTTGAAGTTGTTATGACTAAAATAGGAGCTGGAGGAAAGTTTGATAAAGATTCATACAAAGTTTCAGGTGGATTACATGGAGTAGGTGTTTCATGTGTGAATGCTCTTTCAGAGAGTCTAACTGCAACAGTTTATCGGGAGGGTAAAATTTGGCAACAAAAATATTCAAGAGGAAAGGCAGAGGCTTCAGTAAATAGCATTGGAGATACTGATGAAACAGGCACAGAAGTAACTTTCAAACCTGACCCTGAAATATTTAAACAAACACTAGAGTATAGTTATGAAACTTTATCACTTAGAATGAGAGAGCTTTCATACTTAAATAAGGGGATTAATATTATAATTATTGATAAAAGAAATAAAGATGAAAAAGGAGAATTTATATCAGAGACCTTTCATTCGAAAGAAGGCCTGAAGGAATTCATCCACTTTCTGGATGAAACTAGAGAGGCAATTATAGGGAATGTTATTGCAATGGAGGGAGAAAAGAATGGCGTACCAGTAGAAGTTGCCATGATATATAATACCTCTTTTTCAGAAAATTTACACTCTTATGTAAATAATATTAATACACATGAAGGAGGAACACATCTCTCTGGATTTAGGAGAGGTTTAACAACAACCTTAAAAAAATATGCTGATAATTCTGGCTTACTAGATAAATTAAAATTTGAAATTTCTGGTGATGATTTTAGAGAGGGACTTACTGCTATTGTTTCTGTGAAGGTTGCTGAACCACAATTTGAAGGGCAAACAAAAACAAAACTTGGAAATAGAGAAGTTACTTCTGCAGTTTCTCAATCAGTTTCAGAAATGCTTGAAAATTATTTGGAAGAAAATCCAAATGATGCAAAAACAATAGTTCAAAAAGTAATACTTGCAGCCCAAGCAAGACACGCAGCTAGAAAAGCCCGTGAAATGGTTCAAAGAAAAACAGTAATGAGCGGGGGAGGATTACCTGGTAAACTATCTGATTGTTCTGAACAAGACCCAACATTATGTGAAGTTTTTTTAGTTGAGGGTGACTCTGCTGGCGGTACCGCAAAACAAGGAAGAGATAGAAATTTTCAAGCGATACTTCCACTTAGAGGTAAAATTTTGAATGTAGAAAAAGCAATGCAACACAAAGTATTTGAAAATGAAGAGATAAGAAATATCTACACGGCTTTAGGAGTAACTATTGGTACTGAGGAAGATAGTAAAGCTTTAAATTTAGAAAAACTTCGATACCATAAAATCGTTATAATGTGTGACGCAGATGTTGATGGAAGTCATATTTCAACTTTAATTTTAACTTTTTTCTTCCGCTACATGAGAGAATTGATTGAGCTTGGCTACATTTATATTGCAACACCACCATTATATCTTGTAAAAAAAGGACAGAAGAAAGACTATGCTTGGAATGATGACCAGCGTGAAATTTTACTTCAAAAGTTTGGACAAGGAGCATCTGTTCAACGATATAAAGGATTAGGTGAAATGAATGCTGAACAATTATGGGACACTACAATGAATCCAGAAGAACGAACACTTCGACAGGTGACAATTGATAATGGAGGAGAAGCTGATCGTATTTTTTCAATGCTAATGGGCGATGAAGTTCCACCGAGAAGAGAGTTTATTGAGAAAAATGCTATTTATGCTAATATAGATGTATAATAAAGTGTTTTATTTTTTTAATTTAAATTTTTTAGAATGAAGGTTACCATTGTAGGAGCAGGAAATGTAGGTGCCTCTTGTGCAGAATATATTGCACAAAAGCAAATAGCTAGCAAAGTTGTTTTATTAGATATTAAAGAAGGCTTTGCCGAAGGTAAAGCACTTGATTTGTTTCAAACAGCAACAACCTTGGGATTTAACACTTCAATAACTGGAGTAACTAACGATTATTCTGCAACAGCAGGAAGTAATGTTGTTGTAATTACTTCAGGTGTTCCAAGAAAACCAGGCATGACTCGTGAAGAATTAATTGGAATTAATGCAGGAATCGTAAAAAAAGTTTCAGAAAATATATTGAAATATTCACCTGATTCTATGATCGTTGTTGTTTCGAACCCGATGGATACGATGACATATTTAGCGTTAAAAGCTACAGGTCTGCCAAAAAACAGAATTATTGGAATGGGGGGCGCACTAGACAGTTCCCGATTCAAAACATATTTATCATTAGCCTTAGATAAACCTGTAAATGACATCCAAGGCATGGTTATAGGGGGCCATGGTGATACAACGATGATACCACTTCCAAGATTAGCTAGTTATAATGGAGCTCCTGTTTCACAATTTTTAGATAAAAAAAATCTAGATAAAGTTGTTTCAGATACTATGGTCGGTGGGGCAACACTTACAAAGTTACTAGGAACCTCTGCGTGGTATGCTCCAGGGGCATCAGTTTCTTACCTTGTTGATAGTATATTAAATGATTATAAAAGAATGATCCCATGTTCAGTGCTTTTAGAGGGAGAGTACGAACTTAACGACATATGTATTGGTGTCCCTTGTATTATTGGAGCTAATGGTGTTGAAAATATTGTTGATTTAAAATTGAATGACGACGAAATGAATTTACTAAGAAACAGTGCAGAAAAAGTAAAAGAGATGAATTTTTCATTATCAGATATTATTGAATAGTTTATAATTTCATTTAAGAGTTGTCTTTTCCTTGGTTTAATCCTATATTTGCTCGCCCTAAATGTGGTTTAATTTAAATTAAAATGCAAAACAATTCTTTGATAAGAGTCTTTGGAATATTATTTGCTCTTGTAAGTATTTACCAGCTCTCATTTACTTTCATTACTAGTAATATTGAAACACAAGCAGATAACTATGCTAAACAGGTTATTTCAAATGAAGAGCCTAATTATCTAGAAAAACGTGACCAAACAGCTAGTGCCTATCTTGATTCAATTGGAAATAGTCCACTTTATGGATTTACTAGTTACAATGATGCAAAGCAAAAAGAGTTAAATAAAGGACTCGACCTTAAGGGAGGTATTAATGTTATCCTTCAAATATCTATTAGAGATATATTAATTGGTTTAGCTGAAAATTCAAAAAACCCTGTTTTTAATAAAGCACTTGATGATGCTGATTTGTTGCAAAAGGCATCAGACGAGCCTTATATTGAATCATTTTTTAGAGCTTTCGAATCTATAAAGGGAGCTGATAAACTTGCTTCTCCAGAAATATTTGCAAATCGAACCTTAAGTGATGAGATTAACTTTGAAATGAGTGATCAAGAAACACAAATAATTGTTAGAAGAAAAATAGATGAATCAATTGTTTCTGCATTTGAAGTCTTAAGAAAAAGAATAGATAAGTTTGGAGTAACTCAACCAAATATTCAACGTTTAGGAACCTCAGGTAGAATATTGGTTGAACTACCAGGAGCTAAAGATGTTGACAGAGTTCAAAATTTATTACAAAGTACAGCTCAACTTGAGTTTTGGGAAACATATAAAAATGATAAACTTATAAGTTTTCTAATTGAAGCAAATACATTAATTGGAAAACAAATTAGTTCCAAAACAACTTCAGTTGATAATGGCGAAAAAGACGAAAGCTCAGAAATCGATGATCTATTAGCTGATGTTGCTTCTCAAGACTCAATAGTTCAAACTAAGAATCCAATTTTAGACCGAATAGTTGGTCAAGGTTTTCAAGGTGGGCCAGTTTTAGCTCAATTTAATGCGAGGGATAGCGACTTAATAATGGGTTATTTAAATCAGCCTGAAGTTCGAAAATTATTACCATCTGAGTATAGATATATTCGCTTTGCTTGGGGTAAACCATTGTCAGAAGGAAGTGTGGTTGAATTATTTGCATTAAAGTCAAATAGAGATAATATAGCACCTTTAAGTGGGGGAGTAGTAGTCGACGCACTTCAAACATTTGATCAACTTGGAAATCCTGCAGTATCAATGCAAATGGATTCAAGAGGATCAAGGATATGGGAAAGTATGACAGGAAAAGCATATAAAGATGCGAGTAATATTGCTATAGTACTGGATGAAATAGTCTACTCTGCTCCGGGAGTTTCGAGTGGTGCAATTTCTGGAGGCCGCTCTGAAATAACTGGAAATTTTACTTTAAACGAAGCAGTAGACTTAGCAAATGTTTTGAGAGCTGGTAAATTACCTGCTTCTGCAGAGATTATTCAATCTGAAATTGTTGGTCCTTCTTTAGGAAAAGAGGCAATTCAGGCAGGAATATATTCATTTATGATAGCATTAATTATTGTTTTATTATGGATGATATTTTATTACGGTACTTCGGGAATTTTCGCCGACATAGCTTTGTTATTAAATATTCTTCTGATTTTTGGTATTTTAGCTGGACTTGGAGCTGTTTTAACACTCCCTGGTATTGCAGGTATTGTACTGACTATAGGAATTTCTGTAGATGCTAATGTTTTAATATTTGAGCGAGTTCGTGAAGAAATTAAGAAAGGTAAAGGCTTAAGAAAATCAGTGTCAGATGGATTCAACAATGCATTATCTTCTATCTTAGATGCGAACATTACCACAGGCTTAACAGCATTAATTTTGTTTATTTTTGGGACTGGGCCTATAAAAGGTTTTGCTACTACACTGCTTATTGGTATAGGTACATCACTTTTTACTGCAATTTTCATTACTCGTATCCTTGTTGATTCTAGAAATGATAAAGGCAAGAATGTATCATTTTCAACAAAAACAACGAAAGAATTCCTTTCTAATATAAACCTTTCTTTTCTCCAAAAAAGAAAGATTGCTTATTTAATTTCTGCCTTTCTAACTATTATAAGTCTTATTTCACTATTCTCAAAGGGTTTAAATCAAGGTGTTGATTTTGTAGGGGGTAGATCTTATACTGTTCGTTTTGAAGATCCTGTTAATCCCACTGAAATTAATTCTATTACTAATAATGTTTTTGGTAGCTCTGAGGTAAAAACTTTTGGAGAAGAAAATCAATTAAAAATAACAACAAAATACAAAGTTGATATTGAAGGGATTGAAGTTGACGAGGAAATACAAAATAAATTATTTACTTCATTAATAGATTTTCTTCCTGAGGGTATTACATATGATGATTTTGTGAAGGGTAGTTCAGAAAAGTCAATTGGTATAATGTCTTCGATAAAAGTTGGACCTACAATTGCAGATGATATTAAGAATAATTCATTTTTAGCGGTAATTGGGTCATTAATAGTTGTTTTTCTATATATTCTATTACGTTTCCAAAAATGGCAATTCTCCTTAGGAGCCGTATCAGCTGTATTTCATGACGTACTTATCGTATTAGGTATATTCTCTTTGACCTATACATTTATGCCCTTCAGTATGGAAATTAATCAAGCTTTTATTGCTGCAATTTTAACTGTAATAGGTTATTCTTTGAATGATACGGTTGTAGTTTTTGATAGAATTAGAGAGTTTTTAAATGACGGTTCCAAAAAAGAATTTGATGAAACTGTTAATGGAGCATTAAATAGTACATTGAGTAGAACATTAAATACCTCATTAACTACATTACTAGTGCTTATCGCTATTTTTACTTTTGGGGGAGAGTCAATTAGGGGCTTTATGTTTGCACTTATTATAGGTGTTCTTGTTGGAACTTATTCTTCAGTATTTATAGCTACACCAGTTATGTTTGATACCCAAAACAATAAAAAAATTAAATCAGAAAAATAGAAAGTTTTATTTTAGGTAAATCTTTTTTGAAAGATTATTTAAATAATTTTATTTATTAATAGCGAGGTCTATATGAGCTAAATGGTGATTACAATGCCATGCATATAAAAGAACAATACTACCTACAGTATATTCTTTTCCCTTCTCATGATTAATATATGTCCTATTAAACTGTTCTTCACTTAGATTTTTAAGAAAATTCACCCAAATTGCATGAAGACATCTTATAAGCTCTAAATTATCTAAAATATTAATATTCATGCTGTCAGGAATTTTAGCCCAATCATTTTCATTATAATCTTTTATATGTGGAGTATCTTCAACAATTGCATATTTAATTCTTAAATAACAATGCATATGACTTTCAGCTAAATGATGAACAATCTGCTTAATGTTCCAGCTTTTTTGACGATAATTTTTTAAAAAATCCTCAAATTTCAAATCTTTTAGTTTTAATTCTAATTTTTCAGGAAACATTGCTATTACATTCATTGCTTCATTGATTTCTTGAGAATTTGGTTTTTCAACCAATTTGAATTTACCTATTGGATATTTTAGTGATTTTTCCATTTTTAAATTAACTGATAATTAATTATGTCACCAATTTTTAAATTTAAATTATCACTAACTCCATGAATCACCTCTAAAACATATTTTGATGGTAGTTTTGAGGAAATAGATGATAGATCGTTGGGTTTTGCATTTTTATAAATAGAAATAATTTCTCTTTTTCCATTTATAAAAATTAAATCTAATGAGATGTATGTATTTTTCATGTAAAAAGTTAAAACACTTTCTTCATCAAAAATAAATAACATACCTTGATTTTTTTCCATATTAGTTCGATACATTAATCCCGTTTCTCTTTCATATGGAGTATTTGCAATCTCTATGTTTAGCGTAGAAATTAACTCCCCATTGCTTTGTAATAAATCTAATGTTGCCTCTTTTTGAAATAAAACTTTTTGTTCAATAATAATTTCAGGTCTTTTAAAATCCATGCAGCCTTTTAAAAAACACATTAGAATGCCTACATAAAAAATTTTTAACGAATTCATTCAAACTTTCTTGGGAACAAAAAACATCAAAAACAATCCTAGAAGAACGAAAGGAATACTTAACCATTGTCCAGTTGAAAAAATACCAAGAAACTCTTCAAACCCTCCTTGACTTTCTTTAATAAATTCAATAATGAACCGAATACAAAACATACCAACAAAGAAAAGTCCAATTAAATATCCTTCTTTGTTTTTTTTGTCAGTTTTATATACTTGACGCAGTAGAAAAAAAAGAATTAAATAACCTAGTGACTCATATAATTGAGCAGGATGTCTGGGGAGACTTTCTCCTCTATTTAAGAATACCACACCAAAGTTCGAATTACTATATTTTCCTACAATTTCTGAATTAAAAAAATTTCCAATTCTAACGAAACTAGCTCCAATTGAAACAGGAATTGTAACTCTATCTAAAAGCCATAGAAGTGATCTTTCTTTGAATTTTAATCTATATAAATAAAGACCGATAAGGCTTCCAATAACAGCTCCATGGCTTGCTAACCCTCTAAATCCAGTAAAAGTATATCCATTTGGCGTATCCCTTATCGGTAGCAATATTTCAACTGGATGATTTTGATAATAATCCCAACTGTAGAAAAAAACATCTCCAAGTCTAGCTCCTAAGAGTATAGATAGAACCATATAAACAAAAAGTGATTCTAAATAGTCTAAAGAAATTTTCTCGTCATTAAAGATATTTTTCATCAAATAATATCCTAAACTAAAGGCAATAATGAACATTAGGCTATAATAGTGGATACCAAAATCACCAATTTTAAATAAAGTTTCGCTTGGCGCCCAATCAATCTTTGAAAAGTACATTTATTTAGATTTTTACTTTGTAAATTTAATTAATTTAAAACGATAAGAAATGTAATATTTACGGAATTGGGTCGTACCCAGATCCTCCCCAAGGATGGCATTTAATTAATCTTTTAAAAGTTAGACTGACACCTTTAATAATTCCATATTTTTTTAACGCTTCTAGAGAATATTGAGAACAAGTTGGACTATATCTGCATGAAGGAGGTGTTAGTGGTGAAATAATAAATTGATAAAGTTTAATTATAATAACCAGAGGAAAAACAAAAATTTTTTTCAAAGAATGTGATTTATTTTATTTTATAGCTACTTCCAATCTCAGAATCATTAATTTGAATGTTAAGTTTTAAAAGAGATTCTCTAATTAAGTCTGATGTTTTAAAATCTTTTGAATTTCTAGCATTTTTCCTTAAGTCTAAAACCAAATCAAGAACTCCTTTTAATTGAATCGTATTAATCGAATCGCTATGAGTTTTGATATTTAAACCTAGCACATCAAAGTAGAAGTGATGAAAAGTTTCCTTTAAGATGTGAAGGTCACTTTCACTTATTTGTTTTTTGGCGTTTGAAACTGTATTTATAAATTTAACAGCATCAAAAAGGTGTGCAATTAGTATAGGAGAATTAAAATCATCATTCATTGCTTTATAACAACTCTCTTTCCAAGCAACCATATCAAAGTTAGTCGTCGAATTAGAGGGTGTTATTTTTTCTAATGTTGTCAAAGATTCCTTAAGTCTATTTAGGCCTTTTTCTGAAGCCTCTAAAGCATCTTGACTTATATCAATTATACTTCTGTAGTGAGCTTGAAGCATAAAAAATCGAACAGTCATTGGAGAAAAAGGCTTTTTAATGAGATTATTACTCCCATTAAACATTTCATCGGGTAAAATATTATTTCCTGTTGATTTGGCCATTTTTTTACCGTTAAGGGTTAACATATTTGTATGCAACCAATAATTTACTGGTGATATATTTTCAATAGACTCAGCTTGAGCAATTTCACATTCATGATGAGGAAACTTTAAATCCATACCTCCCCCATGGATATCAAATTTTTTACCTAAATATTTTCGACTCATAGCGGTACATTCTAAATGCCATCCAGGGAAACCATCACTCCATGGGGAAGGCCAACGCATAATATGTTCGGGTTCTGCTTTTTTCCATAAGGCAAAGTCTTGAGGATTTTTTTTATCATTTTGACCTTCTAAAGATCTCGTGTTATGAATTAATTCTTCAATTTTTCTACCACTAAGTTTTCCATAATGATTTTCTCTATTAAATTTTAAGACATCAAAATATACAGATCCGTTAACTTCATATGCAAAACCATTATTTATAATGAGTTTAATTAATTCTATTTGTTCAATTATATGACCTGTAGCTGTTGGTTCAATACTTGGAGGTAGAACATTAAATTTATCCATTTTATCATGAAAATCTACAGTGTATCTTTGAACTACTTCCATAGGTTCAATTTTTTCTAGTCTTGCTTTTTTTGCAATTCTATCTTCACCTTCATCTTCATCATTTTCTAGATGACCAGCGTCGGTTATATTTCTAACATACCTTACTTTATATCCTAAGTGTTTGAGATATCGATAAATTAAATCAAATGAAATGAATGTTCTACAATTTCCTAAATGTACATAGTTATAAACAGTTGGCCCGCAAATGTACATCCCTACGTAGTTTTCCAAAATGGGTTTAAATAGCTCCTTTTTACCTTTTAAAGAATTGTAAACAAAAAGTGAGTTATTCATTAAAATCGGTATCAAGTTTGATATAGTCTAAAAACTCAAGTTTTTTATCTTCTTTTTTAAAACTACCACCAAATTCACTTGTAACAGTACTACTAGAAATATCACTGACCCCTCTTGAGTTGACACACAAATGTTTCGCATCAATAACACAAGCTACGTCTTTTGTATTTAAAACTTTTTGAAGTTCTTGAACAATTTGAAGAGTCAACCGTTCTTGAACTTGGGGTCTTTTGGCATAATAATCTACAATTCGATTTATTTTTGAAAGACCTACAACTGAACCATTTGATATATATGCCACGTGAGCTTTTCCTACAATTGGTAAAAAATGATGTTCACATGTAGAATATAATGTTATGTTTTTTTCCACAAGCATTTCTCCATATTTATATGAGTTTTTGAATGTAGATGCTTTTGGTTTCTTATCAGGATGTAATCCTCCAAAAAGTTCTTTAACATACATTTTTGCAACTCTTAAAGGTGTTCCACTGATACTGTCGTCATTTAAATCCATACCTAAAGTATCAAGGATGTACTTAAAGTATTCTTGAATTAAAACAATTTTTTCATCATCACTTAATTTAAATGCGTCTTTTCTTAAAGGTGTTGAGGCATTTGTAGAAAAATGATCTTCTTCAGAAAAAGTGTCGTTATCTGGTATTAATTTTTCTATTTTCATATAGCTAAAAGTGCCTACAAATATACAGATTTTAAAAAATAAATATTTTAAGAACCATTTTTTACAATTTAAAATTATAACTTATAGAGAGTTGTGATAGCTTTTTATTCAGATCATAAGAATCAATAAGGCCTCTCGAAAAAAGTTGGAACTTTTTATTTTGATCATATTGAATAAAAGAAAAATTTATAGCGCTTGCTCTAAAGTTGAATCCAAAACCAAAAGTTATAGCTTGATCATTATTTCGTACAAAGTTTTGATTTTTTGATCTATTATAAAATCCTGCTCTAATATTTACTTTTTTAAACCGATATTCTCCACCTACTTTAAAAGTATTGATAGGTAAAAATACATTATTGACATCTAAATTAACTTCGTCAAGATATGAGCTTGCACCCTTATCACTTAAATAACTATTGGATAAATTTTGTGAAGAATATTCTATTGAAAACAGACCTCTTTCATTAAATACATATGCAAAACTTGCACTTACTTTTGAAGGAATTTTGATATTATATGGTCTGTAAGTATTTGTTATTTCAGGGTTTATATTTTCTTTTATTTCAAACTCACCGTCGTATCTATATGAACTTATTTTTTGAATCGTTTCATCATTAATTTCAAACCATTGAGGACTGTCATATGACAATCCTAAACGAATATTATTTAATTTAAGTATGGTTCCAAATTGTAATGAAAATCCTTCACCATAACTTATAAGTTTGTTGTCGAAATTAACGTCATAAATAAAAGAATTTAAGTCTTGTTCCCCTTCAAAAAATTCTTGGTCATTTATAAAATCAATTCGATGTTGGTTAATATTAAAACCTAGATGTAAAATATTTTGATAAAGTCCACTAAAATTAAAACTAGTTTTTCTATGAAATCCATTGTTAATGACATTTAAATAATGTCTGTTTTGACTTGATTCAATGTTTGAAATATATGATTGTTCGTATGGGTTATTTGAGATAGGGTCAATTATGTAGGATTGGTATCCTAAAAAGGCCTGCTGCGCTCCATATCCTATATCATTTCCAAGTAAGCGATAAACCTCAGCAATTGATTCATCATCATAGAGTTGGATATTTTCAAAATCAATTCCATCGGCATAATATAGAAAATAATCAGCTATACTATT
>Ga0160423_10002291_pt1 | contig 16043 bp, 21 predicted proteins | sample CRUFie14St8metaG_FD_108191 | JGI IMG/M metagenome (GOLD analysis project Ga0160423, IMG submission 108191) | Marine microbial communities from the Costa Rica Dome - CRUD Field 142mm St8 metaG | ecosystem: Environmental > Aquatic > Marine > Oceanic > Photic zone | place: Costa Rica: the Eastern... | reverse complement strand
GTCTGAATGAACAGAATGATCAGGAAGACGGTCGGCACCAGAACAAACAGCAGGCTGGCCACGAAGCCGAGATCGTTGGTTTCCATGAACGTGAAAGAACCTGCTGGAACGTATCACCGTCCGGAAAGCTTTGACTCGAACCGATCAGGCCTCTTCACCGGGCGTTGCAGGTGAACCCAGACCGGAGACTTCCACGGTCTGCATGGTTTCAGCATCGGCTGACTGATCATCAGCATCTTCATCCGTGGCGGGAACACCGGGCCATTCCAACGGCCCCGGCGGCAGAGGAGCCGCCAGGGCTGCAGCCACCCGCTTGTCCTGATCAGGCATCGAAGCCTGTGGCTTGGTCACCACAACAACCGACTGTTCAACAAGAGACTGACAAGCCAAACGCCATCCTTCAGGTCTGCGCCTGAGCTTTGTCTCCTCCACCGCGGTTTTTGGACTCATCGCGGTGGACGACGTTTCACCTTCCACCTTCACGAAGCAGGTGCTGCATTGTCCGCAGCCGCCACAGTTGCCCAGCTGCCCTTTCAAGCCATAAAGCTGAATTCCCTCCCGCACGGCGACAGCACGCAGGTTTTCACCCGGGAAGCACTCCACATCCCGACCCTCACGGACAAAACGGATGACAGGCATTGAACCTCCCTCAGAACAAGGGCGCTGCGACACGCCGAGGCCACGACACTACGAGCCCCAGGTTGCGTTTTGTAACCCCCCGACGAGAGATGGCCTCACAGACAAGCAAACCCAGGAATCCGGCGGGATCGAGAACTTCGATCACTTCCACGACCATCAATTCACGTTGCAGCTCACGACAGCCTGACGCGTACACCGAAGTGAACGCCTTACGATCGCCGAGTCTGGCTGCATTGGCAGCTCCGTTCCCCCGAACCTGACCCATGGGATTGCCCTGGTATCGGGTGCACACCGTCGTGATCAACGACCCAGGCCGCCTTCTGGCCGTGCACCTCATGCACACTGCCCTCGTCGCCGGCTGGGCCGGCTCGATGGCCCTTTATGAACTCGCCATCTTCGACCCCTCCGATCCTGTCCTGAACCCAATGTGGCGTCAGGGCATGTTCGTGATGCCCTTCATGGCCCGTCTGGGCGTGACCGACAGCTGGGGAGGCTGGAGCATCACTGGAGCCACGGGTGTGGATCCTGGCTTCTGGAGCTTCGAAGGTGTCGCAGCCGCTCACATCGTTTTCAGCGGCCTGCTCATGCTGGCCGCCATCTGGCACTGGACTTTCTGGGATCTTGAGATCTGGCAGGACCCCCGCACCGGGGAGCCGGCCCTGGATCTCCCCAAAATTTTCGGCATCCACCTTCTCCTGGCAGGTCTGGGTTGCTTCGGATTCGGAGCCTTCCACCTCACCGGAGTCTTCGGGCCTGGAATGTGGATTTCTGATCCTTACGGCATCACCGGTCACCTAGAGCCGGTGCAACCCTCCTGGGGACCAGAAGGTTTCAACCCCTTCAATCCAGGTGGAATCGTTGCTCACCACATCGCAGCTGGAATCGTCGGCATCATTGCCGGAATTTTCCACATCACCACCCGTCCGCCAGAACGCCTCTACAAGGCTTTGAGGATGGGCAACATCGAAACAGTTCTTGCCAGTGCGATCGCTGCTGTGTTTTTCGCAGCGTTCATCGTCGCAGGAACCATGTGGTACGGGGCTGCTGCAACACCCATCGAGCTGTTCGGTCCAACCCGCTATCAATGGGACCAGAGCTATTTCAAAACTGAGATCAATCGCCGCGTTCAAACGGCAATGGATCAAGGTCAGACCGAGTCTGAGGCCTACGCCTCGATTCCTGAAAAGCTCGCGTTTTATGACTACGTCGGCAACAGCCCTGCCAAAGGTGGCCTGTTCCGCGTCGGTCCCATGGTGAACGGCGATGGCCTGCCAACAGGTTGGCTTGGCCATATCTCCTTCACAGACAAGGACGGCCGCGACCTTCAGGTCCGTCGCCTGCCCAACTTCTTCGAGAACTTCCCAGTGATTCTTGAGGATTCTGACGGCATCGTCCGGGCTGACATTCCGTTCCGTCGCGCTGAAGCGAAGTACTCCTTCGAACAGCAAGGTGTGACCGCGTCAGTCTTCGGTGGAGCTCTTGATGGTCAAACCTTCACCGATCCCGCCGACGTGAAGCGTCTTGCCCGTAAGGCGCAGTTGGGAGAAGCCTTCGAATTCGATCGCGAGACCTACAACTCCGACGGTGTCTTCCGCAGCTCACCCCGCGGCTGGTTCACGTTCGGACACGCCACCTTCGCGCTGCTGTTCTTCTTCGGACACATCTGGCACGGAGCCCGCACGCTGTACCGCGATGTGTTCGCCGGTATTGACCCCGATCTCGGCGAACAGGTGGAATTCGGTCTCTTCCAAAAACTTGGAGACCGTTCCACCCGCCGACTGCCAGAGGGCTATGTGCCCCCTGCAGGCACACCGCTCAGCTGACCAGTCCTTAGGAGATAACCGATGGAAAGCTTCGCTTACATCCTCATCCTCACTCTCGCGATTGCAACTCTCTTCTTCGCCATCGCATTTCGCGATCCCCCGAAGATCGGCAAGTGATCATTTCAGCCCCGCTTTCTGCGGGGCTTTTTTTATGTCTAAAACGTGAATTCGCGCCAAAGATGTCATGGGTGGACGCGAGCCTTACAATTCATACATCTACGTATTACTCAGGGCGTGCAGTGCCCCTCCTGCCAGAACACAGATAGCCGGGTGCTCGAATCAAGAGCCGCCGATGGAGGCAGGAGCGTGCGCCGCCGCCGAGAGTGCCTCAATTGCGAATTTCGTTTCACCACCTACGAACGTGTTGAAACCGTGCCAATCACGGTGATCAAGCGAAATGGAAATCGTGAAACTTTCAGTCGGAGCAAATTGCTTCACGGCTTAAGCAGAGCCTGCGAGAAAACAGGAATTCCCCCGGAACGACTCGAAACAATGGTCGAAGAGCTCGAACTGAGCCTTCAACAACGCAGTGGCCGTGAAGTCTCCAGCAGCGACATCGGTGAACTGGTGCTCGACAAACTGAAACTGCTCAGCGAAGTCGCCTACATCCGTTTTGCTTCCGTCTATCGCCAGTTCAGCGGAGTGAGCGATTTTGTGGCCACCCTGGAGGGGATCAATGCCAACAAGGCTGAACTGACAGCAGCGATCTGAGCTTGATCGTTGATCTGTAGACTCGGCAATTGCCTGATCCAGGTCGGCGGGCCTGTTTCAGATTCCATCGCTCTGTCCCCGAGGCAGACCGCCAACGTTCCATGACTGTCACGCCCACAGATCCTTCTCAGGAATCTGCAGTGGACACCGCAGAAGCGGTCACATCTGCGACCGAAGCAGTGGCTGAAGGATCAGCTGATCAAGCCGACTTCGGTACCGATGAAGATCTCGGCATTCCCGAAGACATCCCCACGGCTGATGATCCCAGCAGCCGGGCGACCAGTCGTGACATGGACAGTGCTGGATTCACCCTGGATGAGTTCGCAGCCTTACTGAGTAAGTACGACTACAACTTCAAGCCCGGCGACATTGTCAACGGCACTGTTTTCGCCCTGGAATCGAAGGGCGCCATGATCGATATCGGAGCAAAAACAGCTGCGTTCATGCCTCTTCAGGAGGTCTCGATCAACAGGGTTGAAGGTCTGAGCGATGTGCTGCAACCCGGCGAAATCCGGGAGTTCTTCATCATGAGTGAGGAGAACGAAGATGGGCAGCTCTCTCTCTCCATTCGCCGGATCGAGTACCAGCGAGCCTGGGAACGTGTCCGCCAGCTGCAGAAGGAAGACGCCACCATTTACTCCGAGGTCTTTGCCACCAACCGAGGTGGAGCGCTGGTGAGGGTGGAAGGCCTGCGTGGATTCATCCCCGGATCCCACATCAGCACGCGCAAACCCAAAGAGGAGCTGGTTGCCGACTTCCTCCCTCTCAAATTCCTTGAGGTGGATGAAGAGCGCAACCGCCTGGTGCTAAGCCACAGGCGTGCTCTGGTTGAACGCAAGATGAACCGCCTCGAAGTGGGCGAAGTTGTTGTGGGTACCGTTCGCGGGATCAAGCCTTACGGCGCCTTCATCGACATCGGCGGAGTCAGCGGCCTGCTGCACATTTCTGAAATCAGTCACGAGCACATCGAAACACCACACTCGGTGCTCAACGTGAATGATCAGATGAAGGTGATGATCATCGATCTCGACGCGGAGCGAGGCAGAATCTCACTTTCCACCAAAGCCCTCGAGCCGGAGCCGGGTGACATGCTCACCGACCCTCAGAAGGTGTTCGACAAGGCCGAAGAAATGGCTGCTCGCTACAAGCAGATGTTGCTGGAGCAAGCCGAGGAAGGCGAAGAGCCCCTGGGTTCAATGATGATTTGAGGCAACGAGCCCATGGCTCATCTCAAACTCAAGGACCGAAAGCTCGGTTCAGTTCAAGGGGTGCTGTTCGACAAGGACGGCACCCTTTCCCATAGCGAACCACGTTTAATCGCACTGGCTGACGCCCGTATCGATGAGGCAGAGCGACGATTCCGCTCGAAGGGTTGCTCAGACAGCGTGCTGCAGGAGCTGCACAAGCTGCTGGCGAGAACCTATGGACGTTGTCGTACCGGGGTCATCCCCGACGGGACGCTGGCCGTGGCCTCGAGACACCACAATCTGCTGAGCACCGCAACGGTGTTCTGTCAGATGGATCTGAGCTGGCCCCAATCACTGGTTCTGGCCCAGGACGTGTTTGATCAGGTCGATCGACGCAAACAAATTCTGCATCCGGATGGAGAGGCCGTTGACTTGCTGCCTGATGCAGCTCGGATTCTGAGAGAGCTCTCCACCGCAGGAATCATCTGTGCCGTGATCAGCAATGACACAACGGAGGGCATTGAGAAGTTTCTGCATCAGCACCAACTCAACGACTGCATCAACGGAGTGTGGAGCGCCGATCACCAGCCAGCCAAGCCAGACCCAGGAGCGGTTCAAGGGCTGTGCACACAGTTGGGCATCCCCGCAGAGAACTGCGCCTTGATCGGTGATGCAGACACGGATCTGTTGATGGCACGGCAAGCAGGGATCGGAATCACCCTCGGCTATGTGGCGGGATGGCATCGCGAACCAACACTCACCGCCCATGAACATCTGATCAGTCACTGGAACGAACTGACTGTGACCACCGACGAAATGTCAAAGGCCTGAATGGGCGACCTCTTACAGTCGCCGCCAATCACCGATGGCTATGAGTCGATACGTCTTCACCTCCGAATCCGTCACGGAGGGGCATCCAGACAAGATCTGCGATCAGGTCAGTGATGCCGTACTCGACGCGCTGCTGGCACAGGATCCCTCCAGCCGTGTGGCTTGCGAAACAGTGGTGAACACTGGCCTTTGCATGATCACTGGCGAGGTGACATCCAAAGCGCAGGTGGACTTCATCCACCTCGTGCGCAATGTCATCAAGGAGATTGGCTACAGCGGAGCCCGCGCCGGCGGCTTCGATGCCAACAGCTGCGCTGTCTTGGTCGCCCTCGACCAGCAGTCACCCGACATTGCTCAGGGCGTGAATGAAGCCGATGACCACGCGGGTGATCCGCTGGATTTGGTTGGTGCCGGTGATCAGGGGATCATGTTCGGCTACGCGTGCAACGAGACACCTGAGCTGATGCCTCTGCCCATCAGCCTGGCTCATCGCCTGGCCAGACGGCTGGCTGAAGTGCGTCATAACGGCACTCTTGATTACCTCTTGCCTGATGGAAAAACACAGGTGAGCGTGGTTTACGACAATGACAAGCCCGTTGCGATCGACACGATCCTGATCTCCACCCAGCACACCGCGGAAGTGGGAGGCATCAGTGACGAGCAGGGCATTCGTGAGCGCATCACGGAGGACCTCTGGACCCATGTGGTGGAACCGGCAACAGCCGATCTGGCCCTGAAACCAAGCCGGGAAGCGACCAAATACCTCGTCAACCCCACCGGAAAATTCGTTGTGGGTGGACCGCAGGGTGATGCCGGGCTGACCGGTCGCAAAATCATCGTGGATACCTATGGCGGTTATGCCCGTCATGGCGGCGGCGCCTTCTCGGGCAAAGACCCCACCAAAGTGGATCGCTCAGCAGCCTATGCAGCCCGTTACGTGGCGAAATGCCTTGTGGCAGCAGGCCTGGCCGAACGAGCCGAAGTGCAGTTGAGCTATGCCATCGGCGTTGCCAAGCCGGTGTCGATCCTGGTCGAATCCTTCGGAACAAGCCAGTTGGCGAACGATGCTTTAACCAACCTGGTTCAGGAGCATTTCGACCTGCGCCCCGGAGCCATCATTGAAAACTTCGGACTGCGCAACCTGCCTCAGCAACGCGGTGGGCGCTTCTATCAGGACACCGCGGCCTATGGACACTTCGGCCGGAACGATCTGAAGGCGCCGTGGGAGAACGTTGACGCCAAAGCGGCAGAACTGCGCAACGCCTGATCCATTAATGCAGGATTCACTGGCGCTCGGAATCGATCTGGGCACCAGTGGAGTGCGGGTTGCAGTGCTCAATCAACAGCGCGAGCTGCTGTACACGGATTCCACCGGATACAGGCGAAGCCTGGCCGATCCTGATGACTGGCTGAGAAGCTGCGTCCAACTGATCACTGCCATCCCCAAACCGTTTCGCTGCCGGCTGGGGGCTGTGGCTGTTGATGGAACCTCAGGAACACTGCTGGCCTGCGATTCAGAGGGCACTCCCCTAGGGAAGGCTTTGCCCTATAAGGTCGCCTGTCCGGAACAGCTCGATCAGGTGCTTGAGCTGGTGCAAGCAGGCCAGCCGGCGGCGAGCGCAAGTGGCAGTTTGGCCCGGGCGCTGAGGCTGCTGCATCAGCACTCCCAGCCGCTGATCCTCCGTCACCAGGCGGACTGGATCACTGGCTGGCTTCTGGATGACTGGCGGTTTGGAGAAGAAGGCAACAATCTTCGCCTTGGCTGGTCACTCACCGATCAGCGATGGCCCCATGCCTTTGATCAGGAGGCCTGGCGAGCGGCCCTACCGGAGATTCAAGCGAGCGGCTCAAGGCTCGGCACCATCGACAGTGCCCGAGCCACACAGCTGGAACTTCCCGAAGACCTTCTGGTGATCGCAGGCACAACGGATGCCAATGCGGCAGTGCTCACAGCGGATGCCGCCGATGATGAAGGCATCACCGTGCTGGGAAGCACGCTTGTGCTGAAACGCTTTACCAACGTGCCTTTGCGACCTGGCGCAGGGACCTCCAGCCACCGCGTGGGCGGCCGCTGGCTTGGAGGCGGGGCATCCAACAGTGGCGGTGCGGTGCTGCGGGAGTGCTTTCCTGGGATCGACCTCAACGAACTCAGCCGGCAGATCGACCCTGACCAGGAGAGTGGTCTGAAACTGCTGCCCTTGAGCGGCAAAGGTGAGCGCTTTCCCGTGGATGACCCCGATCTTGCGCCGATCCTGACTCCTCGTCCGGTGAGCGATGCGCTCTATCTGCATGGACTGCTGGAAGGCCTAAGCCAGATCGAACGCCAAGGCTGGGAAAGGCTCACAGAGCTTGGAGCTGCCCCGCCGAAACGCTTGGTCACCCTTGGCGGGGGCGCAAGAAACCCCCAATGGCGACGAATACGGCAACGGTTGCTTGGCGTGCCGATCCGAAGTTGTTACAGCCCCCCTGCTGCAGGGGTGGCACGACTCGCACTCACCGCTCTGCAACAACAACATGATCAAATCAGCCATTCCGGGAGAGAATCGACTGAGCTTCCATGAGCCATTGGCAAACAGACTCCGTGACGCGCTCGCCATCGGGCTGTTCGTCGTGTTGGCCGGATACGTGGGGTACAGCGGTTTTCGACTGGCCCTCCTGCTCTGGCAGCGCCTTAGCTGATTTCATTCCCTTCATCCCTGCACCTTTCCCATGGCCGCCGAACCGCTCACTCCAGCCATCAGCGAACGCATTTGTCGTCACATGAATGACGACCACAGTGATGCCGTGCTTCGTTACGCCCACCACTACGGAGGCCTGACATCCGCAACGGCAGCCACGATGACGGGGGTCACCCCGGAAGCGATGACGCTTGAAGTGAATGGCGAGCCCGTCAGCATTCCGTTCGATCACACGCTGACCGACAGTGAGGATGCGCACCGCACTCTCGTGTCCATGTTGAGGTCCATGCCTGCAGGTGCTGACCAAGGGGAATCCTGAAGTCAGTCGCTGAGCTTTGCCGTGCTGACCTCCATCAAGAGCTGTCTGAGGCAGCTGTTGATCGAACCAGCCTGCACAATCTGCAAACGGCCGTGCATCTCAGGCACTGAGCAGCCTGATCTCTGCCCAGCCTGCCGCCGAAGCCTGGGTCTTGAAGAGGCTTTGATCAAGGGCCAAAGCCCTCTTCCATGGCGAGCCGCATCCTGGTACAGCGGATCCATGCGCCAATTGATTCTGTCGTTGCGCAGGAATCACGACATTGGCTGCTTGCAGACCATTTGCAGAAGTCTTCAACGCGGCCTGCCCCAGAACACTCTGCTGGTACCGATTCCGGGGTGGAAGGCCAAGAACCGGTCGAATCCGCTCCCCACACTGATATGCCGCTGCCTCGAGCGACAGACACTGCCGTTGCTGCAGCGCTGTCGTCCCACGGTGGGCCAGCACCGACTCAACCGCGAACAGCGAGTGAACAACCAGCAAGGCAGCTTCGGCCTCAACCAAGACTCAAGCCGATGGACCAGCCATACCTGGACAGACCTGCATCGACATCAGCAGGTCTGGCTTGTGGATGACATCGTGACAACAGGAGCAACCGTGCTGGCCGCGCAACAACGTCTCGAGGCCTCAGGAATCACCGTCCAAGGGGTGGTCTGCCTGGCCAGAACCCCTGGGAAGCACCACCCCGTGATTTAAGATTCAGGGGTCGCGTTGATAACGCGCCGGGATAGCTCAGTTGGTAGAGCAGGCGACTGAAAATCGCCGTGTCCCCAGTTCAAATCTGGGTCCTGGCACCTTTCTTAAACGCGCAAAGTGCACCGAATGGTCCCTGAGATGGCACCGTTCGGTGTTTTTTCTTGTGTCTCCCTGGAGGGCTTGCGTCCCGCAGGCTCTGACGACGACCAGCGCAAAAAAAATGGGATGGCTTCCCGGGCCATCCCATATCCCCTATTCAGGCTCCGCTGCGTGCACGCCCCTCTGCAAGTGAACACGTTCAGTGTTGTGTATCCGCTTGATACGTAACGTCGTCAAACGCACAGTTCAGACCAAAGGTCCAGCGGGCAGAAGAGCAAGGCATCAGCCGCCGTTGCAAAAGCGAACGGCTTCGGCGTTGGTCCTGCCATCGGCAATGACGTCTCTCACACAACCGTTGAAAGCCTGGCTTTCCTGCTTCACAGCACAGAGCCCCAACGCGATTGCTGCCAGAGAGATGGCGGAAACGACGGTGGCAGAGATCTGAACAACGCCATAAACCAGCATCGCTTTTTTCTTGCCACGACAACCTTTCTTGCCCTTCTTCTCGTTCGAAGTCTCTCTGGCGGAATTGTCTTCAGTCATCAACAGAAAATCTTTTCGAGAACGTTATGGATTGGAACGATCCCTCGGAGACGCAAGACAGCCGTAATAACCGCCCCAAGATCTGCGATCGCTCTCCAAGACGCCCCCATCGCTACGAAGGAACGGACTGGTTTTCGGATTGACAGCCTGCCTTGAAAGGCTTCTTGATCTCAGGAAATTGTGGACACTTCAGAGCAGGAAAATCTGCTCTTGCTTCTGCAAAGACTTTTCGGATCAGGCTTTTGTATTGACGTCTGACGTCGTCAGGCGAGGTTCCCTGCGCTTCACAGTGCTTGCGAACGATCAGAAAGAACTCGAAGAAATCATGACTTGAAATCCGCTCAATTTTCATGGTCGTCGCCCAGGGTTGAAAACTCAGCCCTGTACGTCCACTCCAGAGGTTCTGCTGATCGCTGATCCAGCGACTGCGATTCCTTCTGGATTGTTGTTCCTCACGGGCAAACCAGCGTTTCCAATACACAGAGAATGCCTGCTCTTGCTCTCGGTGCTGGAGCTCGAATTGCTGGTGCAGCTCCTTCCATCGCTCTTGGGACGCTGCAACCGCTACGGCGAGGGCTTCCCAGGGATCAGTCGTGCCGCAGGTGCCCTCGATCGAAAGACGTTTCCCTTGGCCTCGATTGGTTCGTCCTGCAAAGGGACGCGGATCATCTGCTTGATCAGGAAGAAAACGCCACTGGAGGTTTTTTGTCTTCCTGCTTTTGGCGCTTGGTTTCTGACGAAACAAGGAGAGAGATGGATGGCAGATCGCGCCTCGCCATCCCAGATCACGCACCACATTCAAGGTGTGCAAAGTGCCATCGATCCAGTTCTGCGGAAGAGAGCGAGTCATAGAGTTCATTGACCGTCGCCAACGACCAGGGGGCGAAGGGCCTGCCGCTAAACCAGTTCACCAACAAAGGAGCGGTATGGGAGCAGCACGTGAGCAATTCGCCAAAAGGCGTTGTCTGGTTCGCTGCCAACCAATTTGAGCGCTTGATGGGGCAAACAGTCGAAATGCCCCTGCTCCAATCAGGGTCCTGGCATTGAGGAGAGTCGCCAATTGATTCCAATACCAGCGAACGACGATCGGCAATTCAATAACGCCGATGGCTTCGCAATGGCGTTCGACCCAGCCTGGAAAGAATGCCTCAAACGCGGCGAGCTTGAAGACAAGTCAGTCGAAGCAAAAATTGAAACGGTGATCCAACATTTGAGCGATCACCCCTTTGTGCAGTCCGAGCCGAAGCAAGCTCGCCAGGTCGCGCAGTTCAGGGTTCGCCTGCTTCAGCTATGAACAGCTGAAGCAATCTGAAACCCAAGGCATCAGGCGCTCAACAGATCGATCTGATCATCGCCATCCTCTTCTTCGATGTCTTGGCCATTGATCTCCTCGTGAGCGGGATCGATCTGGGGGTCATCCACGTAGACCGTTTCGTTCAGTGAAGGTTCATCCTCTGCTTCCATCGCCTCGAGGCCCTCTTCGTGAGAGATCACCACATCCATTGAGGCCGGCACCATCTCCTCATCGAGCTGGGGAACGAGTTCGATCACCTGACCTCGACCATCCTCGTCCAGCAGACCCTGAAGATGCTTGAGACGGTCACCACTCTCATCGAGTAATTGCTGACTGGCTTCATCAGGGCCAGAGACTGAGCGCTGAGACGAAGCTGTCTGATTCAATTCCTCAAAGCGTTCCTCAAGTGCAAGCAATCGCAGGGTGAGTGACTCAGCAATCTCGCTCACTGCATGCAGCTGACGACTGAGCTGCTGGACCATCACCGATTGGGCTTCAGCTGCAGCCATGGGACACAAACAAGTGCGGGCCGATCGTATCGATCGTGCGTGGGTTGTCCAGGAGTGCCTGGCGCGAGGAAAAGCCGAACTCGCTCTACTCGACGTCTGATGACATCCCTGACGCAGGGCACCAGAGATTCAGAACAGTACGGATACAGTTCCCAAGGCCGGATTTGAGCGATGGATGGATCACAGCAGGCCAACCTCCTGTCGTTGCTCAAGGAGGTTGGAGCTGAAAACGAACAGCTCCATTCCGTTGGGGATCAGATCCTGCGGCTCAACTTGAAGCCCGACGACCTACAGCTCTGGCAGGACACCTTCGCCGCCATGACGGAACCTGGAAATGTGCTGCTCGCCTGCGAAAGCGACGCCTGCCCGTTAGGTGCAACCAAACTCACCTGGGTTGTTGGCGCCGCCATCCGCAGCACAGCGGTGAGATCTGCTTCCGATGTAGGCGCACTTCTGAAAAGCCTGGGAGTGAGTGATCCAATTGCCGATGCCATCCCCGATCACTGCCCGGGCGTGGGGCAGGAGATTGCGTGGGCCTTTTATCTGGAACGCCACGGCTGGCTGACGGCCTGCCCCATTCTTCCGACAAACCAGGTCGTTCATCCGTGAGCTCCGCTTCAGCAGAACGCATCAAAAAACTTGCACGCGACTCGCAGGTTTGTGGACTCAGTGGAGATCTCGGCGTTCCTGAAAAGCTCCGCCACCTGATCCGTGAAGCTGACCAGAGCAAACGCCTGCTCAACGATGCGGAGATTCAATCGTGTTGTGGCTGGTCAGGCATGGAAGCTGCTCCATTGGCGGCACTTCAACGACAGAGCTCTGATCTTGTAGATCAAGCCCGTGCCGATCTTCTGAGGGAGCAACCGCAGCTGATTGAGCCTGGCGGTCAGCTGTTCCCACAAGAACGAGCCGAAGCATGCTGGCGCGACTGCTTCCACTTTCTGCGCGTCAGCATCTATGCGACCGCTTTGGGCAGGGCTGACTTCACTGATCCAGACGGCATGCAATGCCTGGCTGAGCTTTATGCGCTGCTCGATGTTCCAGTGCCTGCACTACTGCTTGCTCTAGATCGACTGCGTCTGTATTCAGTGGCCAGTTACAGCAAACTGGGAACAGAAGCGGAAGCGGAAGCACTGAGCGAAGCGCTGACTCATCTCAGCAACATGATTCGCAAGGAGATGAAGAGACACGACGGCTCACAACGGGAAGACAGCAAAGCAGACATAAAATGAGCAGCGTTGACTGAGCATTTCTACGGATGGCGCTTCGGCTGCTCGACTACCCGCTCACAAGCCAAAACCATCGCGTCGGCGACCAGGGCGGCCTGAAGTCTGAGCTGAATCGCGCGACGTTTCCAAGCCGGCAAGACCGTGGCTTTCAGATCGAGCAGGCCTATCGGCAGATCTTTTTTCACGCCATGAAATGCGATCGTGACGTGAACCTCGAATCCCAGTTTCGTGATGGAAGCATCACAACCAGAGACTTCATCCGAGGCTTACTGCTGTCAAGACGCTTTCAAGAAGGCTATGTGGCCTGCAGCACGAATTACAGACTGGTTGACCAGGTCGTTGGACGTGTTCTCGGCCGTGAGGTGCATGGGCAAAGTGAACGCATCAGCTGGTCAATCCTGATTGCTGAGAAAGGATTCAGCTGTTTTGTTGACGCTGTGCTCGACAGCCGAGAATATCTCGACTCCTTTGGCTACGACGATGTTCCGAGTCAACGCTCGAGAGTCATTCCTGGCGCCTCAACTGGTGTAATGCCGATTTACCAGCAGTTTCCTCGTTACGGAAGCGACTGGAGAGATCAACAGTGGGACCAAAAGTTACAAGCCAGAATCGAAACTGAAACTCTTGTACCGGCCTACATCAAAACTCCGGAGTGGGCCAAAAAGGCTTGGCTGGGCCTGGCTGCAATTGGAACCTTTGAGCTGATCAGAGTCTTGCTCATTGTGGCCGGTGAGATGTACAGCACCCGCTAACACAAGCACGCGGGATCCAGCCAATCATTTCAGCGAACTCAAAGCAATCGGAAGCATCTTTTCAGATGTAAGTTTCGCTGCAAAAGATCATCGGCAGACTCTCTGCGAAGGATCATCCGATCGGGAATAACGATTGCACAACAGTCAAATAGAGACGAAGCCATCAGCCTTAAGAACCATTAAGAAGCCAATCGCCATTCATTAAGAAAATCAAAGAAACGCGAGAAAACATTTTGTTGCAAGCGTTGCGTCTCTGAGGTGTTCATCAGTCAACGCGATTATTGTCGGGCCACAAGTACCTCTTTGAGATCAGTAATGGTCGCCATCAAGCCGACGCGTGATTTCACCAACCTGTATCGCGTGTCTTACGCCGCGGGCAATTCCACGAAAGCACAACAAAACACGGCGACCAATCTTTACCGCCAGGAATGCGAGAAGGGCGATTTGATTCCTCGGAAAGGGAAAGCAGCCAAAACCCCCGAGCAATACAAAGAAAACCTTTGTTCCGCAATGGGCATTGGCATCGGGCCCAGAGTTCACAGTGAATGTCCGTTCAGCAGTGTTAATGAGGTTTATGCCGCCAGCGGAAGTGAAGCCTTAGAAACAGCGATTCAAGCCAGTTACAAGCAGGTTTTTGGAAATCTTGGCCCCTTGGGCAATCAGCGCAGCACCGAGCTCGAGTCTCAACTCAGCAATGGAGAAATCAGTGTGAGAGATTTTGTGGCAGGACTCGCCACATCAGACCTCTACAAAGAGAAGTATTTCCATAGTGTTTCGCCAATTCGTGGCATCGAGCTGAACTACAAGCATCTGCTGGGGCGACCACCAATCAACCAAGCGGAAGTGAGTGCGGCCATCACTCTCATCGCCGAGAGTGGATTTGACGCACTGGTGCACAAAATCACGCATTCCGGTGAGTACCTGGAAGTTTTCGGCACTGACACCGTTCCTTATCCACGCGCGTGGACTTCAGCGGCTGGTGCTTATTGCTCCACGTTCACCAATCTCGCAAGAGTGACGCCTGCCAATGCCGCTTCCGATACAACAATCGAGTCGCGCAGCCAACTGGTCATGGAATTCAGCAATGCACGCAGGATTTCTCAATCAGGCTCTGGTTACGATGTGAGTGGCTTCGTTTACTCCAAAGCTGTCAAGGACCCTTACAGCGGAGCCTTCCAACGGATGTATCAGTCAAAAAATGCAAAAACCTGGGCATAAGTGACACTCTGTTTTTAGCAAACGCATTCATTCCAACCGAGAGAATGAATCCATTGCACCGACTGTGGCAAAGTCGGTGCTTTTTAATGGATCAAAAAATTTAAAAAAACTTGCACTCCGCAATCCATCCTGAAACCTTGCGTTTTTCGGAACAATCAAATCAGCGAGTCAGCCCAGACACAACCTCAAAGACAAGCAGTCTTTACGGGTCATTCATTAATATCTTCCCCTACGAGGAGATGTAACCTCGTTCAACTTCAAAAAAGGAGGCCCGAGCTCTGGCATCTCAATTCATCGACCTCCAAAACTGGACGGCACCTGAGACACAAACGCCGACAAGCACAGAACATTCAGCAATCGATGCTCGTGGTTCGGACTGGTGTGAATTGGATCTGGGCCAACGTGATTTGAGTGGTGCCTTGCTCTGTCGTTGCAACCTGCGTGGGAGCGACTTAAGCGCATGCGAACTGGATGGCGCCGATCTTCGCCTGGCGATTTACGACTCGAACACGAAATTTCCTGACACATTCGATTATCAAACCAGCGGAGCTGTTGGTCCTGGAGCAAAGCTGAATGGCGCTTTCCTCAATAATGCGGACTTGAGGGGCGTCGATTTCCGGAAAGCAGTGTTGATGGGTGCTTATCTCAGCGGAGCTGACCTCAGCGGGGCCATTCTCGATGGCACGGCGATGGCCGGAGCTGATCTTCGTCACGCAATCCTGCGTGGTGCCATGTGCAGAGGCACTCGCTTCGGAACCAGCCAGCTGGATATGGCCGATTTCCGGGGAGCAGACCTCGAAAATGCAGCGCTCGACTGCGTGGAATCGATTCGGGGTGCCGATTTCAGTCTTTGCAGAGGTCTCGACCTGCAGCTCGAGACGTTGCTGAACCGGGACGCATTGGAGCTCGATCAATGGAACCCCTTAACACGCAGCTCGACGCGGACAAGCCTGGAATCGCTCAAAGTCAAAAATGATTCTCCAAACCAAAACTGATCGCTGCTTCAGACCCCTTCCAGGAGCACAGAATTGTCACGTCACGCAATGTTTAGACACACTTGATTGAGGTTTATAAAGAAGGCGCTCGCGCACGGCTGTTCTGACTGACGATGGGTCCGCGAATATCGCGAGAACCTACATGCCCTTCGGTCCTGCCTCGCTTTTGGGGGTCGAGCGCTTCTCGGACGAGAGTGAAGCACCCCTCGAACTGCTCCCTGGCGACGACGATGCCAAGAAGGAGCAGATCATCCGCAGGGTGTATCAGCAGGTGCTTGGCAACGCTTACGTCATGGAAAGCGAGCGTCAAATCATTGCTGAGTCGCAGTTCAAGCTCGGGGAAATCAGCGTGCGAGAGCTGGTGCGACGCATCGCCAAAAGCGAGCTCTACCGCACCCGCTTCTTCGACACCTGCGCGCGCTACCGCTACATCGAACTTGCCTTCCGGCACTTCCTGGGTCGCGCTCCTGAAGATTTCCAGGAGATGCGCAACCATGCTGAGCGGCTGGACAGCATGGGGTAT
>Ga0160423_10002290_pt1 | contig 16043 bp, 9 predicted proteins | sample CRUFie14St8metaG_FD_108191 | JGI IMG/M metagenome (GOLD analysis project Ga0160423, IMG submission 108191) | Marine microbial communities from the Costa Rica Dome - CRUD Field 142mm St8 metaG | ecosystem: Environmental > Aquatic > Marine > Oceanic > Photic zone | place: Costa Rica: the Eastern... | reverse complement strand
GAGTACGAGAGACTGAAGAAGCTGGAGGACCACGGCCTGCTCAAGTTTGCGGAGCCTTGCCTCCACGAGTGCTACGTCAGCTCCCAGGAGTGCGAGGCATGCTTTGGCATGCCCATGGCCAAGGTCTCGTCTTTGCAGAAGCTGTCCAGGGAGCAGATCAAGATGGCCGAGAACCTGGAGAAGGAGAGGGTCAAGTTTCGCCAGTGGGAGGGCCCGTTGAAGAGGGAGTGGGAGCTCGACGACGTGAAGGGGCTCATCAAGAAGGAGACCCCGCGAGGGGGAGGCAGGAGGAGGGGAGGGTCCCGGAACCGGCGCAGGAGGAGGGGGTCCAGGGGCAGGAGCTCGGGCAGGCCGAGGTCCGGCCGCGGCTCCAACACCAACGTCAACGTCAACATCAACCTGCCAAAAACGTAGTCGTAGCGACGCGGGGGATAAAGAGAATATCATGAAATAGACGCGCAACCACAGCGCACCGATCTTCGACGATCGATCGATCATCTTGCCAACTCGGTCACCAACTCGATCAAGATCGCGGAAATGTTTTTTTTCTGCCGAGACCACCGTTTTTACAGCAAAAGGTAACGCACTTTCCCGATCGATCGGGGCAGGGACCGACGACAAGAGCACAAGGGAGCGAGCGCCGCACGACGGGAGGGAGGGAAAACGTCGGCCCGCGCTGCAATGGTGGCGACCTCCAGGCCTGCCGGAGCTTCGGGAGCGAAGCACTCGGTCGTAATGGCGCGGAGGGCGTCGACGCGCTCTCAGTCTCGCCGGGTCATTTCGTGCCGCTGGGCACTCTTCGCGTGCCTCCTTATTCTCGCCTCGGCTGTCGCGGCGGCGGCCGCGGTCCCGCCCGGGGACGAGGCCCGCGACCTCTTGGAGCGTGAAGTCGTGCCGGGACCGCCCGCCGGATCGCAGGGCGACGGAGGCGACAAAGAGGAGGAATCCATTTGGACCCCCCTGCCGACCGACCCCAAGGGAGTAGTGGGCATCTTCCTCGCCGTCGTCTTCATCGCGGTGGCGGCCGGGAGCGGTCTCGGAGGGGGAGGCGTCCTCGTCCCGCTCTACATAACGATGCTGGACGTCAACGCCATGCACGCTGTGGCACTCAGCAACGTCACCATCCTGGGATCGTCGATCATGAACGTGATCATCAACTCTAGGCGCGAGCACCCCGCCGTCCACACGAGGCGCATGATCGACTGGGAGGTCGTGCTGGTCATGGAGCCCTCCAGCATTCTGGGCACCGTCCTGGGCGCCATCATGAACAAGACCTTCCCCGTGTGGCTGTCCATGATCCTCATGCTGGCGTTCCTGGTCGCGACCACGGTGAGGACGTTCAAGAAAGCCCTCAAGCTCTACGGCTTGGAGACGAGGGCCCTGGAGGCGAACGACGTGACCCCCGCGGAGTCCACCTTCGAGGGCTTCCGCAAGGACCCCCCCATGAGCTATCCACCAGCAGGCCGCGCTGCGGCCATCCCGCACAGCAGGAGCCTGGCTGAGATCAAGACTGCCAGCCATGCCGAACTCGTGTTGGAGAGGACCCTGAGCTTTCTGGACCTCGCCGTCTCCGAGAAGCAGTTCGAGGGAAGCTACAACCATCATCATAAGAACTCGGACTACGCCCTTCAGGACGAGGCCCCCCTGCTGGCCCACCGCAGCGACGAGGGGAAGCCTCCGCTGGATGGCGGCATGGCCGCGATCGTCCCAATGGTCGCCCTTCAGGCGGTCGTCATCGTCCTCTTCGTGGTCAAGAAGACGTCCGAGTGCGGGTCTGGCCTCTTTTGGTCCATCACCCTGTCCTTCATCCCACTCACCCTGGCCTTTGTGCTGGGAGCGCGGTGCTACCTGAAGAACCTCCACCAGAGGCGCCTGAAGGGGGTTGCCGCGGGGACCTACGCCTTCGCTCAGGGGGACTGCATGTGGGACGACTCCAAGTTCTTCGTCTACCCGCTCGTCGCCATCCTGGCGGGCGTTATCGCGGCGTGGTTCGGCCTGGGCGGCGGCATCGTCAAGGGACCCCTCCTGATGGAGCTCGGCCTGCTGCCGGAGGTCGTGGTGGCCACGAGCTCAACCATGATGCTTTTCACCACACTGAGCTCTGTGTGCGGCTACATCGCCATGCAGCGCCTCCTCGTGTACTACGGCGCGCTGCTCTTCGCGGTGGCCCTGGTGACCACCCTGGTGGCCCAGCTAGGACTGAAGAGGATCATCAACAGGCTGAGGAGGCCCTCGCTGGTGATCTTCCTTTTTGCCACCGTGTGCCTGCTGGGCGCGTTCGGCATCCTGTTCACGAGCTACGAGGACATCGCGGCCATCTTCCACGGGCACGTGGACGGCTTCAGGGGAATCTGCTCCGACGCGAACTGAGTTGGTGACTATCAGAAAATCATCTCTGTTTAAATAAGATATATGTACACATTCCTAAAACCAGCGTGCTGGTCGCGAGACCTGCACTCAGCGATAGGCACCGAGATGGTGTCAAGGCTTCATCTTGTTGTGTTCGGGCTCTTAGCAAGTCCTGTCCAACTGTCGGACAACTTTGTCCAACTTTTTCTCGACGCAGAGAGAAGGAAGCGAATATGGAATATTCGGGGAGGCTACTATATAACTCTGAGGATGGCCGAGGAGAGCGCGCAGGGTCGGGTTCGCGACGCACGGGAGGCGGGCGGCGGGCGGCGGGCGGGGCAGTGGGGGCCGGGGAACGGTCGCTATGGTAGCCCGACCACAACTCTTTTTGTGTTTTTTGGCCTTTTGCTGCGATTCCCGGGGAATTTTTGCTTTTTTCATCCTAATTTTTGTGTACGATTTTTAGGGGTACGGGTTCCCCGTGCACGCCCCCGTGAACACTCGTGAACAAATCCTGCAGTACCATGTGAAGATTTGCGTTTGTTTCATTTCACCCAAGAAGGGTTTAGTACATGGAATCTTCCCCGCCGGCTTTCTGCGGCTCTGTGACGAGGACGATTCCTCCGACGTGGCAACGTGGGGGTGAGAGATACTGATCTTTTTCGCGGTAATTCGACCAAAAAACCGTCTGGAAACGTACCAAACAGTCAAACCAAGACAGATTACGGCGACCTAGACCGAGACCGATTCTGTTGGACGAGAGAGGAGACAACCCAAAGGCACCGACCGCCCACCACCCGCGCAAGGCTTGACCGTCGACCGACGCAAGGCTTATTGACTGACTGCTGTTTGGGCAGAACAATTTGCAAGTAGTGCACACGAAAAGACACATATAGAATGGTCTATAACATCTACACGAAGGGACCAAGGTCTCCAGCCGGAAAGGCCCGCAGTGCCGAAGCTGCGAAGAGGGGCTCGAAGAGGTCGTCCGAGAACAACGGGCTCGGGCACATCTTCACCTTCGCAGTGAACATGGTCGTGTATGAGATCGCCAAGCGCCTTGCCAGAGGTGGTTCGAACGACCCAAAGCAGGCCGACCTCAAAGAAAGGCAAGAGGAGTCCAGGTCGTACTCCGGCATGAAGAAGGTCGAGTCCTTCACCAACGTGCACCAACTGAACACCTAAGCCTTGGGGGGGACCTCGGCTGGACAAGAGATTTTGCGGATATTTTTTACCTTTGACATAGACTGAATAAAATGCCTTACTCTGTTATATGAACACACACTCACTCACACACACACCCACAAGCACGCACGCAACCGAGGCTCTCCCAGTCTGGTCAGCTGATGTTGAAGCTGATCTTCTGCTCCAGCAGTCCCAGGTCCAGGTGCGGGACCGTGGGGAAGAGCTTGAGGAAGCCGTCCACCAGGACCTTGTAGTCCCCCTTGATGGCGTCCAGCTCGTACCTCGTCGAGTACAGGAACCTCTCCGGGAAGCAGTCCACGTCCTCCTGCCCCGAGAGCTCGCCCGCGCCCTCACCGTCCACACCCCAGTTCCCCTGCGCGGTCTCCACCTCAGCCCTCAGAGTCCTCAGCCTGCGTTTCTGCGAAGCCTCCTTTAGGATCTCTTGGATCCTCGCCGAGAACCCCTGGAACCTCATGATCAGGTCGAAAACGAGGTTGAGCTGCCTCACCAGCGCCTGCGACCTCTCCCCGAGCAGAGCCTTCTCGACCACCCCGTCCAGATACAAGTCGTGTGCAGAGATAAGCGCGTCCAAGTCCTCCGCAGCCTCCATCTTGGACTTAAACTCCGTCCAACCCTCCTCCAGGACCTCGAACATGATGTAGTACTGCAGGTTCATGCAGAAGTGGCTCATCTCGTTCCTCACGCAGTGGCACCTCCTGACCTCCCCCTTGATCCCCACGACGTTCTCGCCATCCTCGTTCCTCACACCGCCGAAGAGCTGCACGCTGGGCTTCATCTGCTGCCACACCTGGCACAGGGCGTGCTCCACCCGCTTCAGCCGCCACAAGAAGTTGAAGACCCGAAGGTACTTCCTCATGGAGTCGTCCGTCAGAACGCAGGTGAGGGGAGACCTCACAACGTAGTTCAGGGAGAATACATCCCAGCCGTACTCCTCGCTGGCGTGGGGCATCATCTCCACCCGGAGGCAGTCCAGGATCTCCGGGTCGTCAAACTGCACGACGCTCGACCTGATTGCAGTCTCCAGCGTGGAGCCGAGCTGGTACGCGCTCACCGTGCCGGCCTTTTCATTGAGGTCCTCACCCGAAAGATCCATGAGCTGCTGGATAAAGTCTCCCTGGCCCAGAAGCAGGTAGCGCTTCACGGCCTGCAGGTGGTCGCCGCACCTGAAGGTGTAGAACAGGGTGTGCATGACGTGGGAGTCCACCCTCTTGGCAACCTTGGCGACGAACCTCTCGATGCCCTCGGCGTCCCCGCCGCCGCCCTCGCCAGCCCCGAACCTAAGGCTGGCCTCCGCCTCCCTGGACAGCGAGTGGAAGTCACCCCACTCCTTGACCTCGCAGCACCTCTTGAGGAAATTGATGGACTTGCCGGTCCTGAGTATCGTCCTGGCAAGGTCGCCCGAGATTGCCGAAGGGATCATCTCCGACCTCAGCTTGTACCCGTGGCGCCACAAGTCATCCAGAGGGACGCCCTCCTCCTCCCTGATGAAGAACTCGCCGCAAGGGTCGTGAAGCTCCCCCTCGAACATCCAGCGGGACACCATGCGGAACAGCGGCCTGCACACCTCGTGCAAGATGCCGCCCACCAGGCCCCTGACGTGGGGGTCACCATGCTTGGCCATCTTGAAGAGCCTGTTGACCAGGGCGCCTCCCTTAAGGCCCTCCACACCGTCACAAAGGATGGCCAGAACCCGGAGCTGCTGGGTGGGCTCCGACAGCATGATCGCTAGGCTCCTTAGGCTGACCCTAAGCCCACCCACCTCCCTCTCGATCAGGCCGCCCTCGCCATGCTCGGCGCCCCCCGCGGAACTCGACATCACCCTCGACTCAACCAGCGCGAGCATCCTGTAGTAGTGCGCCAGATGGCCCCTCACCGCGGAGAAGAAGGCCTGCTGCGTCGACCCCTTGGGATCGGTCCCATCTCCCGCCTCGTGCGCCTCCGCGAGGCCCTGCAGCCTGCGGTAGAGCCACCCCACCTCACACAGGTTCGCTACCAGCTCCCTCGCCTGGGCCGAGACGACGTACTCGTCCGCAACGCGGTACCTGTCCTCCGAGGCAGAAAACTTGACGAACTTTCCGTCGATTCCCTGGGCCACGAAGAGGACGTCCCTGACCAGGTCGCGCTCGTGCAGGGACTGGAAGTCGTCCCGCTCCTTGATCCTGAAGTACTTGAGCTTTCTGATGGCGGCCCTCTCAGCCTGGTGGCCGCCCCTCGGCAGGTGCGGATGGTTGTGGCCCTCGCCGCCGATGACCTTGAAGGGAACCATCGTGTTGCCGGCGCCGGAGGCGGCCGTGGGGTTGGGCCCGTGGGACCCGTCAAGGTCCGTCCAGTGCCCGCTAAGCTGGTTCAACAGCCGGAGAAGCGAGCCATAACGCCGGAGCAGGCCCTTGCGAGAAAGCCTCTCATGAAGCTCCGCGAACTTCACGCTCAGCGGAAGTCCGGTGGCCTCGTCCCTCTTTCCCGTCCGCACGAGCTGTCTCTGCACGCTCGCCGCGATACTTGCTTCCATACCAAAGGAGTCCAAGGAGGAGGAGGCCGCGCGCTGGGCTACCTCGCTCTCGCCCTCGTTCTCCGCGGCGATGATACCAACGGATCGGGACAGGGCACCCTTGACGCGCTGCGGGGACGAGGCGTGGGCCCTCGCGCAGAGCTCGCCAAGCAAGAGAACCGTCCGCTCGTCCCTGGCCTTCGCCACGCCCGCCCCGTAGTCCGACCCCGCGGTCGGCACGAGCCCCGCCCCTCCGCTCGGCCTCCTGCTGACCTCCATCGTCGCCACACCTGGGGGCGCTGCACCTGCCCCTCTCGCGTGCCACTCACGCGTGCCGGTGGAAGACCGCCTTCGCCTCTCCCGTCGTCAACTGACGCACGCGCCTCGGGCGCTCCCCCCCCTCTTCGCGATCTGACAAAACCGAAAAGAAGCGCGAAAACCTTTTTGCGAATTTTCGGCGAACTTTTCCAGGGGAGGCCTCAGGGGCTGGGGGGGTGAGGCTGAGAGAGCGCGCCGGGGCCCGAGCATGGAGGAAGTCAAGGCGAAGCTCGCGACGCTGATCAGCGAGAAGAAGCGGTCGGCGACTCCAGACAATGGAGCCAGCTGGGAGCAAGCCTACCTGTCGACCTTCGACTGCCTCGATCGGCTCGGTATTGGCAGACAGACGCTCTCTGAAAAGCTTAAGGTTATCCATATTGCCGGAACCAAGGTAAGTGCGACCAGGTCGCCTTTAGAGCGACGGAAGGAGGGGTCAAGACCTTGTCGCTTTGATCGACCGGAGCGGCAGGAGCCTGACCCTCAACGCTCACCCGCACGCTCCCGAACTCTTCTCGACCGACGACGACGACGACGACGACGCGATGTGTTGTGATGTTGGTGCGAACAGGGCAAGGGCAGCACGAGCGCGTTCTGCGAGTCAATCCTCCGGCACTCGGGCTGCAAGAAGACGGGCTTGTTCACCTCCCCGCACCTGGTGAACATCAACGAGCGGATAAGGCTGAATGGGGCGCCCATATCAGACGAGAAGTTCTGCGAGTACTTTTGGCAGGTCTGGAGGCTGCTGGAGGACTCGTGCACGGAGACCCAGGGCATGCCCGCCTACTTCCGCTTCCTCACCCTCATGGGCTTCTACGTCTTCGTCAAGGAGGAGGTGGACGCCGCGGTGATCGAGGTCGGCCTGGGCGGCAGGATCGACTCGACGAACGTCGTGGACGAGCCCGTGGTCTGCGGAATCGCCTCCCTGGGCTTTGACCACACCGAGCTGCTGGGGGACACGCTGGCGAAGATCGCGAGGGAAAAGGCCGGCATCTTCAAGCGCGGGGTCCCCGCGTTCACCTTGGGCCAGGAGCCGGAGGCCATGGCGTCGCTTGAGCAGTGCGCGGCGGAGAGGGCGGTAGAGTTTCTGAGGCCGTCTCGCGCCGTGGGCGAGTACGGTCTCCAGGCGGGGCGGGGCGGGGGTCTGGCGCTAGGGATCCCGGGAGACCACCAGGCCGCGAACGCGGGCCTCGCCGTGAGCCTCTGCAGGACCTTCCAGGAGAGGGCCGGCGTGCCAGGCCTGGCCCCAATTGTGGAGGAGGACGGGGCCCTGAGCGAGGCCTGCGCAAGGGGCCTCGAGCTGTGCAGGTGGCCGGGGCGCGGGCAGATCGAGCGGGACAACGTGGAGGACGGTGGGGCGGAAAACATCACCTTTTACCTGGACGGGGCGCACACCAAGGAGAGCATGGCGTGCTGCGCCGCGTGGTACCAGGGTGCCACGGGCCGAGCCCTGGGCTCCAGCCAGGGAGAGCGGTGGCTCATGTTCAACTGCATGAGAGAGAGGGACGCGAACGTGCTCTTCGAGCCGCTGCTCGGCGGCGGTGGCGGAGGTAGGAGGCAGCCCTCCAACCCGTTCGCCAGATCTTTCTTCGTGCCTTTCGTCTCGTCCACCAAGAGCCTGGACCAGAACAACCAGAGCGACTACAAGTGGGAGAACTCGCTGAAGAGGATCTGGGACAGGCTGGCGGGCGGGAGCAACCCCTCCTCCACGCCGCCGCCTCCTTCTCCTCCGCCGTCCTTCTCAGTGTGCTCGGTCCAGGCGGCCCTCTCCACGCTCAGGACGTACGCCAGGCAGAACAACACGAAGCAGATCCACGTGCTGGTCACCGGGTCGCTCTATCTGGTGGGAGACCTGCTGAGGATCCTGAAGAGAATTCCTTAAACTACACACACAGCGCCGCACGGCCCGCTCCCGCTCCTACTGTACTCTTATTTATACCTTTCTCCACACAAACGCTACTTGTACACCGCGAGACCCCCTCCCCGTTTCCCCCTAATTCGCCACCTTCTTCCTCGTCCTCTCCCTGAGACCGGCCACGGAGTACGAGATGCCGCCCAGAAGCCCGATCAGAACTCCCGCCACGTTCTTGGCGTTCCACACGTAATCCTTGAAAAGAATCAAGCCGAGCCCCGTGGTGATGATCTCTTTCACGATTCCCGTGATGTTGGTGGTCAGCGGGGAGTTGATGGTGGTGCACCTGAAGATGCACAGGTTGAGCAAAAACCCTTGGGACACCGAGAGCAGGTAGAAGAGCTGGAACTTGACGTCGCGGAGCCGCGGGTACGACCAGGCGTCCTGGAACTCCGTGGTGCAAAGGCAAAGGTACGCGAGCATCACGGGCAGGGACAGGAGGTTGTTGTAGTACAGCAGCGTGGTGTCGCTCACGCGGAGCTCGAACCCGAGCTTCCTGATCAGCAGGAGGTAGAGCGCCGTGCTGACGCAGCACACGGAGATGTAGAAGTAGCCCCAGAAGTTGTAGCTCAGGTCGTTCGAGACGCCCACCAGGCCACCCATCAGCATGACCATGATCGACCCCGCGGCCTCCTTGGACACGACCTTGCCGAACATGTGGTACTCCCCCACCACCACGGCGAGGGTGGTTGCCCTCCGCAGCAGGCCGAACATTGGCACGGTGAGGAACCGCAGGGCGGTGACCCCGGAGAGGACGTACACCCACCACGCCACCGTCAGCGGGAAGAGCTTCGCGCGAGACGGAGAGAGAGAGAGTATGAGAGAGAGAGAGTATTCGTGCGTGTGTGTTTTGGTCAGCAACGAGGAGGTAGGAAGGCCGCGAACCGCGCTCGCTCGCTTGGGCCTCACCCTTTTCAGACCGGACTTGGATATCCGGGACACCTCCACCATCTCGTAGCGGGAGGCCGCCTTGATGAGAAACAGCGTGACCAGCATCTGGCCCAGCATAACGAGGTTCGGGTACTTGAACCCGTAGATGGAGAACACCGCCTTGTTGAAGAGGGTGATGGAGATGGACACCCCGCCGTACGCCGCGCACGCGGCGGCCTGCTGCCACAATGTGGGCTTCGTGATCAGGCCGCTCATCTTGGCTCGAGCGACGCGACTCGCGCAACTGCACGCGGCGCTCCCTGCTCCCTGCCCGCCTGCCCGCGAACCGTCCAGATCGCTCGGAGTCTGATCGCCAAGATCCTCCAAGAAGGTGTCTTGTTTTTTGCAGAAACAACACACAAAAAAAAAAGGTTGGACCGCGGGGGGTGTCCCGGCCGGTGCTCGAAACCGGGGTGCATGGCGGAGCCATTGGGCACGGGCGTGTAGAAACGCCCGTGCTGTGCCGGACCCTCTTGTGCCGCGGACCGATTTATATTCGGCGGGAGACTTTCGTTTTCCGTGGATTGTGGTGTTTCTCTCGCGAGCGATCGCCGCTTTTTGTGCGGAGCGTCCACAGCACCATGGGGTTTTCTACAACCCAACCAGATGTGCCGTCCTCGTCTCCGGGCGGAAGCTTCGTGTAGGAAAACCGCCCTCCGGGTCGTGTACAAAATCCCTTGGTGAAGGGGCCGCCGGGGTTTGTGGTGTTGGTCGTGAAGAGCGCAAGTAGCTTTCGCCTTTTGGCCTCACCCAGCATTTCGCGCAGACTTCTCATAGGTTTAGGCTCCGGGAATCCCCGCGCAGCACGCCGATTTCTACTCTCCAGCGAGTTCGGGGGGGGCGGGCACCGGCTTCGGCACATTTTTTTCGCCTCTCGCGCGAGCGCGAGTAGCAAATCCATTGCGAAGTTGCCCTCCCCACCCTCGCTCTCTCTCTCTTTTTCGCAGAAGCGCGCAGCACGGGGATTCCCACTCCCGCGAGGGAGAATGGGCGAGAACGCGGAGTTCTCTGAAAAAAATAGGTGGGAAAACGAACGTCTCGCGTCGAACGCCGAACCTTCCCGATTAGAGTAGAGATCGCGAGTTAGGAGGAATCGAACCTCTCGGCCTCACGGCCGCCACGGGTTTGAAGCCCGCCCACTGGACCACCAGAGTTCAAACTCGCACTGTGCGCGATTCTTGATTTTCAGAGTACTAAACCGCGTCCGAACAAATACCCATGGCACGCCACGCGACGCGATTTGCGGGTCGTCGACGACGAAATAACGGTCGAGCGGGCGCGGCGCGGCGCTCTCTCTCTCTCTCTCTCTCTCTCTCTATCCCGCGGCGACCGGGAGGGCGAAAGGTCGGGCGGCGTGCGATCCCGATCCCGACGTCTCGAAACCCATTCGCATGCATGCCGCGCGCTGCCCCCCCCACCCATCGGATCGTCGGAAGCCATCCGTCCCGTCCGTCTCCTCTCCTCGCTCCCCCCGGGTCCAACCCACGGACCGGACGTCCGAAGGGAGGCGGCCACGTCGAGACCCTTTCTCTCGATTCCCCAAGGACGACACCGATCGTCTCTCTGTCTCTCTGTCTCTCTCTCTTTCCATCCTCGGTGTTGTTGTTGTTGTCGTTGTTGTTGTTGGTGGTGGTGGGTCCTCACGCCCCCCAGTCCAACGCGACGCGCGCTACCGCTAACCGCTTCCCCTTTCCCGAAGCGATCGGCCGGCTCCCTCCAAACAACCCCCCCTCCTCCACTCACTCAACCGTCGCGCGCGCGCCACCGAGGAGGAGGACCTCGCTCTCGAGGAGCACGTGCCCGGGCCCAGAAACCCAAGTTGGGAGCTGGCCGGGGCGATGTTTGGGGTGACTCGGGGGCGGAAGCGGCATCGAGGCTCTCGGAGGGGGAGGGAGAGGGGGGGGAGCGTTGCTTTGCCGCCGCCCCCCGCCCCGCCCTGCAAGCCTTTTTCGAGTTTTTCAAGTTCAAATTTTGAATTCCAGTTCAAAAATCCAACAAGTTTTCCGGTCAAAGTGGGCACGCAGAGAGAGAGAGAGAGAGAGAGAGAGAGAGAGAGAGGGCGGATCCTGTGCCCGTTGGACGGGGAGAGAGGGGAAAAGGCACCGCCTTGGGTGAGCGGCGGGGTGCCGCCCGAAAAATTGAGCCCGGCCGGGGTCGAGGAGGGGGGTTGTAGCGCGCGTCGCGGCTCGGGTGGTAGCGAGCCCCGAGCCCTTTACGCCGGGAGCGGAGCTTGGAAATGTCGAACGTGACCTTCGACCTGCTGTGGCGCGAGGCGGTCCTGGAGCTCCTGGAGGTCCTGGAGACGGAGAACCCGGAGGACCCCGACCTCGCGCCCAAGGACCTCACGGACTGGAGCAGCATCTACATCAAGTATGTGCAGATCTTTTCCAAGCTGCAGGACTCGTACGACCAGATGGTCCACCCTCAGAAGAGGCTGGACATAAAAAAGGCCTTGGAGGCGTGCCTTGGACGGATGCTCGAAATTCGGGACTGGCTCACGACTCTGAACGACAAGGTGGACCTCGTGAGCTTCGACAGCATCCTGGTGGACCTGAAGCTCACCCCGAAGAGCGTGGAGATCCCGATACCGAGGTACTTCGTGTCGGAGAGGGAGAAGGAGCTGGGCGAGCGCAAGAAGTTTATGAACGCGCTGCTGGACAAGTACAACGTGGAATCCTCGGCCGACGCCGCCGCGGAGAAGCTCATCCCCTTTCCGGAGGAGGAGGCCATTAAGATCATCCAGGCCAACGAGCGCGGCAGGCAGGGCAGGCAGAAGACCAAGCTCGTGGAGAAGCTCAAGAGACAGCAGGCCTTCGACACCGAGATGCAGGTCAGCGGCAGGATCATCGCCCCGAACGAGGCGGCCATCAAGATCCAGTCGGTGGTGAGGGCCCACATCACGCGAAAGAAGGTGAAGCTTATGGAGGAGGAGGAGCTCATCTTCATCGGGATGAAGCCAAAGCCCAGGGACGAGGACGAGAACCCTGTGACGAGCCAGGTCAAGAACCTGGACCGCAGGAGGAACATCCAGCAGGAGAATCGCGTGGAGTACGAGAAGGCCCTCATCGCTCTCAAGGAGAGGATCTTTGAGACGGAAGGTCCTGACATGAAGGAGGAGATCCAGGATAAGATCAACCAGTGGTTCGTGGAGACGAGGAATCCCGAGAACGGCGAGTACAACAGCCTCCCGGAGGAGGAGGACGGCGGGAGTAGGATGATCCTGACGGAGGCCGAGATGCAGCCAGAGGAGCCCGCAGAAGAGGCGGGCAAAGCGGACAAGAAGGACGACAAGAAGGACGGGAAGAAGGGGGATGACAAGGCCGGAAAGAAGGACGGCAAGGGCGACGAGAAGGGGGAGGACGAGCACGAAGATAACGAACCCAAGATTCCAGAGTCCAAGTTCGTGTCCGCCATCGAGGCCGGGGTGAAGACCTACGGAGACAAGTGGCAGGAGCGGGACGAGGGCAACAACTTTTTCCAAAAGTATGATGCGGAGATGGTCAAGGACGAGCTCAGGCCCGTCGTGTATGACGAGGTCCGGGTGGAGGTCGACAAGGAGATGAGGGTGCTGCTCGAGAACCTGCGGGAGATGGTGGAGGCGGAGAAGGCCGCGAGGAGCGGCAAGAAGGGAAAGAAGGGAAAGAAGGGAAAGAAGGACAAGAAGAAGAAGGGCAAGGGAAAGAAGGACAAGAAGGGGAAGAAGGGCAAGGGAAAGAAGGACCTGACGGCGGACAGAAGCCTGGAGTCCCTGTATGCAGAGCTCGTGGAGCAGGGGATTGTGAGGCCCTACGAGGAGAGGAAGATCTCGGAGTACATTGGGGAGTTCAACTTTTTGGGCTCCGCGCTGAAGCAGACGGATGAGATCATCAGGCCCTCGATCGGCCAGACCAGGGAGCTCGTGAAGGAGCTGTGCATCCTGCCGCTTGGCAGCGAGTACCTGCACGAGTCCTCCCCGTTCTGCAAGTCTGTGCTCTTCTATGGAGTTAAGGACTCAGGAAAGTCGCTGATGACGAACATCATCGCCAACTCTGTGGGCGCCAACATCTTCAACATAAGCCCGAGGAACACGGATGGCAAGTACAAGGGCAAGGAGTCCACGCTGATGGTCCACATGGTGTTCAAGGTGGCCAGGGCGATGGCGCCTTCCATCATCCTGATCGAGGAGTCCGAGAAGGTCTTCTGCTCGGACAAGAAGAAGCAGAAGGAGTTTGCCGGTGAGTTCGAGGAGAAGCTGGACAGGATCAAGAAGGACCTCGTGAAGGAGATGAAGACGGTGAAGGCGGGAGAGAGACTTCTCGTCATCGGGCACACCAAAGAGCCACAGCTGTGCGCAAAGAAGGACGAGAAGGCCTTTTTGGGATTCTGGAGCAAGCACATCTACCTCCCCCTGCCCGACTATGCATCGCTGCGGGAGCTATGGGGCCACAAATTCGCCAACGAGCACATCCCGCTCAAGCCGGAGTTCGACCTGCCCTCTCTGACTTACATCAGCAGGGGCCACACCGCTACTGCGATCGAGAATGTCTGCAAGTCGATCGCCTCCTCAAGCAGGGGGAAGACGGTGAACGAGAAGCCCCTGACAGTGTCCGAGATCGTGACAGAGCTCTCCAAGTTCGACACGACGGAGTCGCAGCAGGACCACGAGCTGCACGAGTGGTCCTTCAAGCTGCCGAGCAACCCGAACAAGGGCCGGAGCGTGAGCACGGCGAGCTCGAAAAAGAAGGGAGGGAAGAAGGGAAAGGATAAGAAGAAAAAGAAGTAGACCATTCTAGTTTCTCTCTCTTTTTTTTTAAATCGGAATCACATGTACAGACCCTCCGGCACGCCCTCCTTCTTCTTGTACAGGACCTTCTCCTTGGCCTTCTTGAAGTCTGCATGCGTCACCTTCATCCTTCGCTCCCTCAGCGCCAGGAGTCCCGCTTCGGTGCACACCGCCTTGATGTCCGCCCCGGAAAGCTCGTCCTTGGCCATGACGAACTCCTCAAGGTTCACGTCGTCCGACAGGGTCATCCTCCCCGTGTGGATCTGGAAGATCCTCCTCTTGGTCTTCGCATCGGGCAAGGGGAACTCGATCTTGCGGTCTATCCTCCCAGGCCTGAGCAGAGCAGGGTCCAGGCTCTCGATCCTGTTGGTAGCCATGATGACCTTGACCTCGCTCAGGGCGTCGAACCCGTCCATCTGGTTCAAGAGTTCGAGCATGGTCCTCTGGATCTCCCTCTCGCCGCCCGAGGTTGAGTCATACCTCTTGGTTCCCACTGCATCAATCTCGTCGATGAAAACAATCGACGGCGACATTTCCTCCGCAACCCTGAAGAGCTCCCTCACCAGCTTGGGGCCGTCCCCAAGGTACTTTTGGATGAGCTCCGACCCCACGACGCGCAAGAAAGTCGCCGAGGTGGAGTTCGCGACGGCCTTGGCCAGCAGCGTCTTTCCCGTTCCGGGCTCCCCATAGAGGATGACGCCCTTTGGAGGCTTGATCCCAATGTCCTCATAGAGCTCCGGATGGGTCAGCGGGAGCTCCACGGCCTCCTTGATCTCCATGATCTGCTTCTCCAGGCCTCCAACGTCGGCGTAAGATTCAAGCGGGGCCTTGTCGACCTTCATGACGCTGACGAGAGGGTCAGTGTCGTCGTTCATGATGCCCACCACGGACAGCACCTTGTTGTGCATCAAGATAGAGCATCCCGGCTCCAGCTGGCTCTTGTCCACGAAGGACATAATGTTGACGTAATACTCCGGGCCCACGGATGAAGACACGATGGCGTGGTTGTCGTCGATGATCTCCTCCAGGGTCCCTATGCTCATCGGGGAACCCCTCAGCTCGTCCACCTTGCTTCTCTCCTCCTCCTGCCTCTCCTCCTGGGGTTTCGCCCTCTGCATGTTCGACACGAACTCCTCCTCCATCAGGAGCCAGTCCTTGATCCTCTCCAGCTTCAGATGCCTCAGCTTACATTTCGCGGTCGGGGTCACGCTCGGCAGCTTGTTCCCTAAGAGCCCTTGTGCACCCTTCTTCCTCTGTTTTTTACCGACACGCGTCGGAGCGGCGGGTGGCTCCCACTTCTTCTTCTTCCCCTGAGCATCCGAAACACAAAGCCAAAACCGACGAAGAAAAAAAAAAAAGGAAACAGGGGCACCGAGGCGGTTAGTCGGTCGTCGTTTGCATAGATCACCAACCACAGATCGTGGTTCAGCCCAACCCTCCCCCACCCCTCTCTCTCTCTCTCTTCCGGGGCGCGGGCGACGTCACTCGAGGTCTGTCGCGGATCAGACACACGTGTCGAACTCACCTCCTTCTTCCCTCCCCCCCCGCCCGTGCTCTGGTTCTGGCCCATCGCCTCCCCCTGCAGCGCTCGCTCGACGTACGTCTTGTCTTCTGGACTGTCTTGCACGCTCCTCGAACAGGTTTTAAAATGAGATGGAAGAAGAAGCGTGAGTAAAACAAAACTTCAAATGTGAACTTTTTTTTTGTTTCAAAAGTAAACTCATTATTCTTGGAAGCTTCTTCTTCCACACAGCGAGTGGTGAAAAACGAGAGGAGATCCTTGGTTCGGGAGCCAAGTAAAGATCGCGTGGTGGGCCCCCTACGAGCCTGAAACGCAACGAGAAAAGAAAGGAGGAGGGGCGCAGATCGAGCACAGCTTTCGATCGAGCGGCAGGGCGCCGGGGCAACCGGGGCGCGGGGTTGGATTGGTTTGATCGCCCGCGCGCGCGCGCGAGAGAGAGAGAGAGAGAGAGAGAGGAGGCCTTGAGGCGCGGTCGAGAACGGTCGGTCGAGAAACGCTCGCCTTGCGAACGGAGGTAGCCCACATGAGAGTAGGCGAGGGGCTCGCGGTAGATCCAGTG
>Ga0160423_10002287_pt1 | contig 16055 bp, 10 predicted proteins | sample CRUFie14St8metaG_FD_108191 | JGI IMG/M metagenome (GOLD analysis project Ga0160423, IMG submission 108191) | Marine microbial communities from the Costa Rica Dome - CRUD Field 142mm St8 metaG | ecosystem: Environmental > Aquatic > Marine > Oceanic > Photic zone | place: Costa Rica: the Eastern... | reverse complement strand
CTCAAAAGGAAAAGACCGTTCTAGTCTTTACTTGAAAAAATATCACCCTAAAGCCAAATTGCGTGGCAAAGCCGAATGGGTATACGAATCTTGTAAATTTTCAATTGAAGCTTTGAAGAATCCTGTTGACATTCAACCTGAAAATCTGGGTCCAAATGTGAATTCTGATCTAAAGGAATATTTACCGGTTTTATCTGTGGATATGAATACGTTGATTTTTACAAGGACAATTCCTGATTCAAGAAGTGTTGATAAGTATCAAGAAGATTTTTATGCTTCATTTAAGCATAATGACAATTGGAGAAGGGCATTTAATATTGGAGCTCCTTTAAATACAGCTGTCAATGAAGGGGGTCACTCTCTTACGCCTGATGGAAATACAATGTTTTTCACAATCTGTGATCAATATGGATTTTATGGGGAAGGCAGAAATGGTTATGGTAGCTGTGACATCTTTGTGACCTTCCTCCGAAATGGAAAATGGACACATCCAAAAAACTTAGGACCAAAAGTAAATCATAAGAAACATGACGCTCAACCGAGTATGAGTAGCGACGGTAGGACTTTGTATTTTTCTAGTACACGACCTGGTGGTTATGGAGAAAACGATATTTATGTTACTTATCTAACCAACAGTGGTTGGACCACTCCTCAAAATTTAGGAAATACCATAAATACACCAGGTAGGGAAGAGGGTGTGTTTATACACCCAGATAATCAAACATTATATTTTTCTTCCAGTGGTCATCCAGGTTTAGGGGATAACGATTTATTTATGAGTAAAAGACAAAATGATGGCACATGGGGAAAGCCAATTAATTTAGGATTTCCAATAAATACTTCTAAAAATGATTTTGATTTTACAGTTGATGCAATGGGAGAATATGCCTATTTAACTTCGGATAGAGATGGTGGATTTGGTGATTGGGATATTTATAAATTTAAATTGCCAGATTACTTAAAACCAAAACCGGTTACCTATATGGCAGGCAATACATTTGATAGTGAAACCAACCGGCCGCTTAGTGCTCGTTTTGAATTAAAAGAATTAGAAGGAGGAAAGAAGATTGTTGAATCTACTGCAAATGGAAACGGTAGGTTTTTAGTTTGTCTTCCTTATGGAAAAGAGTATGCTTTGAATGCTGTTCATGAAGGGTATCTGTTTTACTCCGAAAATTTTAAACTGAATAAATCAGCCAATTTTAAACCAATTGAAAAGGATGTTCCTCTTCAGCCAATTAAAATTGGAGGTAAAGTAATTTTGAAAAATGTATTTTTTGATACCGATAAATTCGATTTGAAATCCGAGAGTAAAGTTGAGCTTGATAAATTAAAAGAGTTTCTAGAGCGAAATCCTACTTTAAAAATAGAAGTAGGAGGGCATACCGATAATCAAGGAAGTAAATCACACAATATAGAATTATCTAGAAATAGAGCTAAAGCAGTTTCCGACTGGTTAATTGTGAATAAAATCTCAAAGGACCGCTTGTCTTACAAAGGATACGCTGATAATGAGCCTATTATGTCTAATGATGATGCGGAAGGTAGATCGAAAAACAGAAGAACAGAATTTAAGATTGTCGGAAAATAAAAAATCATTCATATTTAGACTACGATCTTTTGAAACTTCCTAGATTAAATTTTCCAAAGTATTCATTCAGATACAAGAAATCTGAAGCCAATCAGACTTTAATTTTTGATAGGGTTCGAAAAAAGTGGCTGGTTTTAACTCCTGAGGAATGGGTTAGGCAAAATATTATAAGCCATTTAATTGAAAATCTAGGATATCCGGAAACGGTCTTCAAAATTGAAACAGGTTTGTATGTTTATGAAAACAAACGGAGATCAGACGTCCTAGTGTATAAAAATTCAAAGCCATTTATTTTAATTGAATGTAAAGCCTGCACAGTTGAGATATCTCAGGATGTTTTACATCAAGCTATGAATTATAATACTACGTATCGTTGTCCTTTTATAATCTTGACAAATGGTCAAACACACCGTGTTGTAAATGTTTCTGATGAATCCATTCAACTTATGAATCATTTTCCAGTCTATAAATAGTACTCAAGTGTAACATAGGTATTTTACAATCGTACAATAAGAATCGTACCGAATGAATGAATTATGAAAAAATTAATCTTCCTTTTCTTTGTTGGGATTTCTATGCTTTCTTACAGCCAGAAAAACTATTTGTCCAATGTTCTTATTGTTAAGGCTAAAGAGTCCTTTAGAGGTTATTTTCACAAAGGTGAAACCAGTAATTTGAAACTGGAATCTCTTTACAAAGCCATTGGAGTTACATCTATTTCTCAAACATATCCAAATAGTACAAAGCCTCGATCGGAAAGCAATGAATTTGGTATTAAATATGCCGATATCTCCTTAATATATACACTGGAATATGAAGCGAATATCGATCCTAAAACCTTGGTTCATAAATTTATGAGTACCGGGGTATTTCAATATGTTGAACCTTCTTTTACATTCGAACCGCTATATACTCCTAATGATTCAGAAATAGACTCTTTGTATTTTCTCGACTTATTAAACCTTTACACTGCTTGGGATACCCAAAAGGGAGATACCAATGTGGTCATTGGTATTTCGGATACCGGGTTTGATATTGATCATCCTGATTTAATGAATAGTGTAAAGTACAATTATGCCGATCCCATAAACGGTGTAGACGATGATGGAGATGGGTATATTGATAATTTTAGAGGTTGGGATTTAGGGGATAATGACAATGACCCCTCTGTAGGTTCAGATTGGCATGGGATATATGTTTCTAGTTTTGTAGGTGCAACTGCAGATAATGGTGTACAACTAGCTGGAACAGGGTTTGATTGTAAAATAGTTCCTATAAAAATTGAATCTGGAGGTTTACTTACACATGCTTATCAGTCCATAGCGTATGCTGCAGATCACGGTTTTGAGGTTGTAAATTGTTCTTGGGGGTCTCCAAATTCTTGGTCACAACAAGGGCAAGACATCGTTACCTATGCAACTATTAATAAGAATTGTTTAGTGGTTGCAGCTGCTGGTAACGATAATAGTGATGCGCTATGGTACCCAGCTAGTTTTGATTGGGTTTTGTCTGTTGGGGGGACGAATCAAAACAAGGAGAAATGGGTGCAAAGCGCTGGTGAGGGTTCAACATACAATGATTATGTTGACGTTATGGCTCCATCGGTAGATTTATACCGTGTGAATAATGGTGGAGGTGCCATTTTAGGAGGTGGAAGAGGAACATCATTTGCTGCTCCAATGGCATCAGGAATAGCAGGTTTAATAAAAAGTCAGTATTCAGGTTTTTCCGCTTTACAAATAATGTTGCAATTGAAGGCAACAAGTACGAACATTGACACTTTACCCAACAATAGCTCATATCAAGGAAAATTAGGAAGAGGTTTAATGAATGCGGAAAAAGCAGTTACCGATTTAAGCAATCCAGGTTTGCTATTCGACGGTGTTACTTTTACGGATAATGATGATGAGTATTATGGTGTTGGAGATACCATATATTTATATGGAAATATTATAAACTTATTACAAAACTCTAGTGCTTCTACTCGCTACAAACTCACTACGGAATCACCATACGTTCAACTATTAGACTCTGTTGTTAATTTGGGGGCAATATTATTCAATACTTCAAAAAGTACCAATTCATTAAGGTTGTCTTTTATTGTTAAAGAAAATATGCCTAAAAATGAAAATGTAACCTTTAAAGTGATTATGGAGGATGGAGATTATTACAACTGGAGAGTCGTAAGTAAAGTGTTGAATCCAGATCATATTAATATTGAAGAGAACAACATCAAGTTTAGTGTAGGAGCCTCTGGTAAATTAGGATTTAACGGTATAGCGGGTTCCCAAACCATTGGCCACGGAGTAAAATATAAGAACGGCGCAAATATTTTGTATCAAATGGGGATTATAGCCACTTTAAGTGAAACACAATCTAGCTACGTTTTAGATGGTGATTTTCAGGTTAATAGCGATATAGACTCATCTAGAAATTTAGAAGCCGATATGGTGGTTTATTCTAATTATAATGATGAACCAGCCGCAGGTGATAAAATAGGAATTGAGGTTAGTCAAAAAGCTATGGCTTGGTCGGATGCTGACAAAATGGATTTTATAATTCTAGAAATGAATATTAAAAACACTTCGGGTTCGGAAATCAATAATTTGAATTTTGGAATATTTGCAGATTGGGATATTCCAACTTTTTCTCAAAATTATGCGGTGTACGATTCTACGATTAAATCAGGTTATGCTTACACATCTGGAGGTACGTATAGTGGAATACATGTAATCAGCGATGGAAGCATTAACAACTATGCTTTTGATAATAACGGAGCTAATGGAACAATTTCTCATTACGATGGGTTTTCGTCATCAGAGCAGCATACTTCTATTTCCGGAGGGATTTTAAAGGACAGTGCTGGTTTAGGTGATGTTTCTAACATTATTGGTTTAGGAGGATTAAACATTGCTGTTGATGATTCAATAAAAGTGGCTTTTGCTTTAGTAGTAGGAGATAATTACAACACATTAAAAAATGCAGCTTTAGAATCGGATACGGCTTATCATGAACTTTATAATTTGGCAGCTGAAGTTGTGTTAAGCGATAGTACATCGTGTAACAATAGCTGCGATGGTATAGCTAAAATAGAAGTAACTGGAGGTGCAGGGGATATTACTTATAGTTGGTATGATGCACCTGGGAGCCCATCTGGAGATTCTATTTCCGAATTGTGCGCTGGAACATATCATGTGCAAATTTCTGATGAATTGGAGCTAAAGGATACCTTAACCGTAACAATTGGGGAGCCTGATGCTTTTTATGTAAATTTAGGTAACGACACTTCAATTTGTCAGGGAGATTCAATTGCTATTGATGCGGGCCCAGGTTATACATATTTTTGGTCTCCAGGTGGTGGAACCTCTCAGCAAATATATGTAAGTTCCGCTACAGCATATAGCGTTACGGTAACTGATGTATATTCTTGTTCAGTTTCTGACACTATTAATGTGGTTTTACATGCTTTGCCAGCAATTAACTTTAATGACACAATTATGAGTAATGGTATGGCTTGTGACGGATTTGTAAATGGTTTCGTTTCTGGAGGTACTCCTCCATTTACATATGTTTGGAGTGACAATAGTGAGAGGGATTCTATACATGCAATTAATTTATGTCCCAATACGTATACATTAACAGTAACTGATCAAAATTCATGTTTTGATGTTGATTCTGTTGAAATTAAGGATCAAACATTAGTCAATAAAAACTCTTTGTTTTTGAATTATTCTATTTACCCAAATCCAACTAGTGAAAACATTTATTTAAATGGAATTCCTGTTGATGCTAAAGTTTTTGTAACCGATATATTAGGTAATGTTATTGTATCAAACCCTAGAACTAATGATTTTATTAACCTCTCTGATTTTCCAGCAGGAACCTATTTTGTCAACGTTGTAGTTGATGGAATGAAATCAGTTAAAAAGATAACGGTTAAAAAGTGATTTGTTGAAAACATTATACGTAAATACACTTACAAAAAAGTAAATTTACCGTATATTTCCCGTCATCAAAATTTATTCTAAAGAATAGGTTTTAAATGTTTGCCACCAATGAAATTATGAAACAAAAAAGAGTGCGAATTTCTATTGTATTGACTTTGTTTTTAGCTTTTAATGCTTTTACGCAGGTAGCTGATGTGGTTAACAGGCCTGAAGGTACATTGATAAAAGGACAATTGATTGCAAAAATAAAGGACGAATACCGCGGTATTTTTTACAAAAAAGAATATGCTCAAACATCTATCAGCACTTTATTAAATAAATTTGGTGTTCAATCAATTGAAAGAAAGTTCCCATTAGCCACAAAACCCAGAAATCTAAAAAATGATTTTGGAGAAAAAATGGTTGATCTCAGTGGGATTTATACGATTCACTATAACGAAAATTTCAATGAATTTGATGTGGCTAAAATATTTTTTCTAACCGGAATGTTTGAATATGTTGAAGCTCAAATAGTCCCTGAATTGATGTATGTTCCGAATGACCCAAAGGTATCAATTCAATATCATTTAGACCTTATAGATGTTTTTGAAGCCTGGGATATTCAAAAAGGAGATACGAATGTTGTTATTGGTATTACGGACACAGGTATTGACTCGGACCACCCTGAAGTTGTTGGAAGAGTAAAGCACAATTATGCGGACCCTATTGATGGCATAGATAATGATAACGATGGATACATAGATAATTTTTCAGGTTGGGATACTGGTGCTGATGATAATGACCCAGAAGTATACGGCCATCATGGTAATCAGGTAACGGGTTGTGCATCCATTAATACAGATAACGAGGGCGATGTTGCGGCTCCCGGTTTTAATACAATGATTTTGCCAGTCAAGATTTGTAATAATAGTGGTTTTCTGATAGGATCTTATGAAGGTATCGTTTACGCTGCGGATCATGGGGCTGATATTATAAATTGTTCATGGGGTGGAGCAGGTTCTTTTAATCAATACCATCAGGATGTAGTGAACTACGCTACGAATAACAAAGGAGCATTAGTGGTAGCTGCAGCTGGAAATAGCAACAATGATTCTTATTTTTATCCAGCATCATATGCGAATGTAGTTTCGGTAGGAGGAACGGATCAAGAAGATAAGATGTGGGTTTCTTCTGCTAGTGAAGGTTCTCAGTACAATGATATGGTAGATGTGGTGGCTCCAAGTTACAATATAGTTTCTATTTGGAAAGGAGGAGGGAGTGGTTTGATCGGCAGGGGTACATCATTCGCAGCACCAATTGTATCAGGAGTACTAGGTTTAATAAAAGCAAAATACCCAGACGCTTCTCCTCAGAAATTGACTGCTATTTTAAAGGCATCGACAGATGACATTTATGGAGTTGAAGGAAATGCTGCTTATGAAGGTATGCTCGGAACAGGAAGGGTAAATGCACACAAAGCATTGTTGCCCATTACAAGTCCTTTCATAACTTATATAGGTCATAAAACAGACGATGGTTTTGATCAAAATTTGTCCGGTGGAGATACTGTTTTGATGCTGCTGGATGTTAAAAATCATTTAGGTGCAACTAACAATGTTTCTATTTTGTTGCGTTCAGAGGATGAAAACTCAACTGTAATTGATTCAATATCATTTGTTTCCTCAATAGGCTCAGAGCAAATCGAGACAACAGAGTCGTATTTCAAATTTGTAGTAAGCCCCTCTGTTGAAACCAATGAAAAGGTGTTGTTTTCAATCGAAATTACAGATGGCTTCAATACTTTTAACGATGTATTTTCTGTAGAAGTAAATAAAGATTATGTTGATATAACAACTAATAATATTTACTTAAGTTTTAATAACCACGGAAGAATAGGGTATACTCTAGGAGGGTCCGGGTTGGGTGTTGAGTATAAAAACAGCGGAAGTCTGATCAGTGAAATGGGAGTACTCTTAGCCGTAAATTCTGAAACGGTTTTGTCGTACGAGGATTACGAATTATTATCTTTTGATCAACCGGTTGTAAATTCTACAAATAGCCTGAGCTCGAATGACGCCAAAATCACAGTCAGTGGTGTTCTAGATGACTCGTGGTCTTCACAGCCTATTGGTGTTGAGGTCCATCAAACAGCTTATGCATGGGATACTGAAAATAACCAGGATTATGTGATTTACGAGTATGTCATAAAAAATAAATCGGGTCTTGATATGGATAGTGTTTACCTTGGAATATATAGTGATTGGGATATTGGAGATAAAAACACAAATATTTCAGGATATGATTATTCTAATAATATTGGTTATGTGTATGATTCAGAGAGTATTTACGGAGGCGTTAAACTTTTGAGATCGAACAAAATGAACTTCTATGCTTTTGATAAATCAGGAAATGATGGAATAAATATTTCAGATGATTTTGATGACTTAGAAGAGTATGCTTCTATGACTGGTGGCGTTACTCATTTTAATATTTCAGGAGATGTAGCCAATATCATTTCAAGTGGTCCTTTTTCTGTAGAATCCAATGATTCCATATTTGTTGCTTTCGCAATTTTAGGTGGAGACAATTTAAATAGCCTCAAGGTCAATTCGAATTATGCTGAATTGATGTATGATAAAATGAGGGGGATTAATATCTCTGTTAACGAGATGAATAACGTTACTTGCTTCAATGATAGTAATGGTTCAATTGGTTTGGATGTTGAGTTAAGTTTTCCTCCATATGAAGTTTTGTGGATTCATGACAGTTCCAAAGTTGGTCAAAATATTTCCAATTTAAAGGCAGGTAATTATAAAGTCGAGGTAACTGATAAATACGGTATTTCCAAGGGTATGAATTTTTCAATAATAGAGCCAAATGAACTTATCGCAACTCCAATATCTATTGAAAATACATCTTGTGCAGACTCAAGAGATGGAAATGTTGATTTAGATATTTCCGGAGGAACAGGAAGTTATTACTATAACTGGAATGATTCTCGAGTCCCTAGTATTAAAAATCCTCCCTTAGGCAAAGGAACATATCAATTGTGGGTTTCAGATATGAATGGTTGTCGTGATACAGTATCGATTAGCATTGAATCTCCAGATACTCTTATTATGCAAAAATCAAGTTTTTTAAACGATACCTCAAATACATGTGAAGGAGAAATTACTGTCACTACATCAGGAGGCGTACAACCTTATACATATTATTCCGAAGGAGAAATTAATGCATTTGAAAACACTTTCGAAAACCTTTGTAAAGGAAATATTGAGATTACCGTGAAAGATGCAAACGGTTGTGAGATTTCAAATACTTATGAAATTGAAGCACCGGACCAAATTGAAAATATCAATTCATCTTTGGATATAGTTTCCAATTTCATTTTTTATCCAAATCCTGCTGATAAATTCATTACGGCTGACTTCACATTAACAAATTCAGAACTAATAGGTGCTTCTATTTTAGATGCAGGTGGCAAGTTGATTCAATTTATTAACATTGGACAAAAGTATTCTGAATCGTACAAAATCATTCTAAATACAAGTCAGTTTGCTAACGGGATTTATTATTTGAACTTAAATACCTCTGAAGGGGTGTCGAGCAAACAATTTCAAGTTTCTCATTAATATTGCACTGGTTCTCTTTTAATAGTTGTACTTTTATAAAAACTTTAATAATGGATTTAACGAGTATTTTTACAATAGGAGGTAAGCCAGGTTTACAAAAACTTGTTGCAAAGTCTCCCAATGGCGTTATAGTTGAGTCTTTAATTGATGGTAAGCGATTTAATGCCTATTCATCCTACAAAATTTCTTCGCTTGAAGACATAAGTATTTACTGCGAGAATGAAGACGTGCCTTTATCTGATGTTCTTTGTAAAATCGCAGAAAAGAATGAGTTTAAAGAAATAGCGGTACCTCAAAAAGGAGAATTGTTTACCGAACTGAATTCATATATCTCATTCGATCAAGATAGGGTTTACGAATCAGATGTTAAAAAGCTTTTTACATGGTATAATCTTTTGATTAAAAATAACATTTTAACTTCAAAATCATTAAAGGGCTCTGAAGAGGAAGTAAAGGCTGAGATTGAAGAATCTAAGTCAGATCAAAAGACAGAAGATACTCAAGAAGCTGAGTTAAAAGAAGAAAAAGTAAGCGAAAAGTAAAACGCTTAAAATTACAGTAACATGAATTGAGGAAGTGGGTGCGTTTTGTGCCCTCTTTTGTTTAACCCAATATGATTTTTGAATTATTTAGTTTTTTGATATCGAGCATGTATAAATCAAAATTAAAAATGATTCACTTATAAGTTATCTTTCACAAAAGTTTTTAGTCAAAGTGCAAAAAAAAGCAACTCTAAGTTATGTTTAAGATGGGACTAGTATTAAGTATCTTTTTTATTTTTTACTCCTGTAATGAGGCTAAAAAACCAAGTTATACAGATGTTGTTCAGAGTAAGCGTGACTTTATTGAACTAAGCTTTAAAGGTCCCAATTCTCCTTTGCAAACAAAAGACAAAGAGTCATTTACTGGATTGTCTTACTATGATGTAGATTCTAATTTCAGGGTGATAGCAAAATTATCATGGAATCCGGATGTTGAGCCTGTTCATTTAATTCGTGATACATTAACATCCTCGTTATATTATCCGAGTGCTAGCTTAACATTTTCAATTAAAGGTAAAAACTATGAACTTACAGGTTACACTCGCTCCATTCAAAATAAAACAGAAATCTTTATTCCTTTTTATGATTTGACATCAGGAAAAGAAACATATGACGGAGGACGTTTTTTAGAGGTTACAGCAAATGCCGATGAAGTGATTGTTTTAGATTTTAATTTGGCATACAATCCATATTGTGTATACAATCCAAGTTATATTTGTGCCGTTCCTCCTCTTTCAAACAAATTGGATATCCACATTCTTGCTGGAGAGAAAAAACCATCATTTTTGTATCACTAAACCACTTATGTACATTTTAAAAGGCAATATACAAGTTAAAATAAGCTTCCTACGTTTTACTTTTTTAAAATTATTTGACCGCTAATCATTTTGTTCTTTGATATGTAAGTTTACTTTTTATCTTAGCATTATAAAATCAATATATTATGAGCGATAATTTTCCAGAATTCAGAGTAAATAAAGGTTTAATAGGTCTAGGTGTTATTGTTGTTATAGCCGTAATTTTAATCTTTAAGTCTGCTGTAACAATAAAAGCTGGTGAGGCCGGCGTTTTGTTTAAAACATTTGGAGGAGGAGTTGAAACAGATTCTCCAGCACTTGGTGAGGGGTTTCATTTGATTATGCCTTGGAATAAAGTAGTTACTTACAGAGTTCAACAGCAATCTATTTCAGCGGAAATGGGAGTTCTATCGGTAAATGGGCTGGAAGTTAAAGTTGATGGAACGATATGGTTTCAGCCGGATGTTAGTAAATTAGGGAATTTGCATCAGGAGAAAGGTCAAAATTACATCATTGCAATATTGAAGCCTGCAATTGAAGCATCTGCGAGAAGCGTCTTTGGACGATATACTCCAGAGCAGTTGTATTCGAGTAAGCGTGATATCATTCAACAAGAAATTTTAGAAGAGGTACGTAAGAAGGTAAAAAGTGAATATATTGTTGTAAATGAAGTTTTAGTTAATGATGTTACTTTACCACCCAAGATAAAAGATGCTATCGAAAGTAAGTTAAAGCAAGAACAAGAGTCACTAGAATATGAGTTTAAATTGCAAAAAGCCGCTAAAGAAGCTCAAAAGGTAAAAATAGAAGCAGAAGGTAAGGCAACTGCTAACAGAATATTGAGTGCATCTTTAACTGATAAAATATTAAGGGAAAAAGGTATTGAAGCAACACTTCAGTTAGCAACTTCTCCAAATTCAAAAGTTGTTGTTGTGGGTAACCAAGATGGAATGCCACTTATATTAGGCGATAAATAAAAAGTTTATATCGAATTAAATTAAAAATGGTCGTTTTGAACGGCCATTTTTAATTTATAGAATTCTTGATAATGATCACTCAAATAGGTTTGTACTTAAATACCGATCTCCACGATCGCATGTAATGCATACAATTGTTCCCGACTTTAAGTTGTTTGCTACTTTAATCGCCGCGGCCAATGCCCCTCCGGAGCTCATCCCTGCTAAAATACCTTCTTCCTTAGCCATTCTTCTGGCCATATTGGTAGCTTCTTCTTGAGAAACATCCAAAACTGTATCTACACGAGATGCATCAAATATGTCTGGAACCATTTCTGGTGACCATTTTCTAATTCCAGGTATTTTTGAACCATCTGTAGGTTGAGTGCCTACGATTTCAATTTTAGGGTTTTGTTCTTTTAAATATTTGGATACACCCATAATTGTTCCCGTTGTGCCCATGGCTGAGACAAAATGGGTGACTTTTCCATCTGTATCCTTAAAAATTTCAGGTCCTGTTGTTTTGTAATGGGCGTTGTAGTTGTCAGCATTGGCAAACTGATTTAACATGAAATACTCACCAGATTCCGCCATTTCTTCTGCAACTTTCCTGGAGTATTCAATAGTTTGCTCCGCAGGAGTTAAAATAACTTTAGCGCCATAAGCTTCCATTGACTTTACCCTCTCGGCGGTTGCACTATCGGGCATAATCAGGTTCATTTCCAAGCCAAGCAATTTAGAAATCATAGCTAATGCGATTCCTGTATTTCCAGAAGTTGCTTCAACTAATTTATCTCCTTTTTTAATATCACCTCTTTTTAGTGCACCACTTATCATTCCATAAGCAGCACGGTCTTTTACTGAACCTCCTGGATTTTGCCCTTCGAGTTTGCAGTATATTTTCACATTGGGATTTGTGTTTATATGTCGAACTTCAACGAGTGGTGTATTCCCAATTAAATCTTCTACGAACATTTTAATAATTTTGATTTTCGGCTTTGTAATATAGCTTTGACTCAGCAGGAACGCTTTTGGTTATCCATACATTTCCGCCAATTACACTGTTTTTACCAACAGTTGTTCTACCTCCCAAGATTGTTGCTCCAGCGTAAATAACAACATTATCTTCAATTGTTGGATGACGCTTTTTGGTAGCATCTTGTTTTGCTATGCTTAATGCACCCAACGTAACTCCCTGGTAAAGTTTAACATGATTACCAATTACTGACGTTTCTCCTATAACTACTCCTGTACCGTGATCGATGCAAAAATATTCTCCAATCTTTGCTCCAGGATGAATGTCAATTCCTGTTTTTGACTTTGAGAGCTCACTAATCATTCTGGGAAGAAGAGAAACATTGAGTCCATATAAAACATGGGCAATTCTGTGTGATGCAATTGCATAAAAACCAGGGTACGAGCGTGTTATTTCTGCATAACTTTTTGCTGCAGGATCACCTTGATAAATACCTTCAACATCTTTGTCAAGCATATTTTTTATTTTGGGCAATTCTGAAAAAAAGAAATCAATAAGATCAATCTTTGCCTCCTTGTTCTTTATTGTATCGCAAAGAAGTAGTTTTGAAAAATCAATTTTTAATTTATTAAAAAACGTTACAATTTCAGCCTCCGATTGAAAATCTATTTCACATGCACCTGGAAATAAAATAGCCAATAGTTGATCTATCCAAATTCTAACCTTATTCGGTGAAGGATATTTGGGTGTGTTTTGATGTTCTTTGAATAATTTTTTTATTAAATCCTTGTCCATAGTGTAAATTTAAAGAAACTGTATGTGAAGCAATAATTTTTTAAATCTAATTCAAAATGAATGTGGTTCATCCAGATTAACGATGATATTCTATTTCGATAACAATTCAATTCAACAAAAAATCCTTTAGTTTTTCTAAAGGATTTTAAAACAATCAATATTTGTTCTCAGTTTATGCTGTTACTGGTGTTGCAAAAAGAGGCTTCCCAGCCATCATTGACTTTACTTTCTCACCGATTGTATTTAATTTATTTTCATCTTGTGAAGCCATTAAAGCCTCATCAACCAAACTTACAATTTCAACCATTCCTGATTCATCGATTCCTCTTGATGTGATCGCAGCAGTACCAAAACGAATTCCTGAAGTCACAAAAGGTGATTTATCATCAAAGGGAACCATGTTTTTGTTGGTAGTGATATGGGCTTGTCCTAAAACAGCCTCAGCAACCTTACCGGTTAAATTCTTAGAACGTAAGTCAATTAGCATTGAATGATTGTCTGTTCCTCCGGAAATAATCTCATATCCTTTGCTAATCATCTCATCAGCCATTACGGATGCATTCAGTTTAACTTGCTTGATATAGGTTAGATAATCTTCTGATAAAGCTTCTCCAAATGCAATTGCTTTTGATGCAATAACGTGTTCTAAAGGCCCTCCTTGAGTTCCTGGAAAAACAGCGCCATCCAAAACCTGACTCATTAATTTTGTTTTACGTTTTAGTGTTTTTAACCCAAATGGATTTTCAAAGTCGTTACCCATCATTATAATTCCTCCTCTTGGCCCTCTTAAGGTTTTGTGGGTAGTAGAGGTAACTATATGACAGTCATTGATGGGGTCATTTAAAAGACCTTTTGCAATTAAGCCAGATGGGTGAGAAATATCAGCTAGCAACATTGCTCCAACTTGATCACAAGCTTTTCTGAGTGTACTGTAATCCCAGTCTCTTGAGTATGCTGAAGCACCAGAGATAACTAATTTTGGCTTTAAATCTAATATTTGATTGGCTACTTTATTAAAATCGATTCTTCCTGTTTCTTTTTCAACCCCATAAAAATTAGCATCAAACCATTTTCCACTTATGTTTACGGGTGATCCGTGGGATAAATGACCTCCGTGAGACAAATCAAAACCTAGTATTTTATCTCCAGGATTTAAAAATGCCGAGAAAACTGCTGTATTTGCTTGAGCACCAGAATGTGGTTGAACATTTGCCCACGACGCTCCAAATAGTTCTTTCAATCTATTAATGGCTAGAGTTTCAATTTCATCAACAATCTGACAACCACCATAATATCTTTTGCCAGGTAGTCCTTCAGCATATTTATTAGTCAAAATACTACCCATAGCTTCCATTACTTGATCTGAAACAAAGTTTTCAGATGCAATTAACTCAATACCATTAAGTTGCCTTTTGTTTTCTTGTTGGATGAAATCAAAAATTTGAGAATCTCTCTTCATAATGTGATAAATAAGGTTGAATAAGAATATACTGCAAAAATACCGCTGTTTTTGAAATATAACAAACAGTTTTGAAAATATTACATAAGTAAAAAGTATACCTAAATAGGTATTAGATGTTAGAATGTTCTTTACTTTAATGGAGTGTACATGTGTATAAAAACACTAAAGCCTCGATTTCTCGAGGCTTTATAATCAGTTTGTTATCTCAGATTTGGAGAATCTTTCTACACGTACAAATTTATGGACATCGTCTGTCCTAGGATAGTTAGACTTGCTAAAATGTGTTAATTAAAGGTTGAGGTGTGTAAAAGTCATACTGAAATGTAGGTGTACTTTCGTTGTTTAATTGTTATTTTGTCTAAAATATTGTTTTTCGATTGATTCATAGTTTGGTTATAGTTGGTTCTGGAGCTTTAGCAACGTATTATGCATACAAGTGGAGTGAAAATTATACTGTTTCGGTATTGGGTTCATGGGAGGAGTCTATAAACGCCATTAATGCAACTGCTCGAAAAAAAGAAATGCATCAATTGATTGCTACTTCAGACTGGAAAAAAATTAAAGAGCCTGATTTAGTCGTTTGGCTTACTAAAACGCATAAAAATGAACATTCACTAAAAAAGTATGTTCAACTAGAGTGGAAATGTCCAATTTTAATTCTTCAAAATGGAATAGGTCAGGAAGAAGTTTTCAATAATATACTTGGAATAAAGCAAAATATACTTAGAGGTGTAACAAGTCAAGGAGTGAGAATAATAAATCCAGGTAGTGTTTTGAATACTGGTAATGGTGAGGTATTCGTTGAAGAAAATAGATTATTTAATGGTTTTCCTGTAGTACAGAAAAATAATATTGAAACTATTGTTTATCGAAAATTAGCAATTAATGCTGTTCTTAATCCGGTTTCAGCATTACACAGCGTTACCAATAAAAATACGCTTAAGGGAGAAGCTGGGAAAGATTTACTGAAGTTGGTGAAAATTTGTTTTCCTTATTTTTACAAACGAAAAATCTTTGCATCCGAAGAGGAATATTTACATCATGTTAAATTAGTAGCTACTAAAACGGGTAATAATGTAAATAGTATGTTGGTTGATAAGCAACTTAAAAGAAAAACAGAAATTTTAGAAATTTTAGGACCTATAAACAAAGAACTTAACAACAGAGAATTGGATGCAATAATAAATGTTTTAAATTGTTAAAAATTGGTTTTTTGAATTCATTACAAATTCTATTATTGGAATGATTTTTGACGTAGACAGTAAAATAATAATTATGAAAAAAATAATACTTGGAGGTTTTGTCCTCTTAACTTTTGTAGGTAATGCCCAGTTTAATTTGGAGTCCATAAAAAGTAAAGCCAAAGAGGCAACTGCTT
>Ga0160423_10002286_pt1 | contig 16056 bp, 14 predicted proteins | sample CRUFie14St8metaG_FD_108191 | JGI IMG/M metagenome (GOLD analysis project Ga0160423, IMG submission 108191) | Marine microbial communities from the Costa Rica Dome - CRUD Field 142mm St8 metaG | ecosystem: Environmental > Aquatic > Marine > Oceanic > Photic zone | place: Costa Rica: the Eastern... | reverse complement strand
GCTGAAGTTTCCAGAACAGCTGTTCTAAACGGTCCAAAAATGAAATTGGGTATAAATAGTGATTTTACTCCATTTGACCAAGTAATACTTGACCCTGAATTAACTTCTGGAGTTCCTAAAGATCAATGGTTTTACACTGGAATGGATTGTTTTATTCATTGCGTTGAGTCCTTAAATGGTAATTTTATAAACACATTTAGCAAGACATATGGCGAAATGGCTTATAAACTTTGTTTGGAGGTTTTTATGGAGGACATTGATATTTCTGATAGTCAGAATAAGTTGATGATGGCGTCATGGCATGGTGGTATGAGCATTGCTTTTTCACAAGTTGGTATCGTACACGCTCTTAGCTACGGATTATCATATGTTTTAGGTATTAAACATGGTTTAGGAAATTGTATAGTTTTTAATCAACTAGATGACTTTTATAATGAAGATATTTTACTATTTCGTAAAATGATTAAAAAACATAAAATTTTATTACCTAAAAACATCTGTAGAAATGCTTCTGATAATGACCTTGAGAAGATGATTGATATTTCATTTAATTTAGAACCTTTATGGGAAAATGCTGTTGGTGTTAATTGGAAGAGCGAAATATCAAGAAATTATATCAAATCTTTATTTAAAAAAATGTAATGTTTAGAGTAATTTCAAAATTCATTTATTTCAAATTATTAGGTTGGAAAATTAGTGGTTTCAAAGATTTTAACAGTGTTAAGAAGGCTGTGATTATTGCTGTTCCTCATACCAGTTGGCATGATTTTTATATTGGTGTTTTACTTCGCTCGGTAATAAATATCAAAGCAAATTTTATTGGTAAAAAATCATTATTTAACCCCTTAACTGGGTGGATATTTAGAGCTCTAGGTGGATACCCTGTAATTCGAAAAAATAATGAAAAACAAGTTGATGCTATTGCTAGACTTTTCAAAGATAAAGATGAATTTAGAATAGCCATTGCTCCAGAGGGTACACGAAAAAAAGTTGAAAAATGGAAAACAGGATTCTATTATATAGCAAAAAAAGCCAATGTTCCAATTGTTATGTTTACACTTGATTTTGCAAATAAGGAAAATAAATTTTCAGAACCATTTTATCCAACTAACGATACTGATTCAGATTTTAAGTTTATGACATCATTTTTTGATGGTGTAAATGGAAAAGTATCATCGTATTCCTAACTTTCTCTCATGGAGTGATATACGTTTTGGACATCGTCATCTTCTTCAATCTTTTCAAGAAGTTTTTCAACTTCGGCTATTTGATCTTCATTTAATTCTTTTGTTGTATGAGGAATTCTTTCAAAACCTGAAGATAGTATTTCAATATTTCTTGATTCTAATTCCGATTGTATTGATCCAAAACAATCAAAAGGTGCATAAATTAATATTCCATCATCATCAGAAAAAACTTCTTCTGCTCCATAATCTATAAATTCTAACTCTATTTCCTCAGGGTCTAATTCATCACTATTAATTCTAAAATTACAAGTATGATCAAACATAAAAGCTACAGATCCAGATGTGCCAAGACTACCTCCACATTTATTAAAATAGCTTCTAATATTTGCAACTGTTCTTGTGTTATTATCTGTAGCTGTTTCTACAATTACTGCAATTCCATAGGGTGCATATCCTTCAAAAAGAACCTCTTTGTAATCTCCTTGATTTTTATCGCTAGCTCTTTTAATTGCTCTTTCAATATTATCTTTTGGCATATTTACAGCCTTAGCATTTTGTATTACAGCTCTCAATTTAGAATTGTTTTCTGCATCAGGTCCACCTTCTTTAACAGCCATTACAATGTCTTTACCAATTCTAGTGAAAGCTTTGCTCATTGCTGCCCATCGTTTCATTTTCCTGGCCTTTCTAAACTCAAATGCTCTTCCCATTCTAATAATTTAATGTTTAAAAATATTAATTTTGTTTATAGTTGCAAATATATAGATTACTTAATTGTGAGATGTTCTTTTAAAACATCACTGCTTTCAAATTGCAAATACTTTGGAAGCTTGTTGTATTTTGATAATACTGCCAAATATCTTTCATTATTAGTTGTATAAACAAATTTATACTTAGGGTTGTTTATATCTAAATATTTAAGTAAATCTTTAATGAAATAATCGTGATGAACAAGATCATAACTACCACAATGGTAAATTCCATACTTATTTCTGTTAATTATGAAATGTAATTGTCGATTTAATCTTTCTGAAGAACATACATTCATTACTAAATTTGGAAATAATTCTATAGGCTCATTTGTTTTTACAAGCTCTTTTATTACTGATACACGATTTGATTTATTTCCAAATACCATTGGAAGTCGAATTATAACCCATTGATTTTTAGGCAGCTTTTGAATTATATGTTCTATCTTAATTTTGAATAATCCGTAGATACTATGACTTAGTCTTGTATCTTTTTCGTAACTAGGATATTTGCTATAAGCATCAAATACATTTGCTGAAGACAAAAAAATAATCTTTGCTTTGTTATTAATTTTTAAATATTGCACAATATGTCTATGTAATATTATTTGAGTTTCGAACGCTCCTCTTATGGCAGAAACTATTAATGAAGGATTAATTTTCTCTATTATTTCAAAAACATCGTCTTCTTCGTGATTAAATTCAAAAAATTTTTTATTGTTTGAAAACTTCTTTGTAGGTATTCTATATGTCCCAAAAGTATTGAAATACTGTGATAATTCTTTATAAATTGAATGCCCCAAAAAACCACTAGCACCTAATATTAGAATACGAGTTTTTTTATCTTTCATATGTTTTTAAAGATTTACAAATGGAGTTTTTACAATAACAGCTGGAATAATATTTTTTCTAATTTTTATCCATAAAGTTGATCCAATTGAGCATTTTTCTGAAATAACATATCCCATACCTATACCTTTCTTAAGAGTAGGGGACATGGTGCCTGATGTAACAACTCCAATAATATTATTTTCATCGTCTATTAAGTCATATCCTTTTCTAGGAATTCCACGCTCTAACAATTCAAATCCAACTAGTTTGTTTTTAGTTCCAACTTTTTTTTGTTGTTTTAAATTTTCTGAGTTTATAAATTTTTTTGAAAACTTGGTTATCCAACTTAATCCAGCTTCGATTGGTGAAGTATTATCATCTATGTCATTGCCGTACAAGCAATACCCCATTTCCAATCTTAATGTATCTCTAGAAGCTAGACCAGCAGGTTTTATATTATATTTTTTTCCAGCGTTAAACACCTTATTCCATATTTCAATAACTTGGTCATTTTTACAATAAATTTCAAATCCTCCGCTTCCTGTATATCCTGTTGCAGAAATAATAATATCTTTCATTCCAGCAAATTCACCAAATTTAAAGTTGTAATATTTAATTGATTTTAAATCAAATTTAGTTAAGCACTGCATTGATTCTATTGCTTTTGGACCTTGTATAGCTAATAAAGAATAATTATCGCTTACATCTGATACTATAGCTCCAAACTTATTGTTTGTACAAATCCAATTAAAATCTTTTTCAATATTACTGGCATTTACTACTAAAAGATAAGTATTCTCTTTTAACCTGTATATAATTAAATCATCTACAATACCTCCTTTTTTATTTGTCATGCAACTATATTGTGCTTGTCCAATAGAAAGTTTAGAAGCATCATTAGTACATAAGCTTTGAATAAGTTCTAAGGATTTTAATCCTTCTATAATAAATTCCCCCATGTGTGAAACATCAAATACACCAACAGAGGTTCTTACAGCATTATGTTCAGTGTTAACACCATCATATTGAACCGGCATGTGATAACCTGCGAATGGGACCATTTTAGCCCCTAATGAATTGTGTAATTCGAAAAGTGCAGTTTTTTTCATTTAAATGTTTTAGATTACAAATTTAACTAAATTTAGTATCTAAAAAATTTTTAGAGAGTCATTAAATTTTCCTTAAAGTCAATATAATTTTCAATTTGAAAAGCAACTTTATTTTTATTAAAAACTGATTTAATCTGCATTGGAAGTTCAATTTTCTTTTTGATTATTGGTTCTACAGTGTCCAAAAATTTTGCATAGTGCGCAGTTTCTAAAAAAACTGTGTGTACTGACGAATCAGTTTTTAAATACTCTTTACAACCCAGAAATCCAATTGCAGCATGAGGATCCATTACATAACCAGTATTTTTGTATACATCAGTAATAGCATTTTTTGTTTGATTATCTGAAAAACTGAATCCACATAAATTAGACTTGATTTTATTATAATCATTTTCGTATATTTCCATTATTCTAGTGAAATTACTAGGGTTACCTACATCCATAGCATTACTTATTGTCTGGATTGTAGGTTTAGGGTTATAAAAATTAGAATTTAGATATCTAATCACAACATCATTGGCATTGTTTGAAGCTACAAATTTTTTGAAGGGAAAACCCAACTGTTGAGCTATCATTCCAGCACATATATTTCCAAAATTACCGCTTGGGACAGAAAACACAATTTGTTTATTAATTTGTTTAAGTTTTTTGTAAGCAAACATAAAATAAAACATCTGGGGAAGCCACCGAGCGATGTTTATAGAGTTAGCAGATGTTAGTTCTTTAGATGAAGATATTTCATTATCTAAAAATGCTCTTTTAACCATATCTTGACAATCATCAAATGTGCCATTCACCTCAAATGCGGTAATGTTTTTACCGAGCGTTGTAAGCTGTTTTTCTTGAATTTGGCTAACCTTTCCCTTAGGATATAATATTACTACTTTAATTCCATCAACTCCATAGAAACCATTTGCAACAGCTCCACCTGTATCGCCTGATGTCGCAACTAGAACTGTAATTTCATTTTTTGTATTTTTATTGAAATGTCTAAGGCATCTAGCCATAAATCTAGCTCCAACATCTTTAAATGCCATTGTTGGTCCATGAAATAACTCAAGTGTTGATATTGAATTTTCAATACGTTCTAAAGGGAAGTCAAAATTAATTGTCTCTTCAATTATAGATTTTAGTTCATTCTTTGGGATTTCTAATCCAACAAATTGCTCTATCCCGCGATAGGCTATTTCTAAATTTGAAAGACTTTCAATTTCATTAAAAAATGAGTTACTAAGTTTATTTATAGTTTTGGGATAATATAATCCTCTATCTGGTGCTAATCCTTTTCTAACAGCATTTTCGAAATTTGATTCTGGACAACTGCGATTTAAACTGTAATATTTCATTTTAAGATAAAACTTTTACTCCTTCGGTATTAATTTTAGAAATGTATGTGTGAAATTTTATTTCAGTGTTTGATAAAAAATTAGTCTGTTTAAGTTTGATTTCTTTAGCTGAATCAATTCCCTTACAAAGGGTAAAAATTGATGGTCCAGAACCAGAAATCGATGTACCTATGCCATTTGAATCAACAGAAATTTTTCTTAACTCATCGAAATATGGTATTAGTTTTCTTCTGTAAGGTTCAACTATAATGTCTTCTAGTGATTTTCCTAAAAGTTCGTAATTTAAAGTATGCAATGAATGAATTAGACTGCCAACATTTGACCATTGCACGACAGCATCTTTTAAAGGTACATTTATTGGTAATACAGATCTTGATTCTGATGTTTTTATTTCAATTTGTGGATGAACAATCACAGCGAAAAGATCTGGTGGAGTAGGGAGTTGTATTACATCCAGTGGGTTAACAGATCTAACCAAAGTAAAACCACCCATTATTCCTGGTGCAATGTTGTCAGCATGCTCAGTTTTACTTGCCAAAGCTTCTCCTTTTAACGCATATTCCATTAGCTTTGATTTACTAAATGGATTTCCTAGTAAGTAGTTTATTCCGTAAACACTTCCAATAGCACTTGCAGAGCTACTACCAATTCCACTACCAGGTTTAATTTTTTTAAATATTTCAATTTCGAAGCCAAAATCAATATTTAAATCTGCGTACATAGCAAGCGCTGAAACCCCAGCAATATTTAATTTAGGATCGGTAGGAAGATTAAATCCCGTAGTTTTAGTTATTTCAATTCCTTTTGATTTTTTCTTCCTTATTATCATTTCATCGCCAATACTATCTAGACAAAAACCTAGAGTATCAAATCCACAACCTACATTAGCAACTGTTGCAGGAGAAAAAATCCTAACTTCATTCATTATATACTTTATATTGTTCTTTTTTTAAAAGGAGGAATTCTATTAAAATTTTCAGTTTGCTGGTAGAAGTTTGGTAGTTACTTCTCCAAAACCAATTCTTAAATTTTCATTTTTGCAATACCCTCTCAAAATTACAGTATCATAATCATGAATGAACTTTCTCTCAGTTCCATCATTTAGCTTTAATGGTTTTTCACCTTTCCAGGACAATTCTAACATTGATCCATAGGAATTTGGTTTTGGTCCAGAAATTGTTCCACTACCCATCATATCACCAGAGTTAATAGGGCATCCATTTACTGTGTGATGTGCTAGCTGTTGTGACATATTCCAGTACATATATTTAAAATTTGATCTGCACACAACAGTTTCTTTGCTATTAGGAGGTTTTATAGCAACTTCAAGGCTAATATTATAACTTTTTTTTCCGCTTGATCTTAAATATTCTAGTGGTTCAGGATTTTGTTTTGGAGAATCAACTTTAAACGGCTCTAAAGCATCAAGTGTTACAATCCAAGGGGATATTGAAGATGCAAAGCTCTTACCTAAGAATGGGCCTAATGGAACATATTCCCAGCGTTGTATGTCTCGTGCACTCCAATCATTAAATAAAACCAACCCAAAAATATAGTTTTCAGCTTCATTGACTGAGATAGAATCACCTAAATCATTAGCATCGGTAGTTATAAATGCCATTTCAAGTTCAAAATCTACAGCCTTACTGGGGCCAAAAATTGGATTTTCGTACCCATTCGGTAAAGTTTGCCCTTTGGGTCTTCTTATGGCAATATTTGAAGGAATTATAGACGAACTTCTACCATGATAACCAACTGGTAAATGTAGCCAATTAGGCATCAAAGCGTTTTCTTTACCTCTGAACATTGTGCCAACATTTGTTGCATGTTCTCGACTTGCATAGAAATCAGTATAGTCACCAATTTGAACAGGTAATTGCATTTCAATTTCATCCAATCTGAAAAGAACTATATCTTTATGCTTAACATTTGTTTTTAGTATTGCATTATCTGCATCAAAAATTTCTGCAATTCTGTTTCTAACTGCTCGCCATGTTTGTCGGCCATCAGCAATAAAATCATTTAAAGTATCTTGAAGGAAAATATCGTCTGTCAATGGAATTTCATCAAAATAACCTAACTGATGTAGTGCGCCTAAATCGATGGCTGTATCTCCAATTCTTGTTCCAATAGTTACAATATCATCTCTGGTCAAAAAAACTCCAAAAGGAATATTTTGAATAGGAAAATCTGAGTGTGGATCGACATGGAGCCAAGATGATCTATCTGGATTATTAGCAAAATTTGACATATCAGTTAATGTTAATTAATTTTTAATAAATATTATATCAAATATATGTTTTTTGACTTATATAATTAAGTATATACTTATTTTTGCAATCTACAAACTTATTAATAATCTTATGATAAGAGACAACGAAATATTTGATTTGATTAATTCAGAAAAAAATCGTCAGATAAATGGTATTGAGCTTATAGCTTCTGAGAATTTTACGAGTAACCAGGTTATGGAGGCTACAGGATCAGTTTTAACAAACAAATATGCTGAAGGTTATCCTGGAAAAAGATACTATGGTGGATGTGAAATTGTTGACCAAGTTGAACAAATTGCAATTGACAGAGCCAAACAATTATTTGGTGCTGAATGGGCAAATGTTCAGCCACATTCAGGTAGTCAAGCAAATACTGCAGTTTTTCATGCATGTCTAAAAGTTGGGGATAAAATTCTTGGATTTGACTTATCTCATGGTGGCCATTTAACCCATGGCTCCCCTGTAAATTTCTCTGGACGTTTATACAATCCTGTTTTTTACGGAGTTGATAAGGAAACTGGAATGCTCAATTATGATAAAATTCAAGAGATTGCATTAGCTGAAAAGCCTAAGTTAATTATTGCTGGAGCTTCTGCTTATTCAAGAGATATAGATTACAAGAGATTTCGCGAAATTGCTGATAGTGTTGACGCGATTTTACTTGGTGATATTTCTCATCCTTCAGGTTTAATTGCTAAAGGAGTTCTAAATGATCCACTTCCACACTGTCATATTGTTACAACTACCACTCATAAAACCCTCCGTGGACCTAGAGGGGGTTTGATAATGATTGGGAAAGATTTTGAAAATCCATTTGGTTTGAAGTTTAAATCCGGTAAATTAAAAATGATGTCCTCTTTATTAGATTCAGCAATTTTTCCGGGAAATCAAGGTGGTCCATTAGAACATGTTATCGCTGGAAAAGCAATTGCATTTGGTGAAGCATTGTCAGATGATTTCATGCACTATATAGTTCAAGTAAAAAAAAATGCAGATGCTATGGCTAAAGCATTTGTTAAACTTAATTATAATCTTATATCAGGAGGAACTGATAACCATATGATGTTAATTGATCTTAGAAATAAAAATATAACTGGTAAAGATGCTGAAGAAGCACTTGTTAAGGCAGATATAACAGCAAATAAGAATATGGTTCCATTTGATACAAAAAGCCCATTTGTAACTTCTGGAATAAGGGTAGGGACTCCAGCAATAACAACAAGAGGATTAGTTGAAGAAGATATGAAAGTAATTGTAAAGTTTATTGATGAGGTGATTTCAAATTACTCCAACGAATCAGTACTAAAATCTGTAGCTAAAAGGGTTAATTCAATGATGGGGGATAGACCCTTGTTTACTTGATTTATTTTTTTATTAGTTAGTTTTCAAAATTTATTGCATTATACGCTCCTAAGTCTGCAGGTGCAGTTCTTTGATTTCCCAATATGTCTGTGTTTAATTCACCGGTGGTGATTCCGTATCCAGTTGCAGGCGATTCGATTGATATTTGAAGTTTGTTTTGATCTGGATAAAGAAAATCTGGATCAGAATTTAATATTATATTTTCATATAAAGTAATATCGTTGAAATTGTAATATGGACTATTATAAAAATTATTTGGATCGTTAAAAAGTAACAAACAATTTTTAAAATTTATATTAAAATCAGCTTCAACAACATTATCAAGCAAAAGTTCAGGATTGTCATTTCCGTAAATTATACAATTTGTAAAATTAGCTTTAGTTAAATTGTTTGGAATAATATTTTGATCGCTATCTTGACTAAAATTATTTAATAATAACGAAGGATACTGTCTAAAACTATATGGCCAATAATTTGCTATAGTAGTATGTATTATATCATATTGACCACCAAATGTAGCTGCAAATGAAGATTGACCTGAATTATTAATTACAAGATTTTCACATTTAATATTTGTAGCTCTACCAAGAATTCCAAAGTTGCTAGAATTGTAAATTTGAGTATTATTAATTTCAAGTTTATTTTGATCTTCTTGATTACCATCACATAAAATTCCAACTGTACTGTTTTTTATTGTTGTGTGATTAAATTTATTGTTGGTGCTTCCATTAAACAGCCAAATTGCTTGCCACTGTCCTGGGATTTCTGAAAAACTATCTTCTAATCTGTTTCCTTCAAAAATAATTTCGTTTTCCATTAATGATTGATCATCACTAAGCATACCATTTGAATGAATTGAAGCATTATCAGTGATTAATAAGCCTGAGTTGTAATGGAAATGTAACCTTGCTCCAGCTTCAATATTTAGAATATCTCCATTATTAACAGCTGCATATCCGTATATAACATATGGTTTTTCATTGGTGAAATTTAATTCATTGGACTGTAAAAAACGACCTTGTATAGATGTTTGGTCTTCAATACCATCGCCATCAATATCAAAACTTAGGGTTTCAATTTGATTTGTTCCGTCTTCAGAGATGAATTGTTGAGGATAAATAAATATTGCATCTTTAACTAATGTAATTAGTTCTACTTTTTGGATATCATTTTCCCCGAATTCAATTCTATCAGTGTATAAATATTGATTTTCATTTGTTACTAGTTCTTGAATATTAACTGTTGTTTCGATAAATATATACATACTGTCTTTAGCCAATAATTCAACATTTGTAAATTCATTTCCAGCTAAAGGGGTGTCACCTGTCATTCCATCAACATTTAATCTATAGTTTGATTGTGGTCCGTTTTGTAGTCTTATGCGGGGTATTAATATATTTGAGTTCGAGTTATTATAAACTTTAAGAGTGTAAGTGCTTGACCCTATGTTAGAAAAAATTGTATCTAGGTATACAGTGTCTTTAGAAAAAATTAAATCTCCTTCTGATTTTACAAAATCAAGATCATTACGACAAGAGCTCCAAATCAAAGCAACCGATAAAAAGAGTATTATTTTTGATATTCTAATGAAATTTGACTTCATAAATGTAAAATTATAATTTTTAATTAATCAAAAAGTGTTAAAAGGTCTGCAGGGATCCGTTTAGGCTTTTTGGTATTAGGATTTGTCATGCACCAATTAGTTTTACTTTTCACTAAAAGCATAGAATTTTTCTTGTTAATGATTTCTACCTCTCGAATACATGTTACTCCACTAAATTTAGATACGTAAGTTTTAAGAGTTAATATGTCACCTACATAAGCAGGTGATTTATAATCAATTTCATGACGTATTACAACCCAAACATAATTTTTACGCTTAATATTAGCTGTTAATGAATTCCAATGTTCATTAGCAATTTGTTGTATCCATTTAATGTATCTGATATTGTTTACGTGATTTAGATGATCTATATCGTCTGAACTTACAGTTATTATTTTTTCAAATACTTGCATTAGTTTGTTGTAATAATTCTAACTTCAAATAGCTTATCCCAACGCTTTCCTGTCACAAATAATGTTTTTCTTTTCTTATTGTAAGCAATTCCATTTAAAACATCTAACCCCTTGTGTTTTGTTACATATTTCTTTAAACCTTTAAAATCAATTACAGCTTCAATAGCACCATTTTTTGGATTAATAATTGCTACACCATTTTTTTGATATCTATTTGCATATATCTTTCCATCAACCCATTCAAGTTCATTTAAATTTGTCAACTTTCCTTTGTTGGTGTAAGCTTGAATAAAACCTTCTTCTGCTTGTGATTTTGAATTTAATATCCAAATATTTTCTGAACCGTCTGTCTTATATAGGCTTGTACCATCATTACACAATCCCCATCCTTCATCACTTTGACCATAATTAAAACTATCAATATATTTAAATTTATTTAAATCATAAATTAAACCTCTGCCTTCTCGCCATGTAAGTTGATATATTTTGTTATTGAATATGGTTAATCCTTCACCAAAATAGGAAGAGGATAGATTGATATTTTTTAGAACTCTATTATTCTTATAGTCTAAAGCTCTAAGTTTTGATTCTCCATATTGACCTGTGCTCTCATATAAAATATCACCATAAAATTCTAGTCCTTGTGTATATGATGTTATGTCATGGTCATAAATATTTATAACTTCATAGGTATATATTTTAGGGGTTTTACTGTTTAAAACAGTAATCTTGTTAATCAAGACTTGTTTATTGTCTTCAAAATATATAGTTGCTTTTATTATTTTTTCACCCAAACTTATATCTTTAAGTATCAAAAACTCTGAGATTATTTTATTATTCATTTTATATATTACAGAATCTATTACTTTATTTCTTTGGTTTTTGATATCTAATTTAAGTGTGTCATTATTATAAATTATTTTATTTGAAGTGTTGTTTTCAATTGAAAAATTATCATTAACAGATTTGTTTAAATCATCACAACTAATTAAACCAATACTAAATAAAAGTGATATATATAATTTTTTTAGAAGCATATAATTTTTTTTGGCAATTTATTTATTTATGTTCACTAAAAAAAATCATAAAATAAATATTAAACATTGTATATTTGTAACAGGCAAGTTCTACACAACCAGCTCCTGTTGAATCCTCCAGGGCGGGAACGCAGCAAAGGTAAATGGTCGTAGCGGTGTGATGTAGGTAGCTTGCCTTTTTTTTGTACACTTTTGTTGAATATTTCTATATTTATATTCAAATTTCGTTATGCGTAAAACAATTTTGATTACAGGTGGCTCATCTGGAATTGGTAAATCAATAGGAGATTTTTTAGTTGAAAGGGGTTTTGAAGTGTATGGTACTAGTCGGTTTCCAAAAAAATATATTTATTCTAAATTTCCACTTCTTGAGTTAGATGTTGCTAATACCGCATCAATAAATAGATGTGTTAAAAATTTGCTTAAAAAGGTAGATAGCATCGATGTATTAATTAATAATGCTGGAGTTGGAATAACAGGGCCAATGGAAGAAATTCCAATAGAAGAAATGAAAAAAAACTTTGACATAAATTTGTTTGGTCCAATTCAAATGATTAATTCAATTTTACCTCAAATGAGATTGAAGAAATCTGGTTTAATTGTAAATATTTCATCAATAGCTGGTTACATGGGTTTACCATTTAGAGGTATTTACAGTGGCAGCAAAGGAGCTCTTGAATTAATTACTGAATCATACAGGATGGAACTAAAAAGTTTTGGTATTAAAATGACTACCATAGCTCCAGGTGAATTTTCGACTAACATTGCATCAAGAAGATTCCACTCTCCTTTGCTGAAAAAATCTCCATATGAAAAAACCTATGGACCTACACTTGAATTACTAAACTCTCATGTTAACAAAGGTGACGACCCAAAATTAATGGCAAGATTTGTTTATAAAGTTATAATGAAAGAAAATCCAAAAACACATTACAGGGTTGGCGCTTTCTTGCAAAAAATTTCAATAACACTTAAAAAAATATTACCTGATTCGATTTTTGAATACTTGTTAATGTCATTTTACAAACTTTGAATTAATTAAAACTAAAAATTTTACAATTCTTTATTGTTTAAGCATTGTAAAGTGCTACTTTTACTTTATGTTTAATTCTTAAATTTATTAGTAATGAAATTTTTTATAGATACTGCTAATTTAAGTCAAATTAAGGAAGCTCAAGATCTTGGAGTACTTGATGGAGTTACAACAAACCCTTCACTAATGGCAAAAGAGGGTATAACTGGCAGCGAAGATATTTTAAATCATTATAAAGCAATATGTTCAATAGTTGATGGTGATGTTTCAGCTGAAGTCATCTCTACAGATTTTGATGGAATGATTAAGGAAGGAGAGATGTTATCAGCTTTAAATCCGCAAATTGTTGTCAAATTACCTATGATTAAGGCTGGAGTAAAAGCTTGTAAATATTTTAGTGACAAAGGCGTTAAAACAAACGTTACTCTAGTGTTTTCGGTTGGACAATCAATTTTGGCTGCAAAAGCTGGTGCTACATATGTATCTCCTTTTATTGGAAGATTAGATGATATATCTTCAGATGGATTAAATCTTATTTCTGAAATTAGACATGTTTATAACAATTATGGTTTTGATACTCAAATACTTGCAGCTTCAGTTCGTCACACAATGCATGTTATTGATTGTGCAAAAATAGGTGCTGATGTGATGACCGGCCCATTATCATCAATTGAAGGTTTATTGAAACATCCATTAACTGATATTGGTTTAGCAAAATTTTTAAAAGACTTCAAAGAAGGAAATTAATTTTTTAACTTCAATTGTCAATAAGTCATTTTTAAACAAAATTGAAATGATTTTATTTAGATTTGTCAAGAACTTTCATTTATTTATTTTTGCAAAATAAATTAATTGATTTATGCTTACAATTTCTAACTTATCAGTTCAATTCGGTAAACGTGTTTTGTTTGATGAAGTGAATATTACATTCAATAAAGGAAATTGTTATGGTATCATTGGAGCTAATGGTGCGGGAAAATCTACCTTTTTAAAAATTATTTCTGGAAAGCAAGAGGCCACATCTGGTTATGTAAATTTAGAGCCAGGTAAAAGAATGTCTGTTCTTGAACAAAACCATAATTTATATGACGACTCCACAGTTTTAGAAACGGTTTTAAAAGGAAATAAGCCTCTTCACGACATCAAAACTACGATTGATGCACTTTACAATGATTATAATGATTCGAATGCAGATAAAATAGGGGAGTTGCAAGTTAAATTTGAAGAAATGAATGGTTGGAATGCAGATAGCGATGCTGCAGCGATGCTTTCCAACTTGGGGATTAAAGAAGATTTACATTACTTATCCATGTCTGATCTTGATGGTAAACAAAAAGTTAGAGTTCTTTTAGCTCAAGCTCTTTTCGGCTCACCTGATGTGCTTATTATGGATGAACCAACTAATGATCTTGATTATGAGACAATTTTATGGCTTGAGAATTTTTTAGCTAATTATGATAATTGTGTTATTGTTGTTTCACATGACCGTCATTTTTTAGATTCAGTGTGTACACATATTTCAGATATAGATTTTAATAAGATTAATCATTACTCTGGGAATTATACATTTTGGTATGAATCCTCTCAATTAGCAGCCAAACAACGATCTCAACAAAATAAAAAGGCTGAAGAAAAGAAAAAAGAGCTTGAAGAATTTATAAGAAGATTTTCAGCAAATGTTGCAAAATCAAAGCAAGCAACAAGTAGGAAGAAAATGATTGATAAACTCAATATTTCTGATATACGTCCTTCTAGTAGACGTTACCCAGCAATTATATTTGAACGTGAACGTGAGGCTGGAGATCAAATATTAAATATTGAAAAATTATCGGCTAATCTTGAAAACGATATTTTGTTTAAGAATATAGACTTAAACTTAAGTAAAGGAGATAAAGTTGTTGTTTTTTCGCGTGATTCTCGAGCAACTACCGCATTTTACGAAATAATCAATGGGAAAAATTATCCCAAAGAGGGTAAATTTTCTTGGGGAGTAACTACCTCACAATCCTATTTGCCTTTAGATAACTCTCAATTTTTTACAAATAAATTGACATTAGTAGATTGGCTAAGACAATGGGCTAAAACTGAAGAAGAACGAGAGGAGGTTTTTATTAGAGGTTTTTTAGGTAAAATGATATTTAGTGGTGAAGAAGCATTAAAGACATCTGATGTGTTGTCGGGTGGAGAAAAGGTTCGATGCATGCTATCTAGAATGATGATGATTCGTGCAAATGTTTTAATGTTAGATGAACCAACGAACCACTTAGACTTAGAAAGTATCACAGCATTTAATAATTCATTAAAAAACTTTAAGGGAACTGTTTTGTTTACAACTCACGATCATGAATTTGCTCAAACTTTAGCTAATAGGGTTGTCGAGCTAACTCCAAATGGAATAATTGATAGATACACTACTTTTGATGATTATATGCAAGACGCGAAGATTAAAGATCTTCGTGAAAAAATGTATGCGGTATAGTCTTTATTGATCATTTAACATTACTGGCATAACTAGCATTGTTATTTCTTCACCATTCTCAAGACCATCAACTGGAGTTAATATTCCAGCACGATTTGGTAAACTCATTTCAAGTTTCACATCATCAGATTCTAAATTTCCTAGCATTTCATTTAAAAACCTTGAATTAAATCCTATTTGTATATCGTCACCTTGGTAATCGCATGTTAGTCTTTCTTCAGCTTTATTGCTGTAATCTATATCCTCTGCTGAAATGTTTAATTCAGCACCAGCAATTTTTAATCTTATTTGATGGGTTGTTTTATTAGAAAATATGGAAACACGTTTTACTGAATTTAAAAACTGGTTTCTGCTAATTGTGAGTTGATTAGGATTTTCTTTAGGAATAACAGCCTCATAGTTAGGGTATTTCCCGTCTATTAATCTACATGTTATAGTTGTATTACCAAATGAAAATTTAGCGTTTGAATCATTGTATTCAATTTCAACGTCATGATTATTTGAAGAAAGAATTCCTTTGAGAAGATTTAAAGGTTTTTTTGGCATTATAAATTCTGCTGTCTGATTTGAATTGACATCAGATCTGGAATAGCGTACTAATTTGTGAGCATCTGTTGCAACAAACGTTAAACTG
>Ga0160423_10002283_pt1 | contig 16065 bp, 11 predicted proteins | sample CRUFie14St8metaG_FD_108191 | JGI IMG/M metagenome (GOLD analysis project Ga0160423, IMG submission 108191) | Marine microbial communities from the Costa Rica Dome - CRUD Field 142mm St8 metaG | ecosystem: Environmental > Aquatic > Marine > Oceanic > Photic zone | place: Costa Rica: the Eastern... | reverse complement strand
GTGTATGTGTGCGGGGGGGTAGATGGGGCGGCCCGGTGGTGTGTTGGAGAGAAAAATGTGTTGGTGGGTGGGGGGGGGGGGGGGGCAGGGAGGAGGGAAGAAGAAGACGGGTCAGAGGAAAGATTAAGTTTTCATAGTTTTGTTGTACTAGAGAGAAAAGGCGTGAGAAATGTAGCACCATTTCGTAGTGCTTGAATACAGGCAGCAGTTGGTTGCTTGCTGACTGTCAGGATTCAGTGCTGTTTCACTCTCGCAACCGCAGCATACGTTGGGTAAGAATGGTGGCCCTACCAACGATTAACACGGTGCTTGTTGGGAAGATAAGGATTTTGTTCGTCACTCACATTTTTTCTCCGCGACCCCTCCCTCTCTCGCCGGTTGCCCTCCCAGGTGTCTTGGGCAGAGGGCAGGCTATGGAAGTAAAAGCGTGTGGTCAGCTCGAGAGCTGCTGCAGCAAAGCTCTGGTGAATGTCGGCACTGTTCCAGATGCTCCAGCTGTACAACTGTAGCATTAACGATGACAGTGAGCGTCGATCTCGCACCGAAGCGAACGTCAGGGGGCACGGTGAAGAGCCCGAAGACGATTAAGACGGTGCATTCCTTTCAGGACGAGAACTACACAGCCACATGGTCTTACCTTGGTCTTCCCGGGGCATTACGTCTTACATGTACGGGATCATGGGCCTGGTCTCCACCCCGCGGATCTTGACTTCCCGCGGCTCCTCGTCTAACGTGTACGTTATCACGGCCTCCCCGTCGGCAAGGTCATAGGGGATGACCTCCTCCTCTTGCACTGGCGGGGGTCTTGGCGGTCCTGGATCTCCGGGGCCCCCACCGACCCTGCCGCCCCACCGTTCCATAAGCTCCTCGGGGCCGTTGGCCTTTCCCGCGAAGCGGGCCACGAACACGCCGTCCTTCCTCCTCGTAAGCGGTGCAGACCTTCCGGCGTAGAAGAACCTCATGAGCTTCACGCCCTCGCACAACTGGATCCTGAGGTGCACGTTCGTGCCGCTTCCTCCGCCGCAAACTCCAGCGACCCAGTCTTGGGCGTAGGCTTCTTTCACCTCCACGACGGAGTCGTCCCCTTCGAGGCCCGGACCCCGGACCGGGGCTGCCATCGCATTGCTCACTCCGTCGGCGGCGGGCGTCTCCGTCCGACTGAAGTTCATTTGATCTTGAGTTCCAGCTTCGCCAGCGCGGGGACGCCTTTGAACTTTCCCGAGAATCCTGGAGAGAGGAGGATAAGAAAGAGCCTCGTCTTGGGAGCGGGGGAGGAGGCACGCACGCGATGTTTCTCACGAGCACGGGGTCCTTGGCGTCGAGGCGGGCCGTGGTGCGGGGTAGGGCTTTGCCCGCTGCCGCGACCTCGGGGTCGCGCCCGTCGTCTTGCGGCAGCCAAGCGTCGTTTTCCCGAAGGAACCTGCCGACGACCGCGACGAAAGCGGGAAGGGGTACGAGGAGGACTCGGTCTGGGCGGCTCGTCTGCCTGGCGGGTTCCGTCCAAAAGATGACCACCCAGGAGCTCGAGGTCGCCATTTCGAGCAGGGACAAACCGATGGTCATCGACTTCTTTGCTACCTGGTGTGGGCCCTGCGTGATGCTGTCCAAGGTTCTGGAGCAGCTTGCGGCAGAGTTGGGGGATAACGTCTCTTTCGTTAAAATTGACACGGACGAGGAGGTCGAACTTGCGAGCTACTTTCAGATCCAGGGGCTGCCGACCCTGATGGTCCTCGGAAAGGACAAGGGCAGCAAAGTGCTCAGGGCGGAGGGACTGCTGCCGGCAGACCAGATCAAGCAAATGATCCAAGAAGTGTCGTGAGAAAGGGCGGGGAAAGGAGAGCGGGTGCGGCCAAGGCCCACCCTCCCCCCAGAGGGAGAAGTCAGCAGCTGGATTTTTTCTATCTTTAAAGATTAAGAAGGAGGGGCCCAGACTCGAGTTTCGCTGGCCTCAACCCCTTCTTTGTTCAGGAACACGACACCACAGGGTGAGTGACTCTCACTGGTGGAAGAGCCCGCCGTACAGCCTTCTGCTCTCCTCCCTGTCCCTCTTCTCGGCCGTCACCACCCTTCGCGACTCCTCCTCCGCCTCCGCGTTCCAGGGCTCGAGGTCTTTCACCCTGGACAGGTCCTCCCTGGCCATGGCATACTCGTGGGCCATGACCAGAGCCTTCGCCCTCCTGAGCAGGGCCTTGATGTTCTCGGGGTCCAGGTCGACCGCCTTGTCGCAGAAGCGCTTGGCCTCGTTCGGGCGCTTCTGCGCCAGGTTGACCGCAGCAATGTTCAAATACGTCGAGATCCTGTTCCTGTCCACCTCCTTCTGGTCCTGGCCGCTCATCCCGACGACGAGCTCCACGATCCCGAGGGCCCTCTCGTACTGCGAGAGCGCCGCCTTGAACTTTCGCTGCTTGTAAAGATCGTTTCCCTTCCTCCTCTCCTCGAGGTGTTCGTTCAGGGCGCCCATCAGCTGGTCCGTTGGAAGCCTCACCTGCTGCTTCGTCTTTAGCTTCCATTCGTGGTGCCACTTCTGGTCGGGGCTGGATACGATCTGGAACATCATCTCCTCCGCCTCGTCCTCCGTGAGGCGGCCTTCGTCCATCATCCTCTTCGCGGACTCCAGAAGGTTGAGGACCTCCTTGTTGTTCGCCCACTTACTGAAGTCGTTGTTGGGGTCGTTGCAGAAGGTGTTGATGACGCGCCTCAGCACGCGGTTCTCGAGGTAGGGAGCCACGTTCTTCTGCGCGTCGTAGTCGGCGCACAGCACCTGGTTCTGGAACTCGGCGTACTTCGACTTGCGCGACAGCCGCGCGGCCTTCTTGAACTCCTTCTTCTGGTGCCTCTCCAGCAGGGCCTTGTTCTCCGGCCTCTGGGCGTACTCCTTGAAGCTTTGCTCCTGCGGGACGGACGGAGGCGAGGTCAGCGGTGGGCCACAGATCGAGGGAGAGGACGGCGGGGCGGGGCGGGGCGGAGGGGGAACTCACGAAGGCTTTGCCAAAGTCCCCGTTCATGATGGCGGGAAGATCGCCCCTCGTGGCGTTTTGGAGGGCCGGTCCTCCCATGTCTCCCGACGTGATCCCGCCGTTCACACCGGACCCCGAGGGAGCCCACGGGTCGCTCATCGTCTCCTCTTCACACCTGCCCCGCCAAGTTCCCTTGCCCAACGCAGTCGGTTCGGTCGGTCGGTCGCAGAGACACGGCAACGAGAAAACGCGGCGTTACTTTTTCGGCGAAGAAACGACGACCGGGGGGGGGGCTGTAAAAAACGCTCACTTTTCCAGAAATGTTGGTGTATACGATTTTCCCTGAGAAATGTTGGGCACACCCCTTGCTCCAAGACTCCAAGACTCTCCAGTTAAAGTGGTCAAAGAAGAGATTTGAAGAGGGGCCTGTTGCCTTGTGGGATTTTTTCGAATCGAATGGAATGAAAATGCATTGTACCCCGGGGACTGGGGGGGCCGGACCGAGAAACCGAGAGCGGAAGCGAGTTGCCGAGCAGAGCGGAAAGAACCGTGCAGGAGAGCGGCCTGCTGGTGCTGCTGCTTGTGTGAGAGAGAGAGAGAGAGAGAGAGTGGGGTGGGTGGCACGGGAAGACCTTCGCCCCGCTCTGCTGCCTGGGCCGCTGTCTCGACAGCGTAGGCGTGGTGGGTCGAGCGGAGGGAGGGCCGTGGAAAAGGGGGGCGAGGGAGACTTCCGTTCCCTTGCTCTGTGACGACGGTGCTCGGAACCGCTGTAGCCGGCTGGTGACCGAGATGCCTAGCCACTGAGAGAGTTGCCGAGCCCCGTTGAACAGGAGAAGGCTAACGCAGGGGAGTCACAAACATGAGTTCTTCTTCCAAGTCGGGCAAGAGCTCGCACGCCCCGACGAAAATCTACAAACGTATTGCGACGAGCAGCAGGAACACGACCTATGTCGAGAACGCCGAGTTCCATATGGAGGAGAGGGAGAGCCTGCAGAACCTGGCGGAGGACCCCCAGAAGGCGATAGACTCGATTCAGGCCAGCCACGTGACGCGGAGGTTCCTCATCCTGCCCACATCCAGGTGGAAGAGGAGGTGGGACATCTTCATGGTCTTCGTCACCCTCTACGTGGCCGTCGCGGTGCCTTACAACATGGCCTTCACCCTGGACTACTCCGAGAGCAGGTGCAAGGGGGGAGACTCGGATAAGGCTGACAACTGCTACCCGCCCTTCCTGTTCGGCCTGGACGTCATCGCCGATGTCATCCTTGTCATTGACATGGTGCTGGTGTTCCTGTCCGCCCACCACGGGGACCAGCTGGAGCTAGTAAAGGACTGGAGGCAGATAGCAAAGAAGTACGTCAAATCCTACTTCTTCTTGGACCTGCTAGCCTTCATTCCGTTCAACCAGCTCGCGAACGGGGTGAGCCCGGACTCGGACAAGGCCATCCTGAAGCTCATGCTCATCTTCAGAATGCTGCGTCTGGCCAGGTTCCTCAGCAAGACCAACTTCGCGGTGGAGAGCATCTACGGTCTGGGGAAGCTGATTTGCGTGTACTTCATGGTGGGCCACTGGATGGGCTGCGCCTTGTTCTTCATGTCCAGGTACCAAATAGAGACGATGACGGACCACGGGCTGAATCACCTGAACGGGAACTTTCCTTGGGTGCTCGTGGACTACGCCAAGGAGATCAGGACGGTGACTGACGAGGACACTGCCAAGCAAAGGGAATTCTGCAACTTGAACCTGTCGGACGACTTTGAGTGGCAAATCGAGGACTACGAGTGGACCCTGTTCTGCGCGGATATCAAGACGAAGTATAGCTTCTCGCTCTACTTTGCAATCACGACGATGGCCTCGGTGGGCTACGGGGACATCACGCCGATGACCAACATCGAGAGAAACTTCGCAATGCTCTTCGAGGTCGTTGGGTCCCTCATCGCGGCTCTTTTCTTCGCGAACATGGCCGTCCTCATCGCCGGGATCGACACACGCGGAGATAGGCTCCGGGAGAAGATGGGAGAGGTAAAGCACTACATCAAGACCAGGTGCATCCCGGCCGAGCTCGCGCAGAGGATGAAGGACGCGGTCGAGTACTGGTGGCAGGTTCACTCAGGCCTGAACGTGAAGGACTACCTGGCAGACATACCTGTCACCCTCAGGATTGAGATCTTCTCTCACATTCAGAAGGGCTGCGTGGACCGGTGCCCGATCTTCGTCGACCTGAGCCAGGCCTTTTTGCGGAACATCACCCTACACCTTCATCCAATCTCGTTTTTGCCGAAGGACATGATATTCTACCTCGGGGAGGCTGACAAGCGGATGTTCTTCATCACCGAGGGCTATGTCGAGTTCCTGGACGAGGACTACGTCTTGGTGAAAACCAGGGGTGAGGGGGACTCCTTTGGGGACTTCGAGGCCATCTTCGACACGAGGTGCCAGATGTACGCCAGGGCGGCGACGGCATGGTAAGCCAAATCTCCCCTCCTTATTTCTTCTTCGTTCAGGGCTGATCCCTCCTCCCTCCTCCCTTCTCTGTCCCGTCGCAGTCACATGTACTACCTGGACTCGGCCGACATCCACAAGGTGATGTGTGATTTTCCCGAGTATGACGCGGTGATCAGGGGCCGGGTCTTGGGCGAAATAAACTCCGACCATGCCACCATTGCGGTGCACAGGAGGAAGAGCCTGCTCACAGGGTCGGATGCCATTAGGGCCGGGGCATTGGTGAAGAAGAAGAAGGAGAAGTCCAGCTCGGTCATCAAGGCCCACGAGTACAAGGAGCGCCTGGAGCGGGAGATCAAGGAGCAGGAGGACAGCAAGGAGGAGGAGGATCCAAAGGACACAGAGAGCCAGACCAAGTTCTTGCTCAGGACGGTGGACGAGCTCCAGGGTGAGATGACGGAGATCAACAACGTGATGAAGGACCTCGAGAGGCACTACACCAAGCCTATCACAGAGCTTAAGGACTGACGAGAGTTTAAGAGTCGGGAGGCCAGCGAATGTGAAAAATGAAGTGTGAAACAAAAACGTTTTTGGTTTGGCTCTTGCCGCCCTAGGTCTTCAGGGTGATCTCCAGCAGGGACCTGACCGGCGTCCTGCAGATGGGACACTTGTTCGTCTGCTGTCTCAGCATCTGCGCGCACTCGTGACACAGGCACATGTGTCGGCATGGCAGCAGTGTGGTGTCCCTCGGCTCGCTCATGCAGATGACGCACTCCCTCCCCAGGTCGTCGCTCGGCTGCCCCGGGCCCTCCGCCACCGGGGTTCCCGCGTTCTCCAGGCCATATATCTCCTGCAGCTCATACGCCAGGTTCTGAACCCAGATCTTCTGCTTCAGCACCTTGACCGACCATGTCGTCTCGTGCCTCTCCAGGCAGGCGTAGGTCGTCTGGGACTGGATCCAGTCCCGCATGCCGCACCCCGCGGGCAGATCCCCCAGCTTGTGGTCTTCCAGGGCCTCCTCCGCCACCACGCACTCCAGCCTGATGCAGATGGGCCACCTATGCTCCCCTGAGTCTTCGTTCGCCTCCGCCGAGGAGAGCTGGCTGTCCGCGTAGAGCGCCGGGACGATACCGTACTGCTTGTACTCCGAGGGGTCCATATCCTCGGGAGGGAAGACGCAGCCGAGCTTCTTTTCGTACTGGACTCTCCGACCGGGGCTCTGGAGGGAGGTCCTCAGCCGCAGCTTCTCGCTAGGGCTCTCCGTGGCCATGAAGAAGACGGTCACCGAGCAGGGAGACCCGCAGTCGAACGTGAAGGTTGGGTAGTAGACGGAGGGGTCGGACTCGTCCTGCACCAGCTTGAGCGTGTGCTTCTTCAAGTTCACGTCGTTGCGAATGGTCTTCGTCTTCTTCTTCTCCGCGGGGGCCGGGGGCCGGGGCTGCTGTGGGTACTGTGCAGGGGCCTGCTGCTGCTGTGGGGCGTACTGGACCCCGCTGTTGTACACGGCAGGGGGCTGATGCCCGCCGTTCACGACGGTGAAGCCCGACGGGTCATTCGGCCGGGTCGCCGGACGGGTCCGGGTCTGCGGCCTCGAGGAGCTGCTTCCCATCTCACAGAGAGAGTGTGGGCCAAGACTTCTCTTCCTTTCTAAAGTAAAGGAAAACTTTCTGTTTTGCTACTGGGTGTGGGGCCCCAACGGAAGGAGCGCACCGCACGCTCTCAGCGGGGCGGGGGCCTCCTGGCGCCGGGCCTGAGGGCCGAAAAGGGGGGGGCGGATCTGGTGCGAAAACACGCTCGCGGGCCGCTTCCCCTTGGTTCTCTCCACCCCCAAGTGCGTCGCTCGCTTGGGCTCTGCTTGGGCTCCTTGGGAACTGCACCGCGTGTCTCTTGATTGCTTGGTCTCCCAAACAATAGAATGAAATCATGAGGTATTGCCGAAAGGGTCGCAAATTACGAAATTTCTGGATCAGAAAACAACAGTCGATAACAGATTATAGAAGGATTGCTAGTTCTCCGTCCCGCTGAGCCTCTCGAAGATGGCCTTCATGGCCTCCCCGCTCTTCAGCCCGGACTTCCTCGCTGCGTAATTCCACAGCTGGATCTCCTTTGCCGCGTCGTGGCCTCTGGCCTTGGCAGACTTGGCGATATGCCTCCCGATCGCCGTCAGGTGCTTCTTCATCAAGGCCACCTTCTGCTCCTTGTCCACCTTCTTCTTCCCCTGCTGGAGCTTCTTGATCTTCAGCATCGTGGGCTTCTGCTCGAGCATCACCTCGCCCACGGAGCCCCTCTCCGGCTCCGCCCTTGCCCCGCCCGCGCCGCTGGAGTTGATCCCAACCGCGACCTTCGCTTGGGGCCTCCTGGGCTTGGGCTTCGCCGCCACCGCGCCGCCCCTCCTGCCTCCCTCAGCGGCCTCCCTCAGCCGCCTCATGAGGACCTGGGCGCGGTAGTACAGGTGGCTTTCCGGGGTCTGCTTCGTGCCCGGCTCCGCCGAGTTGGAGATCTTCTGGGACAGCCCCAGCGACGCGTCTGCCATGATCCTGTCCCACATGCCGAACCCGTGCTTGAAGACCCCGACGACCACCATGGCGTCGTCCTTTGGGCTCCACCCGACCTTCCTGGCCCATGCCGGGGATCTCGGCAGCATGTGACCGCCGATCCTGAAGTCCAGCGGGTCGGCGAGCTTTCCTACGGACTCCTCTACCAGCTTGAGCTCCCGGAGCAGGTTGGTGGTCGCCTTGGCCTTCGTCGCAACCCCAAAGAAGCCCAGCGTCGGATCCTTCTTCTTTTCCTCCGCGACCTTCTTGGTCTTAGCCTCCCGGTCCTCCTCGGTGGCGGCCTCCCCGGCCTCCAGCCCCTCGACCGCCGCACGGTGCTCCCGCAGCGCCGCCCTCAGCCCCTCCGACAGCAGCCCGCCAAGCTGCGCAACGTGGTCCTCCGTCAGGTTGGCAAAGTAGGGGCACTCCGCGGAGGCGTCCCTGAGGATGTTGCCGTGGTCGTGGAACCTCCTTGCGCTCTGCAGGAAGGCCTTGGCCTCAACGTGGCCAAAGCCGGTGGGGCCGCCGTCCCACTCCCCGACGCTGTGCACGGCGTTCCTCACCACCCTTGCCTTGGCGTCCGAGGTCGTCTTGGGCTTGGCCTTGGGCTTGGCCTTGGGCTTCTGCTTGGCAGCGGGCTTCTTGCGCTCCGCCTCAAGGAAAGCACCCTTTGCGATCTGCTCCTCGGCGTATGATTGGGGCGCCGCCATCCTCGCCGCCCTCGGCAGGTAGAGCTCTACGTCCTCCTCCTTCCTGGGCCTGTCCTGCTCAGGGATCAGCCTCTCCCAGAAGGTCTTATCCTCCTCCCCCGGGGAGGTCTTGATGTCTGCGACCTTGAACGAGGACAGGAAGTCCGAGGCCCCGGAGCCCTTTTTCTGCTCCACGTGCTCTGCCCTGGCCAGGATGGCGTCCAGATCTGCCCCGCCGTCGGCCCCGCCATCAGCACCGCCCACTGCGGCCGCGCTGTCCTTGTCCTCCTTGAAGAGGTCCTCCGCCCCAAACTTGAGGATGGCGGCCAGGTCGTCCTTGTTGAAGAGCTGCTTCACGGACTTCTTGCTCGAGTTGAGGATCGTGCGGCCCGAGGTGTCCATCTGCTGAATCACGAGCTGGTCCAGGACCATCTTCTGCTTGGCTCGCTCCAATATGTCCTCCTCCACCGAGTCTGCCGTCACAAACCTGTAGATGTTCACGGTGTCCTTCTGGCCGATCCTGTGGGCGCGGCTCATGGCCTGCAGGTCGTTCTGAGGGTTCCAGTCCGAGTCAAAGATGACAACGGTGTCTGCGGTCGCAAGGTTGATCCCAAGGCCGCCGGCCCTGGTGGACAGCAGGAAGATGAAGTCCTCGGACCCTTGGGCGTTGAAGTGCTCCATAGCCTGGTGCCTGGCCTGGGCGTTGGTCGATCCATCCAGCTGCTGGTACCGGTACCCCTTGAGTTTGCAGTACTCGGACAGTAGGGAGAGCATACGGACCATCTGGCTGAAGATCAGCACACGGTGCCCCCCCTCCTTGAGCCTCTGCAGGAGCTTGTCCAGCAGAGAGAGCTTCCCGCTCGCCAGGACCAAGGTGAGCAGCTTGGAGGCCGGGTCCTCCGTCCTGAAGTGCTGCTCCTCCGCAGACTCGAAGAGGAAGGGGTGGTTGCAGCACTTCTTCAGCTCCATCACGATGTTGAGGAGGGAGACGTGCCCTGAGCCCTTGACGCCCTTGTTCAGCTCGTTGAAGTTCCTCTGCAGGATGTCCTTGTAGTACTTTCGCTGCAGCGGAGACATCCCCACCCTGAGGATCCGCTCCGTCTTCGGAGGCAGGGACTTCTCGACGTCCTTGATAGTCCTGCGCAGCAAGTGGGGCCTGAGGTCCTCGTGCAGGTTCTTGAGCCCGTCCGCCTGGTTCATGTCGTGGCTCTCCTCAAAGTCCTCACAGGACGAGAACTCCTTGGGGTGCAGGAAGTGCAGCAGGGCCCAGAGCTCCTTCACGTTGTTCTGCAACGGTGTCCCTGTAACCAGGAGCCTAGTCTTGCAGTGGAAGCCCGAGAGCTCCCTGTACAGCGAGCTCTCGTTGTTCTTCAGCCTGTGGGCCTCATCCACCATCAGGTAGGCCCACTGAATGGACTTCATGAACGTGCTGTCCTTCAGCACAACCTCGTAGGTCGTCAACAGGACGTTCATCTTGAACCTCCTGCCCTTGCCGCCGCTGTTGTACACCTCGTACGTCCTGATCACCTCCCTGGACTGGCCGTCCCCGACGTAGACCACCGTGTTCAGCGAGGGGGCCCAGATCCCAAACTCCTTCTTCCAGTTCGGCAGGGTGGAGAGCGGCACGACGACCAGGAAGGGCCCCGTTAGGTTCACCTCCTCGAACAGGAAGTTGAGCATGGTGACGCACTGGATGGTCTTGCCTAGGCCCATCTCGTCCGCAAGAATGCAGTTGCTGTTCCTGGCCCAGCACGCCGCAAGGTAGTTAAGGCCGTCAAGCTGGTATGCCCGCAGGGTCCCCCCGGTCACGTATCCAGGCTGCGCTGAGAAGAGCTTGCCCCCCTGGCGCCTGAGCTTGCCCATCAAGCCGGTCCTCTGCGCCTCGATGGCGGACCCCGCCTCCCTGCCCCGCAGCTGGTAGGCCTGGAAGGTGTCCAGGTGGGCGTTCGCATGGCACCTCTGGATCGTCTCCGCGGGCTCCCACGTGCACTCGGAGTACGGCAAGCCGTTCCACTTGATCAGGTAGCACGTCCCCAGATCACCGCAGTCCTCCTCCTCCACGATCCTGTCAATTTCCATGTGCTGAGACACGAGCTGCAGCTCCATCTCCTTCTCCACAGCCAGCTGCTCTTGCTCCTCCGGCGACAGCACCGTCCTCTTTTCCTGCAAGTCGCGCACCTTCCTCATGTAGTTGGTCACCCTCTTGTACCCCGTGAGCAGCTGCAGGTCCTCCTCATACTCCCAGGTCGAGTAGATGTAAGCCCTCCTCTGCCACTTGACCCATAGCTTCAGAGTCTTGGCCTCGCCGCCGCCGCCCTGTCCGCCGCCGTCGTCGTCGTCGTCATTCTGCTCCCACCTGTGGTCGATCACCCTCTCGATGTCGTAGTCCTGGTCCTCCAGGGCCTCAGAACACGGCGCGAGCGCGGGGATCCTCTTCACGGACTTCTCCGCCGTGCCGGCGGCATTGCTCCACCTCAGCGTGTCGATCTGGTCGTCCTCGTATAGATCCTCGTCGTTCTCGTCATTTTCCTTGTAGTTAACCCTCTTCTTGCCCCTCGTGAAGTCGTTGCTCCGGGTGGGGCGGCTATGCACCGGGATGTAGTACTCGTCCTCCTCGGACTCGGAACCCGAGCTGGCGTTCGCCGCCCGGCGCCGACCCGCCGTCCGAGTGGCACCCTTCAGCTTGACCTTCAGGCGAAGGCCGCCCCCGCCAGATCCGTGAGTCTTCCGACGCTTCGCCTGGGAACGTCCCCTCCCGCTCGGCTCCGGGGCACTCACGTTGTACGCGCTAGTGCGCTTCGGCCTGCCGCGCAGACCGTTCATCTCCCTGTCCAGCTGTCGCGCGAGCTCCAAGTCGTCCACACCGGCGTCGGCCGCGCCGACCGCATCGGTCGCATCACCCCCTGCGTCGGAGTCCTCCGCATACTCTATCTGGCCCTCGCTCTCGGAGGAGGACGAGGAGCTGTCGCTCCCCTCCTCCGACTCGCTGCGGGCTCTCCGGCGGTTGCCGCCCGATCGGCGGTCTGCCGCCGGCGCGGGCACCTCGAAGTCCCCATCGCTATCGCTCCCCTGGAACGAATCATCCCCCGACCCGACGTCGCTGTACACGTCGTCGTCGTCCTCCATCGCCCACTCCACCGCGTAGTCTCCCGCCTACCGGCTAGCAACTTTGCCCTTTCCGGGTGCCCCAGCCTCCTCGCCTCGCGAGGCACGATTTCCAATCGCATGCTTCGCATGGGCCATCTTTTTTCGTGATCAAGCCCGAAAAAGAAGAAAAGACAGAGAGAAGAAGAAGAGTTTCTATTTTTTATCCCGAAGTTATATTAGACAAAGCCCCGCCGCCCACCTAGGCGTACTCCATGGGAAAGCCGTCCCCTCCCCCCTCCCTGAAGTTCTGCTCTCCCAGGACCCGCGCAGTGTCCCTCGAAAGCACGTTAAGCTTCTTCTTGAGCGTCCCGAGAGCCCCCAGCACGATCTGGTGGGGCGGCAGCGACCCGGTGGTCTCCACGGTGAACACGAAGTGCTCTGGCTTCTCCCTCACCAGGATCGCTCCGCCCACGCCGAGGAGCTCCGCCTTTCTAACGATCTCGTCGTCGTACGTGTAGCGGTCCGCGTTCTGCACCTCAACCTCCTTTGTGTCCGGGTTCACCCTGAAGCACCTGGAGGGGCACGAGTCCACCAGCTGCTGCCTCTGGGCGTCGCTCAGCCCCGACAGCATCTGCTGGTTGACCCGGATGGCGGGAGGGACGCGGAAGACGGCGGTGGCGCAGGGGTTCCACTTGGCGTGGTCCTTGCCGATGCCCTTCCTCACGGTGGCCTTCAGGCTGATGGCCTGGCCCGGCCGGAGCTTGACGATCACGATGGGCTTCACGTTCTCGACCTTGTAGTTGATGGGGGCGACATCTGGGTGGAGGCTGTCAAGCACGATGTCGTTGCTCGTCACCACGGTGGTCTCCTCGCCGTCCTCATCGCTCTCCCGCCCAAGAACGTCGAGGGTGAACTCGACCTCCGTGAGCGGGTCGATGGGAAGGCCCGTCTGCTCGTCAATGTCGTCCTCCTCGTCCTCCTCGTACCACGCCCGGAACTTATCCACCTTCGTGCTCACGATCGGGATCAGGCCCTACGCGTTCATCGTTTCGGCAAGCCGAGGCGAGGGGGATCGTCAGCAAAAAGAAGTAAGAGTCTTAGGGATACAAGTGTGGGGAAGGGCGGCCAACCCAAACAAATACCGACACGAGAGCTCTGTCTCTCTCCCTCCCTCCCCCACTCTCTCTCACACACGCGCGCGCGCGCACTGTCTCGCGCGAACTTAAACTTACCAGGCGGTGCGTGATGAACTCGTCGTTCAACACCGTGTTGTTGTAGTGGATCTCCACCAAGTCGATAGCGAGAGTGGGAACCTCGCTCAGCATAACCCGCCGCAGGGCGTTCGCGACGCTCAGGTGGGTCTCCCGTAGCTCGAACTTAATGGACTCCGCATTGTGCTCGAGGATGTTCACCCTCGGGTTCCGCGACTTGCAACCCGACATGGCTCGCTCCTCGCTCCTCGCTCGGGCGAACCCCGCGCCGACTGACTCCACTTTCGCTTGCCTCCTCTCTGCTCGCCTTCGCCGACATTTCCGGGAATTTTGATTGGGTCCTGATCTTTCTTGTCGAATCTTTCTTCAGCAAGATGCGCGGCAACAAACAAAGATTAGTTCTTGGGGGCACTCTGTGGAGACGAGGAGACGAGAGAGAGAGAGAGAGAGAGAGAGAGAGAGTCTTGCTCGCTATGCTTCCGGCGCGGGCGAGGACGGCGCTGCTGGCGCTGGGGGTGGTCCTCTGGGCCGCCGCCATGGCGGAGGCGAGAATAGACAAGGTCAAGCTGAACCACGACTCAAGGTCCATCATACTCGTGGCGGAGCCCTTCGGGTTCAACGAGAACGGCGTGATAGAGGTGGAAATTGGGAAGGCCACGGTGTTCCTGCCGGAGAACTCCCCCGCGGCGGACAAGACGAGGATAGGGATGATCTTGGTGACGGACGACATGAACGCGGACGCGAGTCCCCCCTTTGAGGACTCACGCTGCCTCCTGGACGACCACGGAGCGAGGGTGCTCTTCACTCTCGAGGAGGTTGAGAACAACAGGGCCAAGGACGGCAACTTCTACTACAGGAACTCCATCACGGAGGGCAACGGTGGGATCTACTCGCTGTACTTCACCAACTGCATCGAGGACAGCGACGTCACCCTCTCCATGGCCACCTCGCTGTACAACGCCCTGCCTAACGGGGGGAGGGACTACCTTTCCGCCGGCAAAAAGCTCCTGCCCGCGGTGTACATGGTCATGTTCGTCGCCTCCCTCGTGATGCTCGCGTTGTGGGCGAACATCCTGTCGAAAAGGCGAAACCACGTCCAGAGGGTGCACTTCCTGATGCTCACGCTCATCGTCTTCAAGGCCCTCACCCTGCTCTCCCAGTACGGCATGAACCACTACATCCAGAAGACCGGGGACCCGGAGGGCTGGAACATCGCGTACTACATCTTTACCTTCCTGCGCGGCCTGATGTTCTTCACCGTGATCATCCTCCTGGGCACCGGATACTCTTACTTCAAGCCCTTCCTGTCCGACAACGAGAAGAGGCTGCTGATGGTGGTCATCCCTCTGCAAGTTCTCGCGAACATCGCCATTATCGTGATGGACGAGGACAGTCCGGCGGACAGGGACTGGTTCACGTGGAGGGACATCTTCCATCTCCTGGATATCATCTGCTGCTGCGCTGTGCTCTTTCCTATCGTGTGGTCCATCAAGAGGCTCAGGGAAGCTGCGACGACGGATGGCAAGGCCGCCAGGAACGCGGAGAAGCTTGCGCTCTTCAAGCAGTTCTATGTCATGGTCGTAGCGTACGTGTACTTCACTAGAATCATCGTGTACCTGCTGCAGGCCACGCTGCCCTACCAGTACACCTGGCTTGGGGACGCCGCGGGGGAAGTCGCCACACTGTCCTTCTATGTGGCCACTGGGATAAAGTTCCAGCCAGCGCAGCACAACCCCTACCTCTCCCTCGAGGAAGCGGAGATGGCGGAGCTCTAACTCACCCCCGAGCCTGTAGTGTGCCGCCCTGTCGCGGCCGCCGATTGTAACATACCTTCTTTTGCCCTGATGCCCATCGTCCCTCTTCCCAACCTCCCGAATTTTTCCATTTTGTTTTGAGCGGGAATCAAAGGCTCGGCCTTTGATTGCGGGCAGGGAGTAGAGCTGGCAGTCCCACCGACCGACGCGGCTGGGGCGAGGAAAGTGGCGCAAGGGACACGAGGCTCACAAATACTTCAAGCTCGGATGGGGGCTGCTCGGTGAGGACGTGGCCGTGGCTTGGAGAGCGACCAGGGCCTCAAAGCTCACGCCTTGGAAGGACCAACCCTGCACAATGTCTCTGCCGGGGTTGTCGGAGGACGAGAACGGGCTGGAGGAGAAGTTTGTGTCCCTCGTCCTGGTCACGGATGAGGAGGATGATTCTTCGTCGACGGGGGGGCGGAGCCAGGGTCAAAGTGGAGACGCGGGGTTCCCGACGTCTTTGTCCGAGGACGAACAGTTTCACCAGATTTGCGACGAGATTCAGAAGAAGGAGGCCCTCGCCAAGAGAATGCAGCACTCGAGGTCGAGGGACTTCGAGACCTCCGTGGAGCTCCTGGAGCAAGTGCTTATGTCGAAGCTCCAGCTTTACGGCCCCGGGGCTGAGGAGGTCTTCGACACCTGCGAGCAGTTGACTCTCGCTTACAACACCCTCGCGATGAAGCTGATCGACAGGGACGACTTTGATGGCGCTCACGAGCTCCTCAAGAAGGCGGAAGTCCTGACCGACAAGGACTCCGAGTTGAGCCGCACCAGGGAGCAAGTCACGAGGCTAAGGGCTGTCACCTTCAACAACCTTGGGTGCCTCTTCAAGCACAGGAGGAACTTTTACACCGCCATCAAGTACCTGGAAAGGGCTCTGCACATTGAGGAGAGCACCTCGTACGCAGAGAACCCGGCATCCACCCATCTGAATCTGTGTGCCACCCTGAGCATGTGTGGGAGGCACGACAAGGCCCTGGCCTACGCCAACGCGGCATTGAAGATCTTGAACAAGCAGATGTCTCTGAAGGTTACTTCGAAGCTCAGCGACTTCAAGGAAGCCCACAAGCAGCACGCCAAGCTGCTGGGGACGCTCTCGATCGCGTACCACAGCGCGGCGACACAGCACGAGTACCTGAACGAGTTCGAGGAGGCCAGCTCGTGTTACAAAATGGCCAAGGTTGTCGCGGGGGTCTGCTGGCTGAGCAACAGCCCTTTGTCCTCCTCCCTTCGGCAGTCCCACGCCGAGTTCAGGGAGAAGGTCTCCAGGCGAAGGGTCCTATCGAGAAGCGCGCAGCGGCCCCAGAGCGCGGGGCCCAGGCTCGGGAGGTCGCCAAACCCATTGCCC
>Ga0160423_10002282_pt1 | contig 16071 bp, 17 predicted proteins | sample CRUFie14St8metaG_FD_108191 | JGI IMG/M metagenome (GOLD analysis project Ga0160423, IMG submission 108191) | Marine microbial communities from the Costa Rica Dome - CRUD Field 142mm St8 metaG | ecosystem: Environmental > Aquatic > Marine > Oceanic > Photic zone | place: Costa Rica: the Eastern... | reverse complement strand
GTGCAGTTCTCATAGCCAGACAGTTTCTTGGTGAAGATGCGGTTCAGGTTTCAGCTGCTAGTGCTTTAATGGGCCACTGTTTCCCGATATGGCTGAGATTTAGCGGTGGCAAAGGTGTGGCTACATTTCTCGGTGCTACGATTGCTTTATCGTTTATAATTGGAATTATCTGCTGTTTTGTTTGGTTATTTGTTGCTGTGGTAAGGAAAATGTCTTCACTTGCATCTTTAACCAGCTCCGCAAGCGCTCCAATTGCAGCTATATTTCTCAACCACCCCAATACTATTCTCTTACTAGTTCTGTTGATGAGTATCGTATTTTTTCGTCACAAACAAAACATCGATCGGATTATTAAAGGAGTTGAACCAAAAATTGGAAAGACATAACAAGCTAGGGTTCAATTGTTTTATTAATAATCTGTGCACAAATTTTAGGATGCGTGATGGGCAGCATGTGCCCTGCGTTTTGGATACACTTAAGTTCTGTGTTAGGTATTCTGACCGATAAGGCTTTGCAAATGTAGGGCATTATAAAATGAGACATATCACCATAAATTATCGATGCCTTACCAGTCAGTGAGGAAAAAGAATGCTCTTTAAGCAAATCATGCGGATCGCTGTAAATAGCTTTTGAAACTTCAAAAGTTAACGGAATTCTTTGGGCAAATTGTCTTTTTTTACTTTCACTAAGCAAGTTCCAATCCTCGTTGTTCCCCCATAGCTTTAGAAATAATTCTGCTGCTAACTGCCAATTTTTATCCTCACCCGCGCTAAAGTAATCAGCATGATCTAGCATAAATTGTGCTTCTAACTCACGGTAATCGGAAAATGCTGCTGCAAAAAACACTGGCTCAATAAGTGAAATGGATTTAACAAAATTAGGAAAACGTTGCGCAACACGCAAAGCAACAGTTGCACCAAAGGAGTGCCCCACAAGATGGATTGGCTTATTTATAAAAGTTGAACTGATATCAAGGCAACGGTCTTGATAATCAGATGTGTAGTCCCAATCTTGGCTCATACCATGGCCTGGCAAATCGAATGCAATCATAGAAAGTATATCTTTAAATTCATCTGCTAAAGGCAACCAAGCTCTGCTGTTAGCTAACGAACAGTGCAGTAATAAAGCTCGATCAGCCCCTTTACCTAAAGTTAAGGAGTTTATTTTAAGTCCTGCGCGCTTTTCTATGGGCATTTTAAATCCATTACTGATAGTGAAAACTAATCCACTGATTTAAAATTTGGATGCAAAATTTGTATCATAAAAGTCCGAAGATAAATAAAAGATTTATTTTAAGCATCAATTAATTCAAATTTCTAAACTGTATCTTTGCCTAATGGCGACACCATGTTATCCGAAGACATCAAAATGATTCTTTTAACTCAAGCGAGGATTTCTAATAGATGCCCGCCTTAAATGAACCGAAGTTAATATCCGGAAACGCAAACAAAAATTTAGCAAAAGCGATTGCACGACGCATGACTGTACATCGAGGACTTAACGTCGATTTAGTTGATGCTCGAATTGAAAGATTTAATGATCAAGAGATTTTTATAGAAGTTTACGAAAATGTTCGTGGTGAGGACATGTTTATAATTCAATCAACATCCAATCCCGCCAACGATAATCTTATGGAACTTCTTATTATGGCCGATGCTTTGCGTCGCTCATCAGCAAGCCGAATTACGGCCGTGATCCCCTATTTTGGTTACGCGAGGCAAGATCGGCGAACAAAAGCTCGCACACCCATAAGCGCTAAACTTGTGGCTAATTTGTTAGTAGAAGCGGGGGTAGAAAGAGTTCTAACACTCGATCTTCATGCTACGCAAATACAAGGATTTTTTGATATACCTGTTGACAATTTATATGCAGCACCAGTTTTCGCATTGGATATTATTCACCAGTTTTCTGATAAACTTAGCGATGTAATGATTGTTTCGCCTGATGTTGGGGGAGTTGCTCGCGCTAGAGAATTAGCGAAGCGGATAAATGCCCCGCTTTCAATTGTTGATAAGCGAAGAGAAAGGGCTGGAGAAGTGGCCGAAATGACAATTATAGGTGATGTCAAAGGCAAAAAATGCATTATTGTTGACGATATTTGCGATACAGCCGGCACACTATGTAAAGCAGCCCAAGTCCTTATCGAAAATGGTGCGGCGGAGGTTCATTCTTACATTACCCATGGAGTACTATCTGGACCAGCCGTTGAAAGAATTAGCAACTCTGTAATGAAATCTTTGGTGATAACAGACTCAATTCAAGCGACAGATTCAATAGCAAAGGCTGCAAATATTAGAATAGTTCCAACAGCTCCAATATTTGCCCAAGCTATCCTTAATATTTGGAATGGAACCTCTGTTTCATCACTATTTGAAACTGAAACCTTGGAACCAATTTATGATGGCCAATTACAAAGATTATTATAATAACTTAATATAAATTGAAATTTTAGTCGCTAAGATCTGAAATTTTTTGCTCTAGGCGAGCTATTCTCTTCTTCATAATATCGTAATAGTAAGCAGTAGTAAGCGCAAAAAGCAACCAAATCCAAAATGGTGTAGAAACCGAAAAACTTAATATGTCCATTTTTAATCTCCCTTAAAATCAAAATGCAGAGGCCAATTTTCAAGGCCTCTGCTATATATTTAATGAGCTATTATTTTATCCCTTATAAAATTCAGGATAGGCTTCCATTCCAAGCTCAGACACATCCAATCCAGCGATTTCTTCTTCTTCGCCCACACGGATGCCCATCGCAGATTTGAGTACAATCCACGCGATACCAGCTGTGACACAAACAAACACACCTACAACGACTATTGATATAAATTGTGTTACATATGATGCATCACCATTTGTTGCAGGTACAACCAATGTTCCCCAAATACCTGCAAACAGGTGAACTGGTATCGCCCCTACTACATCATCAATTTTAAATTTGTCCAACATAGGAACTGTAAAAACTACTATTAAACCACCAACAGCACCAATCAAAGTTGCTGCTCCCAAAGTTGGTGTTAGCGGTTCCGCAGTTATAGAAACCAATCCAGCCAAAGCACCGTTTAATATCATCGTTAAGTCAGGTTTCTTGTAAAGAAATTGGGTCAATAACAAGGCCGATATAGCGCCACCCGCAGCGGCAGCGTTTGTATTTGAAAATATCCTTGAAATATCAGCCACATCGCCAACTGATCCCATTGCTAACTGTGAGCCTCCGTTGAAACCAAACCACCCCATCCATAGAATGAATGTCCCCAATGTTGCTAGTGCTAAATTGGATCCAGGTATTGGAACAACTTTACCGTCCTTAGCATATTTCCCAATACGAGGACCGAGTATTATTGCCCCCATAAGAGCAGCCCATCCACCGACGGAATGCACAACTGTTGAACCTGCAAAGTCGAGGAAACCCATACCATCTAAAAATCCTCCGCCCCATTTCCAGCTAGCCTGAATAGGATAAATCAAAGCTGTAAGGATGATTGTGAAAATTAAAAAGGGCCATAGTTTAATTCTCTCTGCTAAGGCCCCAGACACGATCGACGCCGTAGCAGCACAGAACATGAGCTGAAAAAAGAAATCAGAACCTGTAGACGCATAACCGTAATCATCTGCGCCATCGGCAGTTACTCCCACTGCCTCTAAAATAGCTATGCCCCAAATACCTGAGATTACTCCATCATACATCCAATCGCCAAGGGGATACATCAAGTTGTAGCCAATTAAGTAGTAGAATAGTGCAGCTAAGGAAAATAGACCCATATTCTTTGTTAGTTGCATCGTTACATTTTTCGAACGGACTAAACCGGCCTCAAGCATAGAAAACCCAGCTGCCATCCAAAAAACAAGAAAACCACCAACTAAAAACAGCAAACTATTTAGGATAAAGACTGAATCTGTTGGAACTAATGCTGGCGCATCTTGTGCGATTGATTGCGATGCCACCGCAATAAATAGAGCGCTAACGCCAAATGTTTTAAAAAATGATTTTTTCATCGAAGACTTACCTCTTTTATACTGCGTCTGCGCCGGTCTCGCCGGTGCGCACACGAATGGTTTGCTGAACATCAAGGACAAAAATTTTCCCATCACCGATCTTTCCGGTGTGCGCAGACGTTTTAATCGTCTCAACGACTTGTTCTGTCATCGCTTGTTCAACAACAATTTCGAGTTTAATTTTTGGAACAAAGTTAACGGCGTACTCAGCACCCCGATAAATTTCTGTATGACCCGACTGAGAACCAAAGCCTTTGATTTCAGTAACCATCATACCTTTAACACCCAAATCCGTTAGCGCCTCGCGGACGTCCTCCAGTTTGAATGGCTTAATAGTAGCTATGATTAAATTCATTTATTTTGCCTTTCGCAGTTTCGCTAATGCCCTGCCAAGCAAATTCATTTATTTAGAAAAGCGAAGGTTTCAAAATAAAAATAATCCAATAATTTGACTATTTGTGCGTATTTTTTGCGCATTTTTATTTTTTTGATTAAAATTTAATCTAAAATCTAATTTCAAAAGATCTGTTTTCACTCAACATATGACGAAAATAAATGTAGAAAGAGAGAAAAGAGCGCAAAATGGCAGGCATCAAGACGGAAAATAAGAATCGTAAATCTTTGATTGCCGAAAACCGTTTTAAAAAACCAGCTGTAAAGTCATCACGTAAAAAAATTCTTAAGAAAAAAAATTCAAACTACTCAACAGAGTCAAATCCAAACTTTTTAATTCAGATTCTCCAGAAAATCTGTTTCTTTTTTTTAAAACTAGTTTGGAGGTTTTTGTGGCGGACGAGCTTAATAGTAATCTTAGGTATGTCGTTAGCGATAAGCTATTATTATTTAGGCCTGAAAGAATTTGAGAGCCTTTTGGACGAACGCTCTCGTGGGTCTGTTACATTAGAAAGTAATACGGGAGAATTTTTTGCGTGGCGAGGTGATAATTTTTCTGAAAACCTTACCGCAAATAATATATCAACTCATTTAAAAAATGCGATACTGGCGACCGAAGACCGCAGATTTTATACACACTTCGGTGTAAGTCCCAGGGGTATAGCAAGCGCGGTATATATAAACTTAAAAGAAGGACGCGGCCCTCTCTCAGGTCATGGGGGATCAACGATCACCCAGCAAACTGCAAAATTAATCTGCCTAGGTAAACCATTCAGAAAATCTGAATGGAAAAGCGAAAAAGCCTACGAAGCCAACTGCCGAAGATCAACTATTTGGCGAAAACTCAAAGAAGCTCTTTATGCTCTTTCATTAGAATTCAAATTTTCAAAAGATGAAATTCTAACAATTTATATTAATCGTGTGTTTTTAGGCGCGGGAACAAGAGGTTTTGAATCAGCTGCTCAAAGATATTTTGCAAAATCCGCTAAGATAGTAAATCCCGCAGAGGCTGCAATGTTGGCTGGTTTATTAAAAGCGCCCACGCGTTACGCTCCAACTAATAATTTAATACGAGCTCAAGAGAGAGCTAGCTTAATAATTAGCCTGATGGAAAGCCAGAAATTTTTGAGCACAAGCGAAGCAAAATTTGCTCGGAAAAATCCCGCGATTTTGTCCAAAGTTGCACAATCAAGGGCAGGCGGATATTTTGCTGATTGGGTAATGGCCAGTCTACCTAAATATCTCACATATGAAACAACTGAAGATGTAGTAATTACAACCACTTTCGATCCAATCATGCAAAATATAGCTGAGGCGGCTGTCAAAAAAGTATTTAGAAATCAAGTTAGCCAGCACTCTAAAGCACAAGCTGCTATCATTATCATGTCTCCAAATGGCGCTGTAAGGGCAATGGTTGGAGGAAGAGAAGAAAGTGGCACTGGTTTATTTAATCGAGCAACGCAGGCACTAAGGCAGACTGGATCTTTGTTTAAACCAATTGTTTACGCTACCGCCTTAGAAATAGGGTATTCCCCAAATGATCTAGTCAATGACGAACAAATTACAATTAATTTGCCAGGTTCAAATTCTTGGACACCGAAAAATTATTCAAACACCTTTAGTGGAGAAGTTACATTAACCAAAGCATTTTCAGAGTCATTAAACATTCCAGCAATCAAAATTTCTGAAACTATTGGAAGAGAAAATGTTTCAGAACTAGGAAAAAAGTTCGGATTATTCTCAGATCCAAGTAACGGACCAGCAATAGCGCTAGGAACAGCTGAGGCCACCCTCCTTGATTTAGTTGGCGCGTACGCAACTATTTTAAATCAGGGTACCAAAGTCGAGCCATTTGGCTGGGAGAAGTTACAACTCAAAAAAAATAAAAATGAGCTTCTCATGGCTAAATCAGAAAAACCCAATATGAAAATAGTCAGCACAGAAACAGCTCAGAATTTAATATTTATGATGTCAGAAGTGACAAAAAATGGAACGGGACAAAGAGCAAAGTTTCCGGATTGGGATGTGGCTGGAAAAACTGGCACATCACAGTCAGCGCGTGATGCTTGGTTTATAGGATTCTCAAAGAATTATGTTGCTGGTGTCTGGCTGGGATATGATGATAATACGCCGCTTCAAGGGGTAACTGGAGGGGGATTGCCCGCTGATATTTGGCGAACTGCTATGGAGGAAATCCACTCAAATCTAACACCAACACCACTTTTAGCAAGCGAACAATATTTGAATGTGGGTGGTAGTACTGGCAAGAAAATTGGAGAGAAAACTTCAATTGGAACAATTTTAGGAAAATTCTTTAATAATATACTTAAATCAAATTAAAACGAATTTTTCAAATCTTCCATAACCATCTCAATATCACCACGACGTTTATCCAACATTGCACCTATTTCAGTTCTTTCAGACAAAAGCATGTTTATCCCTTCGATGAACATATTAAAGAAAAGCAATTTGCCAGATTTATTTGACACCAAAAATGAAACTGTAAAAGGCTCCCATCCTGTGAGGTGTGCTAATGTTTCCACCTCAAAAAAACTTTTGATTGGACGAGATTTTTGAACGACAATTTTACCTCCAATAAACTCTCGAAACCGCCGACCATATTTATGAGAAACATAAACAGAGTAAATTTTTGTGAACCTTTCCATTTGCGGTTTTGAAAGGGATCTTGCATCAGTCCCCAGAGCATATCGAGCAATTGTTGGCACATCAGCGTACAATTTGAAAATCTCTTCAAATTGTTTTACCATCACTTCCTCTGAATTTCCTGATGAAATCACACTATTTATATCGGCTACTAACTTTCCAACCAAGACTTCTGCATCTTTTGCATTATCCGCCAATACAAAATTGGACGAAGCAAAAGTTACTGCAAAAGTTGAAATGCTTACAAAATTTCGTCTCGTTAAAAAGCCGCTACTCATTAAACTCCTCGTATGGATCTGAGTAAGTTGCAGAAATTTCTGGGTTAAGCCGGAAACGTCGCCCTTGAAGATAAGCTAATTTGGTCTGTGAATAACTATCTGCACTCAAATACAATACATCATCTATGGTTGATCCCAGAGCGGCCCTAGTTCCTAAGACATTACCAATATTAGCCGCTGTGCGTAGACGAGATTGCCAAGGGCTCAAAGTAAAGCCTATAGGGTCAAATAGCATGTCCACAACTTTTCCAATGACATCTCTTTCAGTAGACGGACCTAAAAGGAGCACCTCAACATAGTCGCCTTCAGAAAAACCCCACTTATGCAAGGTTTCACCAAAATCTGTCCCTCGCGCATTTATTCCAAATTTTTCAGAGGGAACAAATACCCCAGCAATTCCTATTGTCGAGTTTATAAAAAATTGGCCAGTAGTTTTGCTTGCATTGCCAATGTCACCTTGAAGTGTGTAATTTACAAAATCCTTTGGCAGTCCCCAATTTTCAGAAAAGTTCGATACAGCATTCCGAGACTTTTTACCTAAAATCTTTGCGTAGACATTAGAAGATGGCCTCAAAACTTTTTTATCAATGGCTTTATTAATTTCGTGACTCTTTCGATTAACATTTTCATAAGGATCATCATAATTCCCTAATTTGAAATTTGGTGAACAGGCAGACAAGAAGAATAATGGTAAAAGGAAGAAGAGTATCGGTTTGTACAAACGTTTCATAGTCCAACATATACATCCAAAAATGTTATAGTCTAGATCTTAGAATAAAATTTAGTTGTGCAATTCAGATTTTCATACCCACAAAAAATATTTATTAAAAATATAAAAAGAATGTATTTTTTGCTACTGTTTACTATATACTCAATAAAAATGTTTCACACTGGAAAATAGGATCTAAAATGACGGGAATTTATGAAAAAAAACTTGCTGAAGAAGGAATCACGTTACCAGATGCTCCCGCCCCTGCAGCCAATTACGTTCCCTATGTTCGGGTCGGTAACGTGCTGTATGTTTCAGGTCAAATCTCACAAAATTCGAGCGGCTTAATCCTTGGAAAACTAGGTGAAAATATGACAACGGATGAAGGTGCAGAGGCTGCAAAATCTTGCGCCATCAATCTCTTGGCTCAAGTTAAATCAGCCTGCGAAGGAGACCTAGATAAGTTGGTGCGTGTTATAAAACTTACTGGTTTTGTAAATTCCAAGTCTGACTTTACCCAACAACCACAAGTCATCAATGGAGCCTCGGATCTTATGGGAGTTGTACTTGGCGAAGCAGGAAAGCATGCTAGGGTTGCAGTGTCTGCCAATTCATTGCCTCTTGGCGTTGCTGTTGAAATAGATGGTATCTTTCAAATATCCTAAAAATTTAGTACACTCCGCACTTTTAATTTGGACGAAAGTCTTGAAAATTCAATAACAGCTTAGCTCAGAAAAACTTTAGACAAAAAATTGAAAGTTCCTTTTGTAAAGTTACTTTAATTAAAGTGCGATCTAATGGGGATTAGCGGTTAGTTACAATCATATGTCGGATAATTCTGTCAGTATAAAAGTCGTAAACTCTATTTCCGAATTGAACCGGGAAGACTGGGATGGATGTGCAATATCTCATTCAAATGATGGTCTTGTTAAAATTGAAGATCCATTTACGAGCTATGATTTTTTGAATGCGCTAGAAAAAAGCCGATCCGTTGGAGAGAACACCGGCTGGTTGCCATTTCACTTGGCAGCGACCTCAAAAAACAAATTGGTTGGAGTAGTTCCACTATATGTGAAATCCAATTCACAGGGCGAATATATTTTTGACCACAATTGGGCGCATGCTTTCGAACGTGCGGGAGGTCGTTACTATCCCAAGCTTCAAATTTCGATACCGTTTACGCCGGTTACAGGGCGCAGGCTTTTAGTATCAAAAAATGCTCCCAGTAATACCGCTTCTTTGTTACTTCAAAGTGCTGTTGAGTTGTGTAAGAAAAATAAATTATCCAGTCTTCATACTACCTTTTGTAGTAAGCAAGAATTTGAACTAGGGCAACAACTTGGAATGCTTGGCCGAGTGTCACAACAATTCCATTGGTTGAACGACGGATACAGTAATTTCAGTGACTTTTTGAATGCGTTATCTTCCAGAAAAAGAAAAAATATTAATAAGGAACGTGCAAGAGCAAACGATTTTGGTGGTCAAATCGAAATCTTAACTGGATCAGAAATCAAAAAAGATCATTGGAACTACTTTTGGGAATTTTATCAAGATACAGGCAATAAAAAATGGGGAACGCCATATTTAACACGACAGTTTTTTGATCAAATTCATGAAACTATGCGTTCAAAAATACTTCTAATATTGGCAAGAAAAGAGAACAAATACATCGCCGGTGCGTTGAATTTCATTGGTTCGGATACTCTTTTTGGCAGATACTGGGGTTGTATAGAGGACTACCCTTTTTTGCATTTCGAGATTTGTTATTACAGAGCCATTGAGTTTGCCATTGCTAACGGTCTCAATAAAGTTGAAGCTGGAGCTCAAGGAGAGCATAAAATAGCCCGGGGTTATGTTCCAACAGAAACATTTTCTTTGCACTGGATAGGTGAAGAAAACTTTAGCAAAGCTGTTGAAGAGTACTTAATTTCAGAGAAAGACGCCGTGAAACGAGATATCACAATATTATCTCATTTTACGCCATTTAAAAAAGGAGATAACAAAAATGATTGAAGGTTTAGAAAATCTTACAAAAAATGGATGGGAAAAAAGCACTGATGATCTTGCAATTAAAAAAACCTTCATTTTTTCCAATTTCATTGAGGCACTAGGTTGGATGGTTAAAGCTGGTGTTTGGGCTGAGAAACTTAATCATCACCCTGAGTGGAGCAATGTCTACAAAACTGTAAATGTTTTACTAACTACCCACGATAAAGGATGCATAACAAATTTAGATGTTAGATTAGCCCAAGAAATGGATAAGCTCTACGAATCTTGAAGTTTTAGTAGAACAGCTTCAGCGCTCGACCCGGTTACCACACCAGAGGCGTCATCTAGATAGGCATAAACAATCTCCCGATTGTCTACGATAAAAGCACAGCGTTGTGACCTGTTAAAAAAGCCAATTGGAGGAACAGTAAATTCTGTCCCAATTGATTTGGTAAATTTACTAGCTGGATCTGCCAACATTTTTATGCCTGCATCAGTGGCTCCAGTGGTCTCGCCCCATTTTGACATAACGAAAGGGTCATTTACGGAAATACATATGATCTCATCCACCCCCTCTTTTTTGATCAGAGAACTTTTTTCTATAAAACCCGGAAGGTGCTTGCTACTACAAGTATTTGTAAAAGCTCCCGGTAGAGCAAAAACCACTACTTTTTTATCATCTAATAAGTCGGCAAGTTCTATGTGTGAAACTCCCTCGGATCCAAAGTAAGAAAGAGTTGCATTAGGTAGTTTTTGCCCAACTGAGATTTTCATTTAAAGCCTTTAAAAAGTTGTTACTTTTATCAGAATTACATATAGATTAAATTTAAAAATTGGCTACTGAAAAATATGAGAACTGCATGACAAATACTATTGTAATAGGCGCTGGCCAGGCCGGTGCAGAAGTAATATCTAAGTTGAGAGACGAGGGTCATGAAGATCGCATTGTACTGATTGGACAAGAAAATTATCTTCCATATCAGAGGCCTCCTCTTTCAAAAAAATATATGGCAGGAGAAATGGCTTTAGAGCGGTTGTTTCTTCGTCCTAAAGAGTTTTATCGAGACAAAGACGTTGAACTTCACATCGGAAAACAGGCTCTAAAAATAGATCCGAACCAAAAGCGAGTAAAATTTACTGATGGGAATATAGACTATGATCACTTGGTACTTGCTACTGGGTCTAAACCTCGCGAGTTGCCTCCTTACCTTGGGAGCAAGATTAAAAATCTATTCACTATGCGAGACTTAAATGATGCGAATTCAATTGAGCCGTTTATGAAAAGTGGAATGCGCTTATTGATTGTGGGAGGTGGTTATATTGGATTAGAGGCAGCGGCAACTGCACGAAAATTTGGAGTTGACGTTACATTAGTTGAAATTGAAAAACGTATTTTAAAACGGGTCGCAGCCAAAGAAACTTCAGATTTCATACGCTCACTACATATTTCAAATGGAGTTAAGATAAAAGAAGCTATCGGTTTGAATAAGTTAGAAATAGTGGGTGACAAAGTTTTGAGTGCTTCATTAACAGATGGTTCAGATATAGATGTTGATTTTATAATTGTTGGAATCGGCATTACCCCAAATACCGAGTTGGCCGAAGCTGCAAAATTAAAAATAGATAACGGTATTTTTGTTAATAATAAGTGTCAAACTTCAGTTTCGAATATCTATGCTGCTGGCGACTGTACTTCTTTTGAATATAAAAATACTTTGGTTAGGCTTGAAAGCGTTGGAAATGCTATTGACCAGGCAACTACCGTGGCACAAAACATTATGAACCAAAATACAAATTATATTCCCAAACCCTGGTTTTGGTCTGATCAGTATGATTTAAAATTGCAAATAGCAGGTTTAAATGCCGGGTATGACGATGTTGTTGTTCGAAAAGGCGAAAACAATCAAGTATCACATTGGTATTTTAAAGGCTCGAGTTTACTGGCTGTAGATGCTCTAAATGATCCGCGTTGCTATATGATTGGCAAGCGGTTAATCGAAGCAGACAAGTCACCATCGAAAAATCAATTAAAAGATGCAGATTTCAATTTAAAAGTTTTATTAAAGTAGTGCGTATTATAGGCGGTGAAAACAAAGGAAGGAACTTAGTTGGCCTTGGGAAAGGAGACCCATCAGCACATTTGAGGCCAACAAGTGACCGTGTAAGAGAATCTATTTTTAATCTCATAATTGGTGGAAGATTTAGCAATAAATTAGCAAATTGCGACATATTGGATCTTTTTGCTGGAACAGGAGCTTTGGGTCTAGAAGCTCTATCACGTGGCGCAAAATCAGTAGTATTTGTTGATAATGGACAGCAGGCAATACAATTTTTAAGAAAAAATATCTCTATCTGTAACGTTGAAAATAAAGCTAAGGTCGTTAAAGCAGACGCTACGAAAAAGCTTCCAACACAATTAAAAAATACTTTTGACTTAGTTTTTATTGATCCTCCTTATGGAAAAGGACTTGGACAGCAGGCTCTTAAAGTTCTTAAAAAATGCCAGCTTTTAAACAAAGAAACTTTAGTTATTTTGGAAGAGGGTCAGCAAATAAACTCTATCGAAAGCTTTTCTATAGAAGAGTGCCGCAGATATGGAAGTAGCTATGCCCATTTTCTAACTCCAAACACACTACAACCGGTTACCTAGTAGGTGGGATGAAACCTATTTTGGGGGGAAAGTGTAAAGATTTCGCATCCATCATTAGTTACGCCAATTGAGTGTTCAAATTGAGCTGATAATGCTTTATCGCGAGTTACAGCTGTCCACCCGTCAGACAAGAGTTTAGTTTCAGGCCGACCTAAATTAACCATTGGCTCAATAGTGAAAAACATACCCTCTTCCAATCGGGTACCTGTGCCTGGCCTACCATAATGCAAAACATTTGGAGGTGCATGAAAAACCCGACCTAAGCCGTGTCCACAAAAATCTCTTACGACAGACATCCGATTTTTTTCAACAAATTCCTGGATTGCATAACCGATGTCTCCAAAAGTACGTCCTGGCTTAACAGCTTCTATTCCCTTGAATAGAGCATCATGTGTAATTTGTATTAAACGCTCTGCTTTTCGGGTCAAATTACCAGCTACGAACATTCGAGAAGTATCCCCATACCAGCCTTCGTAAATAACGGTAACATCTATGTTTAGAATATCACCATCTTTCAATTTTTTATCGGAGGGGATCCCATGGCAAACTACATGATTGAGGCTTATACAACTCGCATGTTTGTACCCCTTGTATCCTATAGTTGCCGATTTGGCACCAAGCTGATTGACCTTATCTTCAATAATTCTGTCAATTTCAGCGGTGGATTGGCCAGGATAAACAAATTCACCAATTTCATCTAAAATTTGCGCAGCTAACCTTCCAGCCTTATGCATTCCTAAAAAATCGTCTTTTGAGTACAGGTCAATCCCATCCTTTGTCAAACCTACACCATTAATTTTTTTCACTTTGAAATTCCTTTAAAACATATTTACGAAATTGATTAAAATCAAATTTCGACCACAATAGGTTTTCCTAATCTAACCCCAAATCTTGTTACCTGCGTATCGTAGCAAATCAACTGAACACCAGTTTCCAAAGCCGCCTTAATATTAGTATTATATATACTATCTAAATCGGCAGCAATACGTACACTGTCAACATCGCTTCGCATACATAAAAATAAAAGAATAGATTTATGTCCAGATTTCACCATTTTTGAGAGATCATCTAAATGTTTACTTCCTCTTTTTGTTATTGAATCCGGAAATTCAGCAATGCCTTTTTCCCTCATCAAAGTTACACTTTTTATCTCCAAATAAGTCTGTTGGCTTGGTGACCTCAACAAAAAATCAATTCTGCTATTATCACTGTATTTTACTTCTGATTTAAAGTCGTGATAGCTTAGTTCTGGAATTTCTTTTTCTTCTAGCGCTTCTTTAATTACAATATTGGCAATAGTAGTATCCACGCAGATCATATGATCTTCATATTCAACCAAACGCCAACCAAATTTTAGCTTTTTTTGGGGATCTTTATTTGGCTCTAGCCAGACTTTAGTACCGGCTGTAGCTAAACCCATCATCGATCCAGGATTAGGGCAATGCGCTGTTACTTCTGTTCCATCCTCTAAAATAATATCGGCCAAAAACCTTTTGTAGCGTTTGAGTAATTTACCTTTGATGAGATTAGTTTTAAATTGCATACCAAAAAATATATCTTTTCCCAGATAGAATGTTAAGGACAGATTATGGAACAACCAACAGCCGCTATGCTCGTAATTGGCGATGAACTTCTTTCTGGAAGAACTCACGATGCAAACATGCACCATTTAGCAAATGTATTAACTGAATTGGGAATAAATTTATGTGAGGCACGTTTTATAGGGGATGATGCTTCAGTTATTGTTCCCAATATCATCGAATTGAGCACAAAATTTGATTATTTATTTACGTCTGGTGGAATAGGTCCAACTCATGATGACATTACAACTGATTGTGTAGCAGAAGCTTTCGGGAGACAAGTTTCCGTTCGACCTGATGCACTCAAAATCTTGAAAAAATATTATGATAAAAAAGGAATAGAACTAAATGAAGCAAGACTTAGAATGGCTAGAATTCCCGAAACAGCGGACTTGATTGAAAATCCAATTTCTGGGGCTCCCGGGTATATAATTCAAAATGTATACGTAATGGCAGGTGTCCCAAAAATTTTCAAATCCATGCTAAAAACACTTTTACCAAGCCTTAAAAAAGGATCCCCTACATTATCATTTTCAGTCAAACTATATAAAGGTGAAGGTGATATAGCTTTAGAACTGGAACAAATAGTAAAAGCATTTAGTGAATTAAATTTTGGTTCATACCCTTTTAACGAAAACGGAATCCACGGCACAAATATAGTCATCAGAGGAAAAGATGAAAAACTGATGATACAGGCCGAAGAAAAAGTTCGCGCCTTGAAATGAAATTTGAAACTAACCAAAGCGAGTTTTTAAAACTTCTTGAGGATACTTGGCCACCCGGAAAGGTAATCCACTTCGACAATTGGACAATACGTATCAGTAACGGAGCCGGGAAGCGTGCATCAGCAATCAGTTTAGAAGGAGTATGGGAAGAAGCTTCTTTCATAAGATTAAAAAAATTCCTGAAAAGATTAGGTAAATCTGAAATCTTTATGATTTATCAATCAGGTAGTTTATTTGAAAAAGAGCTTAATAACCGGAATTATCAGGTTTTCGATAAAAGTTGTATTTTTGAAATTTCTGTGTCTGAGCTAATAAAAAATGAGCCTCCGCCGATAAGTATGTTTTCGATTTGGCCTCCACTAGAGATTCAGAAACAGCTTTGGAACTCAAACGGAATTGGCTGGCAAAGGCAGGCTGTAATGAACAGGGCCAATCAAATAAAAACAAGTATTCTAGCGCGCTGGAACGATAATCCAGTAGCTTCAGCTTTTATAGCAAAAAGTGGAAATGTGGCGTTTCTCCATGCACTTGTAGTTGAACAAAATTTTAGACGTCAGGGCGTGGCTCAGGCATTAATACGGCATGCCGGACAATGGGCAGACCGAAATAATTGTGCTAGATTAATGGTGGTGACAACAGAAGCAAACGCTGCTGCTACTAGTCTTTACACTTCACTTAAATTCCAACTTGTGAATAAATATCACTATCGCATTCCAGAGGCCTGAATATGAAAGAAAAAAATCTTACAACATCGTTAAATTTGCCGCCTGTTGACCCTCTTCCAGAAGGAGTTCAAAAATATTTTAATGCATGCCAAGACAAACTTGGACTTGTTCCAAACGTATTGAAAGCTCATTCATTCAATATCGATAAATTGAATGCCTTCACTGGCTTATATAACGAATTGATGTTGGCAAACAGTAATTTATCTAAATTAGAACGAGAGATGATAGCAGTGGTTGTTTCGTCAATCAACCGATGTTTTTACTGCCTAACAGCTCATGGCGCTGCAGTAAGAGAGTTATCTGGTGACCCAATACTTGGTGAAAAGCTAGTAATGAATTATAGAACGGCAGATTTAGATCCT
>Ga0160423_10002281_pt1 | contig 16074 bp, 12 predicted proteins | sample CRUFie14St8metaG_FD_108191 | JGI IMG/M metagenome (GOLD analysis project Ga0160423, IMG submission 108191) | Marine microbial communities from the Costa Rica Dome - CRUD Field 142mm St8 metaG | ecosystem: Environmental > Aquatic > Marine > Oceanic > Photic zone | place: Costa Rica: the Eastern... | reverse complement strand
TCGGTCATTGGTCGGTCATTGGTCGGTCATTGGTCGGTCATTGGTCGGTCATTGGTCGGTCATTGGTCGGTCATTGGTCGGTCATTGGTCGGTCATTGGTCGGTCATTGGTCGGTCATTGGTCAGTCATTGGTCGGTCATTGGTCGGTCATTGGTCGGTCATTGGTCGGTCATTGGTCGGTCATTGGTCGGTCATTGGTCGGTCATTGGTCGGTCACTCGTACGTATGTCCACATTTCAATGTCGGCTTGGCCGCATGAACTAAACAGGCCTCTGGCCGCCCTGCGGCGTGCAATTAGCAATACTGATAGTGCATACACCGACGACGAGCAGGTGATCGCATCATTATGCAGCCTGATTTGCCGGTTGTTTGATTTAAGTACAGCTGGGGGTTCAGCAGCGCAGGGGGCCGGTAATTTCTTAAAGTATTTGGAAGACCAAAAGACGGTCAGTGTGCATGTTCGAATCGACGAATACACCCGTGTGGGTGAGCGTATTTGTCTAGACTACGGTGACACGTACTGGGTTGGTAATATGCCCCCTCACCGCCCTCGCACTGTCGTGTCTTCTGATCGAAGGTGTTTGCTGGTCAAAGACCGTGTGAAGGGAATATGCTTGCAGAGCACGTGCAATCTTTCACCTGGTGACACAATTATGTATGCAACACGCGGCAGGTTATGTCGCCAGTCTGACATCGTACACGACAGCGACAATATGGTCACTATTCATGATGAAGTTGTGCTTTGTCCAGACCCGTATTCCTTATGTGCCGGTGCCATGGCAGAGGACCATCGATCAATCGTTACGGACGAAGGTGGTCGCATAATAAAGACAATATCAGGAACGCCGAACGCCTCATTGGCCACACGAATCGCTCTAAAGCCGCTGCGAGCACTTTTTGAATGTGTGCATCAGAGCGACGGCCATTAATGCGCATAATCTGTCATGCTTTTTGGCGTTGGATCTAAGGTAGTTGTGATGCAAACTGCCACTTGCATAGGCAGGGCTATGTGCCAGGCGCGACCGGGTAACGAGCATTTCAGCGTAGTTTGCGGCGTTTGGGTGCTGCATATATGCGATATCTGCCTCTAGGTAGCATATATGTGCCATGTCCTTGGCGAACGACTCTTGCGTTTCGGTTAGCACCATGTACGGTAATTAAAGATAAAAAAATGTTCCTATATATGCCGCTATGGAAAATACAACACTTTGTGACATCAGCGCGTTTGTCACAGCCTTCGCTGCCTCTATAGTACTATTGATCAAAGGCATGCACATGAGCGGGTGTAAATCAATACGCTGTTGTTGTGGGATCTTTTCGTGTGATCGTAAGCCGGTACGGCGCACGCAGTCCTTTGACAGTACAAGTTCAAGTTCATCGTCGTCGTATAGTGGCAGCTCGCTCGATGATTGATTGATTGATGATTTCACGCCAAAAAAAAATCCGCCTATCAATAATAAACCAACATGTTTGTAACCTTATTTGGTCTTTTTCTTTTGGCTACTCTCGCTGCGTTTCTTGTGTTGTTGTACAAGAACGAGTGGGGTTTTGACAAGTGGTACCTATGGGCATTAGCAGGATTCTTGCTGTGTACAATTCCTTGCTTCTGCATGTTCGTGACCATGCGCAAGTATAACTATATGGTGCGCGTAGTCGATGAAAACAATCAAACTCACATACTGCCCAAATTCACAACCGGTTGTAGGGGGGGTGATCCCCATGAACTGGTGTATGTAACACCCGAAGAAATCAAGCTCTTAGTGAAGCACGGCGGGAAGAAATCGCCTTTTATATTTAAGGGTGTGCGGACGGGTATTGATTGTTATCCAAGAGATCAACAGCTTGCTATCCCCGCATTTGCCGCGGACTTCGAACGGCGTCTCCACAATGTTCAAAAGCGCCAAACCGACGACTACCTAGCACAATTTGCAAGCTATAATGCGTCAAACGCAGAAAGGGGGGCACGCAAGGCCGAAACAGAGGCCCGCGCGCAAGAAGTGGAGGCACGCAATGATTTGGCTGCGACACGAATACAGCAAGCGGCCATCTCTGCTCGTCATGCTGCATCTGGAGCACGAGAGGCGGCTGATGCAGCAACACGGGCAGAAGCCGACGCCCATGCGGAGGCACTGGCCCAAAAAGCAAGGAGCCAGCGGCTTAAGAGACGGTTAAACGACGAAAAACCTGACAAGTTCCAACGTGTTGGGCCCAGTGAAGGAGATGTACGTGAACACATTGCTGGGCGTATGAACGCGTTGCGATCTCGGGGTGAACTGGACACCAGCAGCAGCGACGATGACGAAGATGATGACACGATACGGGATGCGAGGCATGCACGGCTCAAGAGGGAAGCGTACATGGCAGGAGAAAACGCCATACTGGCCTATGATGAACGTACGCGCGAAGGCGCAAGGAGGGAACGGGCAGATACCTTGGCGCGGCAAGCGGCAAAGCAGGCGTGTGATGACCGGGCTAGAGAGGTACAACGCGCACTTGGTAATGCCGGGTGTGACGATAACACGCTGGAGCGCAGCAGATCGGGTATCGTACAATTGTCCGAACACTGTACCGATGAGACCGACCCTGCACCGTCCACGCTCATGCGGGCGCTCCACGACCGAAAGAAACAGTGTGCAGCGAAGCGAGCTCAACAGGCTGCCGCAAGAGCTCAAGAGTTGGCCACCATCGCAGCGACTAACGCGGCAAGGGGGGGCGAAGAAATGGCGGCGATGGCGGCACGTAATCAGGCCGATGCGCAAAAACTTCGCGCACGAGTGGCGAAGCAGGATGCACGGACCACTGCAATGGCATCTGCACATTCGGGCGTGGAATCCGCTATGCAGGCAGCACGACAGGCACAACAGGCGGCCGATTCGGTTCGAGCAAAACAACGTGATGAAGCAGAGTCGAAGGCGATACGGGAGGCAGCGGAACAGAGACAACGGATCGCAATTGCACGACACCAGGCTGCAAAGAACAAAGCAGACGCCGAAAAAATGCGTGACGCAGCAATGCTGGAAAAGAGACAACAACAACAGCGTGCAAAAGCGGAAGAATCTCAGCGTGTGGCAGATGAGAATGCACGAAGAGAGCAAGAGAATGCAAGAGAGCAAGAGAATGCAAGAAGAGAGCAAGAGAATGCGAGACGAAAGCAAGAGATCGCGCGTAAGAAAGCTGATGCGGAGAAATACCACCGGACGTTGTGCAAACAGCGTAAGGACAAAGCCTGGTCCGACTATAAAGACCAATCACGTATAATCGATGCGCTAGAGGGAGACGACAACGTTACCTGTTCCAGCGCCCAGAAAATGTTGCGACTGCATGATCAAGCAACGAGTAAAGCTGTCAAAACGCTTGAGGAAATACGACGACAGTGCACGAGTACGGATGATCGAGAAATGGTCGAAGCGTTGACACGTCGGTACAAACAGCAGATGGAAAAGATGCAGCAGGTGGTGCGCGTCAAGTGTGAGGCCGCGGAAAAAAAGAGAAAGGAGGAAGAAGAACGCCGACGCCAAAAACGGGCATGTGACGAGCGCAAGGCTCAGGCGTGGGGTGAACTTAGAAGCCGATCGAGTTCAATTCGTGAGCTGGAGGAGAAGAACGTGACGTGTGCCAGCGCCCAGGAGGAACTACGTGTGCATAAGGAAGCAGTAGTAAAGACGCTGGGCGAAATTCAACAGAATTGTACAAGTACGGCCGATCAGCTTGCTGTGAAAGAATTGACAAAGAGGTACCAACAGCAGATGGAAAGGTTACAACGTGCAGTAAGTGTGAAGTGTGCGGCGGCAAAAACACCCTCGCTACTACCAACAGCACCAACGTCGGGGTCCCCGTGGGAACCTGAAACCCCGCTGGAGACTCCTCCACCGCCGACCCCCCAAGACCCTAAAGCACAGGACGAGATGTGGGGTTCACAACAAATGCAAATTACAAAGGGACTGATGCCCAGGCTAATGGTGCGCAGTGTAAAAAATTAATTAAAAAGATAACCGTGGTATGAATGATGCGGGGGGATATTTGGTATCTCATTGTGGCCTACTGTGACGCACTGTCGGCATCCAATGTGAGGGCGGTGTCGGTGGGTCTTAGACAAGCATGTGAATACTCGCTTGGTAAGTTTTCGCGTATGACTCTAATGCGGTTAGCAGCCACTTCTTCGGCCGCCCACTTGATCCCTGTGACCTGGAAACACAGGATGGTGGTGTGTTATCGGTGGCGCCGATATGTGAGGATTGAAAACCGACAGTATCCGGCCGCCTTTTCGGTCAACTACGTCGACGCGCAGCGCGTCAGTAACTGGTACTCCGACGAGCGTATGCTTGACGCCCAAATGATTGCGACTACATTGGTGTATATCAATGCATCGGACAGGCGTTGTCGCATGAAGCGCCTGCATGATGTCGCAGGTCCCGCACTGGTTTGCGCCCAAACATGCTGTAAGCTTGCAAATGCATGCGTGTCCAGAGATGATAGGTACGACAGCACGACATCAAACACTATGTTTGCAGTATTGGGCGATGACGGTGTGTGTCGAGCGTTCGATGTGCTCGGTCACATACACGGAACGACAATGGCGACAGGTGTGGTTGATGTTATTAGTGGCAATGGTATGGTGGTCTCCGTGTCTGCGGGTGGATCCGTATCTCTTCACGGTAGGATTGGAACGGCACCCCATACGATACGCGCGATCACGGCCGAATTGCCCCCGAATTGTTTGTGGCCGCAGACGGTCATACCAGTGGGGGCATTTTTCTGTATATACACAACAGCAGGCTGGGTAGGTGCTTTGTGCTTCAAGGACAGTTTGGGTGTGTGGCAGCAGGCTATCAGGCCACCTCCACCACTTCCACATCCCTCCACTATCGTACACTCAAGTGGGTGCAGCAACCTCACCGGCGCACTTGTGTACGTGACGACGTGCGCACCTACCCGTGTCATGGTGTGGGACCGAGAAATTGGGCGGACATTACAGGTGCAACGGCGCGGTAGGCCGAAGATAATCACAGGCCTCACAGATAGCTGCATCACCTATATCGACGGGCATATTATAGCACTGGAGTGGAGTTTCGATCGTGTGCTTGTCGTACGCACACTGGGGGCAGTCCAGGGTGGTTCTGCGTTAGCACCGCCAACACCTAATATTACTCACGTGGTTTCGAACGTCGCCAACGAAAAATGTCTGGGTGCCGGTAGCGAACAAACACAGTAATCAACAGTGCCAGTGCTAACAGTACACCGACACGTACGCCTACCGGTGGTGGCCCCGCGCCGAAACCCTCACTAATACCTAGATCGTATTTGCATGTATAGTATGTCTCTTTCCACGCATCATGTTGTGCGCCCCCCTGGTGTATAATATGTGTTGGCAAGCAACGCTGAAACCTGCCGCATGGTTCTACTTTATACGTCACTGCAGCAGCACCTTTGTCTTCCGGCTCCTTTTGATACGGTGGATCACCGTGTTCAGGTTGGCACAGTCGCATCATGCTCTTGTCGCTGGTGCCTTCATTGCTTCGACGCGCGCCGTCCCTGCTTTGTGTCTTCTTTAAGTGTTTACGAAGGTCCTCCCGTTCGCTGAAGGGGACCTTTGGCATATCCGCGCACGACCTTGTGACATATACATATAAATATATGTTTCTTCATTGTACAACACAACTACAATTGAATGGGTTTGTTCGGTGATGCGACGACCGACAATATGGTCACCACAGATGTAAGTAACGACTGCAAGTCGTCGACGTCCACTGAAGGTTCGACACAGGCGAAGACAAACCTGTCGGCCTTTAATGACACAAACATAACTGTCACAACGTTCCTCCCCAAAAACGGGTGTCCAGTTGGGTGGTCCCAACCTGCTACAAGCACAATCAAGGATATGGCTAACGTCACCCAAAGTGTACACCAGATGGCCATTGCCCAAATGGAAGCTGTTGTTGATCAGAAATGCTCAGCAAGTACCGTGAATACGATGACACAAGAGGCCACATCGGAGGCCAAGGGGTTTTCGCTGGGCGATTCTACGGCGAATAACACGATTACTAACAAGGTGTCCCAAGGTATCGCGATGGTTACTAACACTGCGCAGCGTGTGCGAAGTGACGTAAATCTTGTGGCGAGTCAAAAGGGCGACATTACGTTAAACCTCAACATGTGCGTCGCTTACGACGTCTCCAACATGAAAAACATAACACAAAACGCCGTCAATACCGTCTCTTCGAAGATGCAAGCCGACGTAACAACCGAAGGCACAAGTACGAATTCCTTGGATGTGACACAAACCGCAAAAGCAGAATCTGTTGGCCCAATTGCAGCAGTGGTCGATGCAGTGATGAATGCACTCACATCGGGCTTGTTGGGGGTGTTCGTGGTTGTGGTTATAGTTGTAGCAATGGTGGGAAATACACTGATAGGTGCCGTCTTTGGCGGTAGGGGTGGGTCAGCTGCTGCGACGGAACTCCAAAAACAATTAGCCTGCTCCCCGTTCAAAAAAAAGAGGAGGAGGATATGGCTACTATTTTTGCTAGCGGTTCTAATCGCCAGTGTGGTGGGCTGTGTGACAGGTGACGCTTATGTGCCTGTGGTTTTCAGCAAAGGCAAAGCAGAGTCCACAGCGCAGCAAACTGCCTCGTACGCGTTCCTTGTTTCATCATCGCTCTTCATTTCGTTTCTGCTATCCCTTATTTCATGGAGAAGGCACAAAGGATGTGTCGTGTGATCAGGTTCTGTGCAAACACGATATCGCAGACAATACCCTGCCTTTGATGGTGTCGCACACAGGCTCAGTCCAGTCGGCCCATTCATTCAATGGATTATACCGTGCTGTGGATCCACCGTCGGTTTCTGTTGTCTCCAGCTTATGGCCTGCCACAGCGGAGGCGTATTCGCGCACCGCCGCCAATCGTGCCTCTGCGCGCATACGGCGCTGTACGTAGCTAGTGTATGTCGTACCCTGTAGTGTATTTATCACTGCGCCTGATTCCGGTGCAAGCTCGGGGAGGATGAAGAGGGCACTGTCTAACAAGGCCGCTGAGCACGGTACCCATCCGATATCTTTGCTACACATACCGCGGCTGTATAACAAGCTGCATAGTACGATCATATCCAGTGATTCTTTCACTGGTGTGAAGGTGTAGGTACGTGCCACGCGGGCTGACCGGGTCGATGGTCGTGCGCTGACCCATTCGAGTGCATAGTCAATGGACAGCATTTTGCATGCGGCTTTACATAGGTGTAACACTTTCGTATCACCGCCCTTTGACTTTCGTATGTGGTCTTTTAAAAACACGCATGCCCAGTTGAATAGCTGTGGGTTTGCCTGCATTCGGTCCGAAGCCACCCGAGTGCACATCCCATTCATCATTACATGACCGATGGTATCCGACAGTTTATATACCGCTTCTGTTACGCGTTCAACGCCGGTACATCCCACTGCATACAGCATCCTCAATATCGACTGCTGTTGCTGCCATTCCGGGCTAGTCAGTTCCAATACGGCACTGTGACGCGCCAAGTGTGTGCGCCCCCCGTGGCATTCAAATTGAAAAGGTTGCATGCACCCTTGTGTCGCCTCTCGGTCGAATAGTACGTGAAATGGAGTATGAACGGTCGCCCATCGTTTCACAGCCGCTGTACATATTGGTGTACACATAAACTGCATAATAACTGCGTTTGTGATATCTACGCCACCGTACATCTGACTAACTTCTGCCTTCCGTTGGACTTCGTCAGACAGTAGCTTGCCTTCCTCTGATATGTGTGCGTTTGGCATCAATGGCGCATCACTAACCAGTGTCGCTGCTGCTGCCTCTGCTTGTAAGACACACTCCCGTCTGTTCAGGACTGAGCGGTAGCTCGGTGGAACTCTGGGCAACTTGACAACAACCCCACCGCCCTCCCGTACAATACTTTCATATTGCTCTTGCATATTTGCACGGGAACAGTTCTTTTCGGTGATAGCGTAGCAAAGTATTCGCTTCAGCGATTCGGGACAACTCGACACGTTGACCGCGACGTATTCTTGTTGCGGTGCAGTGTCGTCCACCGCTATCTGCACCAGGTCTTGTCTCCGCCGGCTACCCTCTTTGTCAAACCAGTCACAGACGGCGTCGAAGGAACACGGACGTTCTACCTTGGGAGGGGTCGTTTCTAAACACACGTATACTTTTCCGCTTACTGTGTGCCGCACCCGTCCTGACTGTTGATTGAGTTCGCGTGCCGTGTTGCTTTTGTTGGTACCGTACACAAAGGTGGTGTGGAAGTAGTCCATCAGAGAAAAGTCCACTCCCGCCGCGACAGCAGGTGTGCAGATGACAGCCTTGTACCGGGACCATTCCTCGTTGCAGTTGGCGACGGTTTGTTTACTAGATGCCGTCGACGCACCTTGAATTAGCAGCACATCGCCTTTATTCTGTCGCATTAAACGCTGCTTGAGAAATATAGCATACCGCAGAGAGTTCGACGCGACGAATATGGCTTGTCCGCCTCGAAAGCAGCGTAAGGCCCTACTGGTGAACACGTCGACGTTTTGAACGATTACATAGGTGAGTCGTCGTGGTATGTGTACATTGTGCAAGACAGTACACGGTGATTCCCGTCCAAGTGCCTCGACCGTTTCAAGTGTGTTTATGCCAAGGTCAGCGTCACAGAGGACCAATGTACGGGCGTGCTTTAAAATGTGACAAAACAGCTTCCATATGTGTTGCACTTTGTTCTTCAGTGTCTCAGACAACAAGTGGACCAAGAGTGACTCGGCTTCGTCGATAACAACGATGTCCCATATATGGCGCATTTCCAGGCTTCCACCTGGTTTCTCCCGGAGTAATTTTAGTAGAGAGTCAATTTGAATTGACAGTCTTGTACACTCCGAAAGTGGCTGGTCGTTTTTATCGTTGTAGTTACGTAGCGAAAATCTCTTTGCCAATGCAGTATTAAGCGTCTGTCGGAACCCCACACTGAGCACGCTGCTGCTGTCAGGCGATGCGTCCAACAGACCTGCAATAGCGTACGTTTTGCCTGTTCCCATTGCCGACTTGATAAGGTAAGTACTGCCACCAGGTGTGCAATTCAAGACAGGTAGGTAGCGTTGGTGTAGCTTTTCAGTGCGACACGTACGTATCACTTTGGTTGCACGCTCCAAGAACGATACACTTCTATGCGGCTCTGGCTGTGTGTCGTCTATCTCATATTCACCGTGCCGGTTCGACAAACAGACGCTGTCACAGCATCCATAGCAGAAGTACTCTATCATACCATCTGCATAGGCAATAACAGCCGCGTAGTGTCGGCTGTGTTGCTGTTGTGCGAACGCGCACATTCTCTCTTCACCGGGAGAAGCCGCGTAGTTCATCATACACACCGCCCTCTCTTCTCCTGAATCGGTCGTTTGCGCCGAGATCGACAAGGACTTGTTGTGTGAGTGTATTGCACGCGCTGTGGATAGCAGAAGATCCTGTACACTTTGCGGTAGACTTATCGAATTTGCTTCTTGTCGGACACCGCAACGGCGTGTTTCACTAACTGTGGTAGTAGACGGTGCTCGCCAGGTGCGTCCCTTTGTGGTGCCCGCTTTGATACGCCGGGTGGTTTGTGCGTTAAAGGGCCAGGTTTCGGTGGGTTCCCCCCATGCGTTGCATGTGAACTTCCACCAAGGTAATTTAGCGTGGCGTTCTGCGATGGCTGTGTGGTACGAGGGCAGCAAGTTGCGACTCGGCCGACCGTGAACCTTTCCTTGTCCCTTGCAACTTCCTATAAGTCGCATGCTTCGTTTTCCTGTCGTGTATATAGCATAGTCTATTACACATTTGCGGCTACCATCCGCTGCTGTGCAGTACAGTAAGGCGCGTAGTTCGTCGGACTCGTTGCACTTTTCTTCAATATAATCACGAAACAGGCTCATCAATGCCTTCTCTTCTGCGCGGCATGAACAGCACAATGCTGGTGTCGTATGTACCAAGAGATGCTTCGAGTATTTTTTACCGACTCTACTCGCGTCCAACACCAAGACATCACTCGGTGTCAACACACGTGCGCATGATGTAGTGCACGCATTCAAAAAATGGCAAAATTCTGGGATAAATTTGCCATGCAGCACCTCATCCCACTGCAGCAGTGACTGTTCTCCTGCGTCGTGGGGGATGTCGCGGTCGATATCGATCAGTAATTTGTGCGGAGACGCGCCCAACGACTCATATAAGTGCAGGTCGGAATAGTGCAAGGTCGACATGAACGTCTGTAACTCGCATCGGTCCATCACTGTGTACACGCGGCCAAAGCACGTAAATGACTGTCCAGCTGGCTCCACACGCTCCATATCTACAACTATGCTCTGCGGGTGACCCTCGAGCGCGTTTATGGCGGCCTCGGCGGTGCGATAAAACCGAAACGTGTGGCCACCACGCTTGATGTCGCAGAACATTTCTTGCTGTTGGCCGTGTTTACGCTTGAACCGAATACCTAACCCCCGACGACGCGGTTTGTGCGATGTGCATACTTTCAGCAACTCGTCGGCGCTGAGCATGAGCGTGAGTGTTTTACAGATCGATGTGGCCGTCTATATTGCACCTGAATGCCGTGCACAGAAAAGAGTAAATATGAAATGTGGCTTTTGTCTCAAAGTCAAGAATTAACATTAGTTCTTCCTATACAATGGACTTTCGATCTGTCTCATCTCTGACTCTTGCCGCGGCATTGTTTTCGTTTGCCTATTACACCAGACCCGTGATTAAGAAGAATAAGACAGAAGAGGTACAAATCCCCGACACAGTGGAGACTGAAGCGGCGCTTAGGCGAGAAAAGCTACAAGAGGCGATGCAATCGATTCAGGCGAACATCGACGCCCTTCAGCACCAGTTGACTGAACAACAAATGAGACAGGCACAGGCCGGACTAGAGACGGATTTCGCACCGCTGTCTAGTGCCGAGGACGACGACCGCCTGAAAGCACAGCTACAGAGATTCATGGCACAAAAGGCTCAGCTACAGCAGGAGTTGGCTGTTCAATAATAGGCTACATCGACACTAGTAGCTCCCCCTGCTTGCGCTTCTTCTTACGGGGTGGTGATGGTACTGCGAAGCAAAGCGCGTCCGCACCGTCGCGGCACATACAGACTCTATACCAGAACTCACGTAAGTATGCGTAATGCCTGTCGAGGAATTTGCCATCGCGTGGTACTGTAGTCGAGCAAAAGTATTGTGGTACCCACGTGCTTTCTGGTACATACTCGACGAAGTGAGCTCGAGGTAGACCAAGACCGCACATCAAAGATTGTAATTGTGGTACGTAGTGTTTAGGCACATCGCCGTTAGGCTTACGGCGGTAGGGACACTTGACCTCTACAAGCTCCCCACAGGCAGTAACGCCGTCCACACTACCGCCCATGTACAAAAGCTTTCGGTCGAAAAAGGGCACTAGACCGAAGGTCAGCACTGTTTTGCCTGTGCGTTCTTCGAAGATTGCAACAGCATCGTCTTCGTAGCGCTCGCCGTGTCGTGTCGCTTCATTGCCAGTGAATACTTTCGCACATACTCCTGCATATTGCTGAATCAATTTGTCCCTTGTATCGTACGGGTTCTTGTCAATTGCCGTTGCTACCTGGGATGCGGTCAGCATGTGCATACGCCGCTGTTGCCAGGTGTCGCTTTTTTGGTCGCATGCATGCATACGATCCCAGCCACACAAACACGCAACGTGCGGTGTAACCCATACCCAACGACCTCTGTGTAACACCAGACAGTCTCGTTTGCTCATGCTTGTCCTAAATTGTGCACTGTATCATACGCGCAGTCGAATTCGCACATGTGTGTATAAATTCGATTACTTTAAACACCTACGTGCATATTTTATTTGCATTTCGTTAAAGTAGATGCTTGTACAACGAAGAAAAGCAAGGGAACGCCAAAAGCGGTTAAACGCACGCGATGCGATGCGGCGCGACAGTGTGGCTTCTCGTCGCGCGTTTTGGCTGCGTGTGGACCGAGCCGACCGGAGGGCGACCCGAAGGCAGCGCACGCGCGAAAAACACAAGCAGATTAAGGCCCAGAAGATGGCTTGTAGACAGTCTCTGACGTGCAATCAGCGATATCGCCGTTACCTTTTACAGGACTACCACGATACACAAAAAAGATCACAGCGGAGAGCTGTACTCATACACCCCGACGGCACTGTGTCACCGATGAAATTGTTACCAGCAACAAAACACCCCCACGGTGTGTTGGGAAGCCTTCTTGGCGGCAAGCCAAGCGTCTTGGCCTCTTGCCCGAACACGGGCGTAGCTTTGATGGGCCTACAGGATACTGTTTGTGACGACGAGTGGAAGCCACCCGCGTACGAGCTGCTTCAATGCATCAATGTCAAGAAGGGTGTCGCAGACATTTACGGTATCGCGTTGTGTGTGCGCCTGTGCCAGCATAAACCTACGGGTCTGATATATTTGGGGGACTTGCCTCTCACAACCTTCACGACCGGTGCGTGTTCGCATGTCGTGTATGCACGACAAAGAGAGGCGTCTTACGAGGTTGGCGATAAAGCATCGTCGGACTCACCACCTTCGGATAAAGATTCTTCATCAGATGACGACGACGACTGTCCATCCACGTAGTCGACGTCGGCTTCGGAATCGGACTGTTCTTGCGAATCTTCTTTAGCATCGTCGTCGCATGGTATATCGTCCCACACCTGCATTAGGTCCTCTACAGTAGTATCGTCGTCATCTTCTACTTTGTGTGCTTTGTACAGTGGCCTACCTTGCATGTCGGTTGTCCCGTCGCTGCCAATGTCGAATCGGTTAACAGGGCGCAGTACCTCCGAGGGACGTAGACCTTGCCGCCTGGAACTGTCCCGCCCTCGCTTCACTGCGGCATGAGTGCGAATTCTCTCAGCAGTGCCATTCAGTTCGGACAAAAATTGGTCGCTGTCGTCCATACCTCTTAAATATATATCTTCTGCTACATAACAAAAAAAACAAAAAAACTGCTCATGAACCACATGTGGCTTTGAATCTATGCTTACTAGTGTTACCCTTACAGAAGTCACCAGCGGTGATGGTGGCGGTGGTGGTGACGACAGTGACAGTGACAGTAGCAGCCGATGCTCTCAGTCGAGCGCGTACTCGTTTACGTCAGATAGCCTGAGTACAGCGGAGGTTGCAGGGGACAGCCTTCATGAGCATGCATGTGCCTCACGTGCTCCTTTGATCGTACGTAAGTGGGACAACCATGCTGTGCTTTGGCGCAGACTGTCGCACCAGCCAGACGAAAATCGGTTTGTGGACGAGGGTGGCGTAGTACATAATCTACGAGGCAAAATAGTGAAGGTGTCGGTGAAACGGCGAAAGAAGAAAACAACCTTAGTGACATGCTTACATAAAAAGGGAGAGCGTGTATGTCCTTTGCTTGTGCGTGTTGACCACGTCCCTGTAATTCTGCGGCGTTATGACCGTCGGCGGGATAGCTTCAGTGCAAGTGTTTTAGGTGTCAATAACGGTCGGCTGAAGTGCACGGCCCTCCAATTATACCCATACACCAACGTCAGTTTGGTAGATGTACACAAGTTTGCCAAGACTGGAGTGTTTCACCTACAGCGCGAGCTGCGTAAAAACTCATAATTTACCCCCCTTTTTTTTGTCGCGTCATAATTGTTTGAACATGCCCAAAGCTGTTTCTGAAAAAAAGGAGTCTAACAACTCAAAAGAAACAAAGCAAGCAGACACAAAACCACCCGGTAGGTCGAGGCCCGACACTAAGGTGAAGCCACCCAATCCACCTGAGAAAGCACCGTCAAGCTCGGACAAGAAGGACTCACCGAAACCCAAGAACACACAGTCAGGGCCCGACAAAAAGGATTCTCCTAAGGCAAAGTCACCTTCCAAACCACCTGAGAAAGCACCGTCGAGCTCGGACAAGAAGGACTCACCGAAACCCAAGAACACACAGTCAGGGCCCGACAAGAAGGATTCTCCTAAGGCAAAGTCACCCCCCAAACCACCTGAGAAAGCACCGTCAAGCTCGGACAAGAAGGACTCACCGAAACCCAAGAACACACAGTCAGGGCCCGACAAGAAAGCTGCTACAGCCGCAAAATTGAAAACAAGCCTGCGTAAAATCACGGCACACTTAGATCAGTTCAACTCTACCGTTACTTTTTACGCGTACTGTGCTGTTGTGGTGTACATCTGCTTAAACCAGTTGCGGTCGGCTGGTATATGGTACACACCAAAAATCAAATGGCCGAGCCATCTCCCGATGGTCAAAGGCCAATCCGATATGCTGGACAGTAGTCTTGTCTGGTTCTGTGTGATTGTCAGTGTCTTAGTCGTGACTGTGTCAATGCAGGCCCTAATAGCGGTGGTGTCTGGTACTCGGTCATCATACAACACGCGGCGATACCTGAGCACAATCATGATGTTGACTGCGTATATTGTTCTGGTAGGCGCTGACCGACAGCATGCTAGTACCGAAGCCATGTGGGGCAAATCAGTGGCCAGGATCGCTGATTGTGCAATGCGTGCTGAACAGTGCAGTGCAGCCGTGTCGTGGTTGTGGCCGCAACCCTGGAAGTGGATCCGCCGACGCCGTACACCAGTTCACAGTCTGATTTGCGGTATAGCACCGCAAGGGCCATTGTGTAAGTTGGCAATCAATGCATGGGACTTGGGCTCACGTCTTCTCGACCCACGTTCTGCCTGCCATGTGGTAAATCAGCGACTCACCGACGTCAAGTGGTGTAATCGACAGCCACATAAACGCGAACGTACGCAGAATATGCTCGCCAATATGAGTTCCGATGCGTTTTATGCGGTGCGTGTGCCAACAGAAGACAACAATGTGGGTAGAGGTTTATTGAGGCGTGTCTTTTCCGATGCAGAACAGAAGGATATGGGTCGCAGTGTCGAGGGCCATTGGCATTATGCCATACATTATATGGCAAACATCCGCCCCTGCCAGAGTCATTGCTCCCTGTTTGCGTCTAGTTATACTGGTGTCATGTTTTACGTCGCATCCTTCTTTTGTGTTGTCGCCCGTACATGTGTGATGGTATGGGACCTCATCACTAGCCCATGCGACGGTATTGAACATGACCCACAAAGTGAAGGCACACCAGATAATGACCTCTCCAACAATATCAACGACGAAACCCAATGCGAAAAAACGCCTGGTTTTCGGTGGATAGGCGGACGATGTAGAGCCACGCGTAACGAGGCGGCTATATCTGTTGAGAACGCCAAGGATCGGCATAGCTCTGTGTGTACGATCAAGGTAGCGTCAAACGTTGTCGCTTTGGTACTTATCGTCGTATGGGTGGTTTTTAAGTCCGCTGTATGGTATGTACAGGCATCGGTGATGACGGCTGTTGGTCCCTATCTTGCGGTTGTAGGTGGTAAGGACCAGCGGGTTGTCAACACGGGTGGGGTTGAAGAGGAACTGCGTCATGCGCTGCAGATGACTGTGGTGTCGCTTCTGTGGCCTGTGAATGCTCCCTTCGCTGTCGCAGAACTATGGGGGTCAAGTAAGAGTTTAGTCGGCGTTGTTTTACGTGTACTCTTCTACGTGTGGGCGCTGGTCAATTTGTCGAGTGGCCGTGTGCGATGTGAGTTTGCGGGCATTGCATTGCAGTTACTTGCAGGCAGTGATGCCATTGTACCCTACGACCAACTTGCATTCTACCGCAAATGGGCCCTTACACCCGCAAGGTCACAGCTACGCGTTGTTGCGGCACAGCAGAACACCCAAATCGGACTTGGTAAATGTGACACTGAAAGCGGCAATTGCCCTGCACCATACGAATATGCTGTAGCGTCCGCGATACGAGGAAAACAGCTCGCCGACAAAGGGTGGATCACTAGGACGAAGGACTATATGTACGATTTTCTTAAGTGGGCAGTGAGCACGCAAGCGACATGTGACTCGTTTAAGGAAGAGGAAAAATGTACGCAGGCGCAATGTCAATGGTTGAATAACACGTGCGTGCGCACGGCGGCTGATGACTTCGCAGACCTGTATCTGAGTAATCAAGTTCTTCCAGTGGATGACGCAGGAGACGGCTCGTATCGTGGCGCATGTGTATTTGTGGGTAGT
>Ga0160423_10002280_pt1 | contig 16076 bp, 11 predicted proteins | sample CRUFie14St8metaG_FD_108191 | JGI IMG/M metagenome (GOLD analysis project Ga0160423, IMG submission 108191) | Marine microbial communities from the Costa Rica Dome - CRUD Field 142mm St8 metaG | ecosystem: Environmental > Aquatic > Marine > Oceanic > Photic zone | place: Costa Rica: the Eastern... | reverse complement strand
TTGTTTAGATGGAATTTTAAATTCAACTTTAATCTGTCCACTATTTAAAACATCGTTAGATACAATAGACGAATTTAATCCACTCATATTAAACAACAATTCACTAACTTCACTTCCTGAAGTGTTTTTAAATTTTCTAATAAAAGTTCTATTTGAATTATCAATACCACTATAGTCTGGATTATTTTCATGAGCTGATTCAAGAGTACTAAAATTACCACTATTAGGCAAGCTATTTGACTTAGGTGAATAAAGTCTAGAATTATAAACAGCTAATCCTGTATTATGACCTACATCATTACCAATTAGACTTAAAGAACTATCCCAATCATAAACATCGTTTATGTCTGAAATATTTGTTTGTGTATATGCATTACTTACAATTTGTCTATAGAGTTCATCATTAAAACTTGTTGAAAGTGTAGTGCTATCTGCTGCAACATTATCAATAAGTATTCCTGTTTTTGTCTCTGTTGTACTTCCTGTTGTTACATTGTTTTTAATCGGGTGTGACAAGCTAAAGCCTACAGATAAGCTCTGATTTAGCAATCTATTACTTTGAAGTATTAAAGATGAAGTTTGAGAAAGATTAATTTGCTTTTCATGATTTTCTCCATTTGCAGTGTCAATATCAGTTATTGCAATATCATTAAAATTAGCAATAGCATCAGGTGTTTCAGAAAAAATCATATTAGTAGTTGAATAAACATACTTGTAAAAGTTATCAATATCTGATGTATATGTCGCAGTTCCAGATGTATGATATTTAACACCTGATATTAATTTTTCACCTTGTAAATTTAAACTTAGTGACTTATTTGTTACGTTAATTTGATCTGAATTGTCATCATTTACCCACTCAGCGTAACCAGTTTCTCTAGTAATATCACCGATTACATGCTTTACTTGAACATAATTCCAACCATTTCTTTGACTAGCTGCTGCAACTTTCCATTGCCCTTGTCTATGTTGAAATACATCAAATGTTGAACCAGAAGCAAATTTTGCAAGTGTAGAAGAAGATAAATTTATAAATCCACTTCCATTAGTCAAAGAGTCTCCACTACCAAATTGACTTAAATCAACGTTATGTATTTCTTGTCCATTTAGCCAAAGTTGCAATTGACCTTCGTTTCCATTTGAAAAGCTATTGTTAGAGTAATTTACAACGCCGTTTGTATAAGTGTCATTTGTAATATTTTCGTTTAAGTCACCAATAAAATCTGTTGTTCCAGTAAAGACTCCAAGTCTAAAGTTATTATTGCTAACATCTGCTACAAATATTTCATTAACATCAGTATCATCGTCTTCGTCTGTAAATCCTTTTGTATTTTCAACTGAAGCATATGCGTTTGCTTCTGCACTTTGATCATTTGACTGCCCAAATGAAAGTTTTATATTTGCTAAAAGACTGTTTGCTGTATTTACATCAAAGTGACTTAAGTCTGGAGCAGGAATAGGTGCTAAGGCTTTTAATACTTCATTAAATTTATCAATAGCTGTTCCAATTGGTGTACTTCCAGTAAAATTAGTAAATAATCCATCTGTATAGTCTCCATCTTCTGCATCACCAATTATACCTACTAATGTTGCTTCATTAATGCCAGGTCCACTTGTTACAGTTGCTAATTGTTGAACATCCAAAGTAGTAGTTTGTGCAACTGTAGTATTATTATCAGTAACTGCTAAGTTTACTCCTCCTCCACCGTTTCCACCATCTTCTGCAACTATTAAATCACCATTTGCATCAAATTTTAATATTTTACCTTCAATGGCACCAGCTGTATTTACGTCTGAAAGATCACCAATCGAAACACTAAATGCATTGTTTGCAACAGAAGGATCACCTTCACTGAAGGATGTTGTGATCGATGTTCCACTAATGCTTATACTTTCTATTGTAGGTGCATCTGCTCCTGCTGGACCTTGTATACCATCTGCTCCTGCTGGACCTTGATCACCTTGGGGACCTTGTATACCATCTGCTCCTGCTGGACCCTGGTCACCTTGAGGTCCTTGTAAAGATGCAAGAAACGTTGCTTCGTCTCCTACATTACCCTCATCTAACCAAACTTGATATGCTGAGTCACCTTGCAGTCCTTGATCACCTTGAGGACCTTGATCACCTTGAGGACCTTGATCACCTTGAGGACCTTGATCTCCTTGTGGGCCTGCTGGACCCTGTGCACCATCTGCACCTGCTGCACCTGCTGGACCTGCTGGCCCTTGTTCACCTTGGATTCCTTGAGGTCCTTGTGGACCTGCTTGTGGATCTACATATTGAAATTCGTCATTTTGAAGATTATATTGTAAAATTTTACCATCAGCTTTATTATCATGATTAATACCTGTTACACTAGTAAAAATATTTGGACTAGCTAGATTTCCTATTTCTGTATCTAAAGTCTCTAAAGCAGATTTAACAACTGTTTCATTATCTAAAAAGTTTGTTCCTTGAAAATCATTTAAATTACCATCGTTATCTGTGCCTACTGAGCTTTTTAATCTTCCTAAGTCTAAAACAACATCATTTCCATCTTGTATATCAGATACTGCAGCATCTAATTTTCCAATTGCAATATGATGTGAATCGTTTTCACCTATAACTGTAGTGCTTGAATAATTAGGTAAATCTCCGTCTAGTGCACCATTAACATCATTTAAAAATAATCCTGTACTTGTAATAATTCTGTCACTTGTTTGATCTAATGATGTTAAATTTGTTAAAGATGTATTTATTTGATTTTGTAAATTAGTATCTGCAGCAACTCTTGCATCTATTTCATTATCAATACTATTTTGTAATGCATCATCTGCTGCAATTCTTGCTGCTTCTTCTGTGTCTATATTGTTTTGCAGCGTGATATCAGCAGATTGTAGATTTGTAATGTCTGTATCATTAGACGTTATCTGTGTTTGCAAGTCATTTGCTGTATTTTGCAAATTTGTAATATCTGTATCGTTCGATGTTATTTGAGCTTGAAGAGCATTATCAGCAGCTATTCTTGCAGCTTCTTCTGTGTCAATATTTCCTTGAAGTGTGGTGTCAGTAGACTGTAGATTTGTAATATCTGTATCATTTGATGTTATTTGAATTTGAAGAGCATTATCAGCAGCTATTCTTGCAGCTTCTTCTGTATTAATATTTGTTTGCAATACTGTGTCTGCATTAGATCTAGATGTAGCCTCTGCGTCAATATTACTTTGAAGTGTTGTATCTGCATTTACTAAACTAGCAATATCTGTATCGTTCGATGTTATTTGATTTTGCAAATTTGTCACAGTATTTTGCAGATTTGTGATGTCTGTATCGTTTGAAGTTATTTGATTTTGTAATCCTTCACCTGTTGCGTTTTGCAAAGCAGCAATATCTGCAATATTTGTATCAATTAAATCTTGAAGAGCATTATCAGCTGCAGTTCTTTCTGCTTCTTCTGTATCAATATTTGTTTGCAATACTATATCAGCTGCAGTTCTTGCAGCTTCTTCTGTATCAATATTACTCTGCAGAGTTAAATCTTCAGCTTGTAGATTTGTAATATCTGTATCGTTCGATGTTATTTGAGCTTGCAACGCATCATCTGCAGCTATTCTTGATGCTTCTTCTGTGTCAATATTTCCTTGAAGTAAATTGTCAGCTGCAGTTCTTGCTGCTTCTTCATCATTAATGTTTGTTTGAAGCGTTACGTCTGCAGCTTGCAAAGCTGCAATGTCTGTATCATTAGATGTTATCTGTGTTTGCAAATCTTGATCAATTATATTCTGTAAGTTTCCAGTACTTGCATTTAATTGATTTTGTATAGCAGTTGTACTATTTTGTAAGTTTGCAATATCTGTATCGTTTGAAGTTATTTGGTTTTGTAAATTAGTATTTGCAGCAACTCTTGCATCTATTTCATTGTCAATATTGTTTTGTAATGTTATGTCTGCAGCTTGTAGATTTGTAATGTCTGTATCATTAGATGTTATTTGTGCCTGAAGAGTATTATCAGCTGCAATTCTTGCTGCTTCTTCATCATTAATGTTTGTTTGAAGTACATCATCAGCTGCAATTCTTGCTGCTTCTTCTGTGTCTATGTTGCTCTGAAGTGTATTGACAGCGGCTATTCTTGCTGTCTCTTCTGCACCAATATTTTCTTGTAAAGTTACATCTGCAGCTTGCAAAGCTGTAATATCTGTATCATTTGATGTTATTTGAATTTGAAGAGCATTATCAGCTGCAGTTCTTGCAGCTTCTTCTGTATCAATGTTTATTTGAAGTACATTGTCAGCTGCAATTCTTGCTGCTTCTTCTGTATCAATATTACTCTGCAGAGTTAAATCTTCAGCTTGTAGATTTGTGATGTCTGTATCGTTAGACGTTATCTGATTTTGTAAATCTAAGTCTATTAAATCTTGAAGATTGTCTGTATTTGTAGTTATTTGTGTTTGTAAAGCATCAGTAGTATCTTCAAGATCAGAAATATCCTGAATGTTTGTGTTGATTTGGTTTTGCAGAGTTGCGTCTGCAGCAACTCTTAAATTTGTTTCATTTGTAATATTTGTTTGAAGTGTTACATCTGCAGCTTGTAAAGCTGTAATATCTGTATCATTTGATGTTATTTGTGTTTGTAAAGTATCATCAGCAGCTATTCTTGCTGCTTCTTCGTCATCAATATTTGTTTGAAGCGTTAAATCTTCAGCTTGTAGATTTGTAATATCTGTATCGTTAGACGTTATTTGAGCTTGCAACGCATCATCTGCAGCAACTCTTGCTGTCTCTTCTGCGTCAATATTTGTTTGAAGTACATTGTCAGCTGCAATTCTTGCTGCTTCTTCATCATCAATATTTGTTTGAAGTAAATTGTCAGCTGCAATTCTTGCTGCTTCTTCGTCATCAATATTTGTTTGAAGCGTTACGTCTTCAGCTTGTAGATTTGTAATATCTGTATCATTAGACGTTATCTGTGTTTGCAAATTAGTATCTGCAGCAACTCTTGCATCTATTTCATTACTTAAATCATTTGCTATGTCCGCAGTAGTTGTATTTTGTAATGTATTTACTGTATTTTGTAGAGTATTTATTTGAGTAGTAAGAGTTGTATCTGAGTTTTGTAACGCAGTAATGCTATTTAAGTTTGTTGTAACAAGGCCTTGTAAAGTCGCTATATCAGCAATATTTGTTGCTATGTCAGTATCATTACTTGATATTTGTGTTGTTAAAGAAGATATATTGTCAAAATTTATTTTAATTACAGTATCTAAAGCTGTTATTTCTTCAGAAATTGATGTTGCTTCATCTAAAAAGTTTGAACCGTTTTTATCAATATATGTACCGTCCGCATTTAAACCTATTGCACTTTCGTGAGCATCAGCTAGTGTGTTTAATGCCGTTATATCTGTAACATTTTGTAAAATTGCATCTTCATTTAACTTTATTTTACTGTCTAAAATAATATCAGCAGCAACAGCAGAATTTGGACCGCCAGGGTTACTAATATAATTAGTTCCTTCAGGTGTAATATAAACGACGTCTTCAAAGTTTATTGCATCTCCGTTTAATTTTCTAATACGATCAGCAAAAAGTGTTCCTTTTATAACAACATCTCCACCAAAAACAGTTGAATCTATTCCAGGATTTACTGGCTGATTATCATCTGTAGATGTTAATGTTGGATTACCATAAACATACAAAAAAGTATTAGAAGGATAATTGTTAACATCATTTAAAAAATTAGATAATTCTGATCCTCTTTCACCACTTACGTTAGTTGCTTGTGATGTTTTAGGATATAATATTAATTGAGGCTCTAATGGGTTTGATTCTGCATTATTACCAATAATTGCATTTGTTCTAACTCTTTGTACTGTATAGTCTCTTACTGCCATTTTGATTTCCTATATTTAAATTTATTTCATATAGTATTAATTATGTTTGTGTAATCAAAATACTATGACTTAGTTAATACTAATACTATGTATATATTGTCTCGTAAGGAAATCTAACTGTACTTATATACCACGCGCCTGCTGGTGCTTCAAACCACACATAGTAAGAAGTGTCTGATTCTAAGCTTATTCTATAATTATTTAAGTTAATTGGTGGATCTAACTCTTGCAAAACTCTTGTCGAATCATCATCCGGATCTTGAAGCAAATAGATTTCAGTATTTCTTTCTGCAAAATGTATAACATCTTGCAAAACTTGTGGAGTATTAAATTTAAAAAAGCTATTATTACTTCTTATTAAGCTTTGTAAAGAATAAGTAGCAGAAGTTGCTCCAAATTGTCCATTTACATAAGTATGATTTACATCTAATGTAATACTTGAAACATAATTCCCAGTACTAGTATTTAAAGGATCTATGAGCTTATCTTCTAATGTACTTTCGTCATATCTTACTACAGTATGTGACTGAATTATTAGTGATTTATCAATTAATAAGTTTAAGTCATTTGAAGCAGATTCTAAATTATTTAATAAATTTAATTTTTTATTTGTTTTGTTTGCTACATAATCAACTTTTATATCTCTATTTGACGAATTGAAGACTTCAAAGCTTTTTGATGAAATTTTATTAAAGTAAATATTTGTATCTATTTTTTTGCTAACTTTTCTTACTTTTAGAGTTAAAGAAGGATTTGTTAAAAGTTTATTTTTTATTTTAAAAACTTTAGAGTTTTGCTTTGAAATATCAACAATTCCTTTCTCAACTAAATCTTCAAAAGTCACTTTAGAAAATCTTTGTTTATCTAATATGCTTTTTTTGTAAGCAAAATTTAACGACCTTGTATTTTTATATGTATTTTCTTCAACAACAAAACTTTCTTTATGACCAAAACCTACATTAGAATAAGTAAGTAAATTTGTATCATACGGTTCAGTGCTTAAATCAATATCTTTATTACCGAAACCTAAATCATGAAATCTTGAATCAATAGTCATTATCCTATATTATCCTTTTAATTAATTATCAATTTTCTTAATAGAAATAGTAGTACCTTTCATAACTGTAATATTAACACTATTATCAGACTTTCCGTGTATTTTAAATGATATAGTGTGACCTGAACTGATTCCACTTTTTATAATACTTATTGTTCTTTCAACTGGACTTGCAGAAGCATCAACTTTACAATTTGGTGAAATTAAAACAGTACTACCATTGTAAATTAAATCAAACTCTTCTAAATCTGTATCGCTTGATGAGTCTATGTAAACATTTAAAGTTATTTCAAAAGTACCACTATTATAAAAAGTAAATACTCCTGAAGCATTGAGTTCTATATCATTACTATTAAAAGCACCTGTTGAAGCTGCATGTGTTGTTGTAGAAAAAGATGTTGTATTACTTTGTGCAAAAGGATTAAAAGATGTACCAATAGCATTTGTATTTTGATCTAGTGAAACGCATAAATAAGTTGGTGTAACTATGTTTTGTATAGTATCACTATCGCTTGTTAAAAAGTTACTAGTATTTTTCCATTGCCAGTACCAGGAAGTATAGTTAAACTCTAAAATTGCATTTTCGTCTAGTCCTATTTCAGGTAATTCAACAGAGGGTACAATATGATTTACACTGTTAAAAGCGTTTGTGTTAGGAGTTCTATATGACAAAGCATACATTTTGGTTCCTGAAAAATTGTCTTTTTTAAATTCTTCGATAGTCAATGCTCTTTCAATAATATCAACAGGTACTATTTGACCAGTACCATCTGATCCAGTGCCATTTCTTATTGCTAAAAAAGTTTTATCATCATCAGATGCATTTGACAATTCTGTTGTGTCACTATATATGCTTGTTGCATTAGTTAGCCCTAATGATTCCCAAGTTGCTAAAGATGTATCGCCTACTGTATACACAGTGTAGTAATTATCATCTTGTATTGTTGATACACTATCAAAGTTCATTGTGTCAGAAAAAGATTTTTTAAAACCAATTCCTTCGTTTGACATTGATAAAAGTTTTCTAGTAGAGTCAAAAGTAATATTTGCGTCACCAATATTTAACGAATTGTCAGATAAGAACAAGTGTCTTACTTTTTTCTCTGCTGATCCAATATCATATGTTTCATTTGCATTAGGAAGCAAGTGTCCATTTGTTTCTGTCCAGTTAGATAAACCTCCTCCTCCACCTCCTCCTGATACATCTGCAGGTGTAAATGAGAAAACGCCTGTTGAATTATCATAAGATAAAGCACCTCCAGAGTTAGCAGCATTAGTACTTACAGAAATATCTGTCAAGTCGATTTTATCTGTTAAAAACTCTGGTTGAAATGTAAAAGTCGGTCCGTTTGCGCCATTAGCATTATACGTTAAACTGCTAGACTGACCTTGAACAGCATTTGTATTTGCAATTTGAATGTCATCTTTTCTTATTACATCATCTAAGTGTGGTTGTTGTAAAGTTAAAGTATTTGTTCCACTATCATAAAAAAGTTTACCTTCGACGCTATGTACTGGATTTAAAGCATTTATGTCATATTGGATTTGTGTAACACTAAGGTTTGCAATATCATCTGCAGGATTCCAATACCCATTTGAATCGTCCCATTTTAAAACTTGACCATCTGTTGGAACTGTACTATTCACATTACTTAGATTATGAAGTACTGCAGCATTAATTCTTAAAGTTGCTCTTTGATCTGCACGATCATTTGTATAATAAAGATTATCACCTTCAGCTATATTAGTTGTAGTAGTTGGTACATCGGTTTCTGAAGCTAGCTTAATCCAGTTTCCACCATGCGCAAAATATGCTTTTCCAGTTGCATGAACATGAGCAAACATGCCATGATATGTTGCAGCTGATGGTAGATCACCTTCAGTTGCATATACATTTGAAAATAAAATTTTTCCTGTTGTTGTTATATTAAACGCTTGACCATCTAAATTTCCTCCTAGTTGAGGTGTTGTGTCATCAATTAGATCAAAACTAGTTAAAAAAGAAGTTAAATCTGGAGGTGTGTAAGAAAAAACGCCTGTTGAATTATCATAAGATAAAGCACCTCCAGAGTTAGCAGCATTAGTACTTACAGAAATATCTGATAATGATATTCCTCCACCACCTCCTCCTCCGCCAATAACAGTATCCCAACTTAAAACTCCACTTCCATTTGTTTTAAGAAATTGTCCGTTAGTACCATCTGCGACAGGTAGTGTAAAAGATACTGATCCTGTGTCTATAAATTTGATTTTCTTATTATCATTGTCAACAACTTCAACTAACTTGTCATATTTTTCTCGCCAATTTCTTTGATTATATGCAGGTTTTTCTAATTCGTTGTTATTGCTTTTTACAATTATATTAACAAAATGTGCTTCAGGTGCCTTTAACGGATTTTTTTCTGAAGAATTTTCTACATTATTTGTTTCATAAATATAACAAAAAAGTCTATAAGTTCCCCAAGTATCAATTGAATTTAATGTAATTGAAGCATTAGCTAAAACTTGATTTCCTGGAGAAATAGATGCATTTGATGATGTAGGCATATCAATGATAAACCACTTACATGTATAAAAAGCTTTATTAGCATTACCCTCAATAAAAGTGTCATTTAAATTATTAATAGCTATTGTTTTAAAAGTATTAACACCTATTTCTGATTCTGATAATTCGTTCGTTGTAGGTAAGTTTAATGTAAATGTAATTGCCATGTTAAAAAGCCTTTATTAATTTGATGTTCTATTTATTACTTGTAAGTTTACAAAAACAGACGGTTCGTTTTGTTCTAAGTAAACAGGAGATGAAAGTTGAATTGTTACGCTAAGTGTATCTACATCAATAATAAATGCATTTAAGTTTGAGTTTTGAACTGTAGCAACACATACAGGAGGATCAACAAATTGTTTTAAAAAACTATAAGTTTTTTCTATTTCTCCATGAGTAAATTCAAGAATAGTTGATTCAATTATTTTAGTATCTAACTCTGCGTAAACAGGCTTTCTTCTAATTAGTGGATAAACTTTTCTATATCTATTAAGATCATATATTTTCTTAGGCATTGCAATTCCTTTTTAGTTATAATTATAACTTTTCTGAAACAATATTCGCTAATTCTGATCTGTAACCTTTTGTAAAGTTAACATGACCTGTTAATTTTTCTTCTTTTAACTTCTCTATAACTATAGTTAAACCATTAGAAAACTTATTAACATATGGTAAATCAACCTGATCTATATCACCTAATAGCACTATTTTTGAATTTTTTCCTGTACGTGTAATTACAGTTTTAAGTTCATGTACAGTTGCATTTTGTGCTTCGTCTACAATAATAATAGAATCATTAAAACTTCTCCCTCGAATATGAGATAAAGGTGCAACATCAATTTGACCTCTTTCCATCATCATTTCAAAATAAGTTAAGTCACCAAATTGATTTCTAAAGTTATCAACTATAGGCAAAATCCACGGGTGCATTTTTTCATTTAAAGTACCTGGCAAAAAACCTAAATCTTTACCTACAGTTTGAATAGGTCTGGTAAAGATAATTCTTTTTTTCTTTTCTTTTTCAATTTGTCTAAGTGCAACCATTAATGTAAGAAACGTTTTACCACTTCCTGGTATACCTGTTAGTGTTACTAAAGGCACTGTATCATCTAATAGTAATTCTAATGCAAAAACTTGTTCTTTGTTTTTAGCTTCTATTCCAGAAAGTCTATACAGTTCTTGTTTTGTCTCTAATATTGCAAGATTATTATCTATTCTTCTTGTTAAACAAGATTGTCCTTCTTCAGTTTTAAGAATAACAAATTCATTTTGGCTTATATTTTCAGAAATCATTTCTTCTCTATTTATTCGAGTATAGCCATTTCCATATACATTGTTTATCACACCTGATTCTGTTTTGATTTCTTTTGCACCGCTATATAAATTATCCTCTTGAATAAATTCATAATCTGCGTAATAATCTCCAGCTTCTATACCTACAGAGTCACATTTAACTCTAAGATTGATGTCTTTTGTAATTATTTTTATTGTTTGATTACTTTGTAGTGTATTTTTTATTTTATTTGCTGTTGCAATTATTACATTATCATTATAAGATTTTTCTAATCCTTCTAGCCCTTCCCAGCAAGTTTTTGATTTAACTTGTATTAAAATATCAGCATTTTCATAATAAACACCTTCGTGTAAACTACCTTTTTCTCTTAATTCATCAAGAAATCTATTAAAGAATCTTGCATATTCTCCAAGTAATCCTTCTCTAGTTTTAAACTTATCAATTTCTTCTAGAACAACTAAAGGAATAACTATATTATTTCCAGTCATATTAAAAATAGAGTTTTTATCGTAAAGTAAAACACTTGTGTCAACAATAAAAATTTTTCTGCTAGAATCGTTAAAAAAGTCTTTTTGTAAAGTTTCGTCCATTGTAAATCCTTATGGTTCTGTCTAAACTATATTAGTAATTATTTAGAAAAATGAAAGGATTTTAAAATGAATAAAAACTCTTTAAACGACTTATCTTGCTTTGCTGCACATAAAAATTTAAACAAAAACTGTCAAAATAAAAAATGCAGATATTGGCATGAATTAGGATCAAGCAATAACTGCATAATAAATAAATCTTCTGATAATCCTCATACTTTGCAAGAAATAGGTGACTTATTTAACATAACAAGAATGAGAATATGTCAAATAGAAAAGCAAACACTAGACAAAGTAAAGAAAAAAATTTTAAAGTCTATATAAAAATTACTTCCCAAGAGAAAACTTAACAAAGTCTCCAGAAAACTTTTTAATTTGTCGCAAACCTTTTCTTAGCCTTGTACCTGCTGCTTTATTGCCTTTTTGTGACTTTAGCACATCAGTTTGCATTACATCAACTAAAAGTCTTAGTCTTTCATAATGCTCAATTAAAGTCTCAGGATCAGTTAAAATATCTGATGTTTCTGTTTCGATTTGATCTTTTACTGCTTCTTCTGTCATAATTTCTCCTATAAAATTAAACTTTCTTTTTTTTCAACTATTTCTTCTTGTTGTTGATTTTGATTTTTTAATACAGCTTGAATTTGCCGCATACAATTTATATCTTCTAACTCTAGTGATAATAGACTAATCAACTTTTTAATTTCTAACTCTTTTATACCAAATCTTAGAATTTCATTTAAAATGTTTCTACACTTTTCAATTGATTGTAAGTTTTCTATATTGTTTGGATCTAGCATTTAAAAATACCTTTGAACTATTTCTTTTTTGATTTTAATATTACCTTCTTTTATGTAAAGGCAATTGTAAACAATATTATTATCAATTTCTTTTTTATCTAAAACAATATTTTCCTCTAAATTATTTTCTATAACATACTCAACTAATTCCCAAACTGATATGTCACAATCGTTTTTTTCTAATAATGTAACGATATTTTGTTTACCAATATTGGTAAGATTAAACTTAATATCATCTTTTGTATTAACTAAGCCAATAAATGCATCTTTTCCCCATTTTATTTCACTTTTACAAACATCTTGAACTTCATGAAGTGCATCACAATTATTACAAAGAACATATTTTGTTTCAATGTTATCATTATTATCGATTTTGGAAAAAACTTGAAATTTATGGTAAACTGGAACTGTATTGTTTCTGTATATACTTAAAACGCATTGACACTCTAATAAGTGCCTAATATAATTTTTGTCTTGACTCATTTTTATAATCCAATTTTATTGTATAACCTATTTTTTGTAAATTTATATATAATTTTTCTGAAAGTATTTTTGAAGACTCATGACACTGCTTTGAATTTAAGCTATTGTTGCTATAAATATAAATTCCTTGTTTTACACAAAAATTATAACAAACAATTAAGCTTTTTAATTCTTGTAGTAAATTATTCATATTGTTTGGAATTTCTATTAATACATTATTTGGTGAAGCTCGCCTTTTTCTTTTTTGTAAATATTGTCTAGCTTCAAAATCAATATTTTGATTTTTTAACTGTGAATTAATTTCGTTTATCAAGTCTTCAGACTTTTCATGAAAAGTAATATTGTTTTTTGATATTGTAAGTTTACATATACTTGTTTTTTCTTCTAAATCTTTGTAAATATTATCGTAATATTCTGAAGACACTACACTTGTTTTGCATGACTTTGCAATATCCTTTAATAAAAAAGGATCATGATTATCAAACTTCAGTAAATAAGGATAAACATATATTTTATTTTTTAAAATTATTTGTTTTATGTTTCTTTTTGCATCTTCTGAAATACCTCTACATATTAATATTGCAGGAAGTTTTTCTTTTTTGCATATCTCAAAAAGAGAAAAAATCTCTGTGTCTCTTTCAATAAAACCATCGACTATGGATACAATAAAACTTTTTGTTGTTTGATTTTGATTTGTAAAATAAACGTTACTAAAACTTTCATCTAATTTAATATTAAAACTAGGGTTGCATTTTTTTTGAACAACAAGTTCAACATTTTTTGAAGAAAAGCAAGATATTGTTGCATCAGCACCTGAAAAATATAAAACATCTTTTAAGAAATTAAAAGTTTTTTTGTTTGATATACTTTCCATGTATTTAAAAATTACATCTATGTTTTTTTCTACTTTTGTTATTTTCGATTCTTTGATTTTATCATTAAAGATTAATTCAACTAATCTAACAGAAACAAAATAGCTGCTTCCTGGATAGTATTGCTCAGCTTTTTTAAAATAATTTATTAAAATATTTCTGTAAGGTGATTTAAAAAAAGATTTTTCCCTTAAAAAGAAAGTAAAAAACAAAAAAGAACTGTTATGTATAGTTTTATCTGTAACTATTCTATGCTTTTTTTTAATAAAACTAGAATTAAATTTTTTAAGTTTTGATGCTAACGATATTAAATTATTATTCATGATTACCTCTATGTAATCATATTTTAACAATTTTATTTATTAGATAAAATATTGTGAGCCCAATTTAAAGATTTTTGTAAATACCTTGGTAAATTTTGTACTTTTTCTTGATAAGGTGACCAATGATAACCAGAATGTTCTAAAATATTTGTTTTTGGATTTCTTTTTAACTTTGCATTTCCTACATGATCTTTTTTAATTTCTGCAATATACATTATTAAACCTCTACCACACTCAAATCTATAATGATTATTATTTTTATCTTTTAAAAAATTATAATCATCTTGTCTAAAACCAATTTCTTCTTCAGTTTCTCTTATTGCACAATCTAAAGAATATTCTCCTTTATCAATTGCACCTTTAGGAAAGTCTAGTTTATCTTTATATCTAGCATTTATTTCTCCGTTACATTCTAAAAATAAATATAAAATGTCCTCTCGTAAGTCAGAGAAATATTTGTCTCTGTTATCTAAATAAATAACAATTCCTGAACCTGTACAATACTTTCTATTCATATTTAATGTTCCTTAAAATTCATGATAGTTGTTAAAAAAGTCCTTCGGGAAATCATCTTTCGCTTTGGATTTAATCATCCTCCAATCATCATCTAATATATATGTTACTGCCTTATCCTTTTCAGATCTAATACTTCTACCTACAGATTGTATTATTGTTCTTATTGTTTGAGTTGTATACCACCATTTCCATCTATTCATTTTCTTTTTAACAACTTTATCACCTAAATAAGGATAAGGCATTTTACATAATACTTGAAATGCTGAAAGTTTACCTTTTAAATCAACACCTTCAGACATAGAAGGTGATATTAAAACTGTTGGTAATTTTGAACTTGTATGTTTTTTAAGCATTTCTTCTCTATTTTCACCATAAGCTATTAAAAGTCTTTTACTTTTTACGTTGTTTTTAATATATTTGGCAATTTTTGTCGAATGTGTATGAATAATACCTTTTTCATCTTTATGATTATTAAGTATTTCTTTTATCATATTAACCATTACAGGAAGAGTTTTGTCAATATTTTTATAAGACATACTGCCTGCAGGTGAAAATATAACAGGTCTATTCTCTACTGGAAATGGAGAAGCTTCTTTTACTGATATTGTATTTTTAGCTGGTAAACCAAGAGTTAGACTAAAACCTTCATGAGAAATAATAGTTGCAGACATAAAAATAATATAATCAGCATAGTCTAAAAGATATTGTTTTGCGTAAAAAGACACATCTACAGGCTTAAATGTAAATTTAAAATGTTTATCATTTGTATCTTCAATATCAAAAACCCAATTGTCTTTATCATATAATTGAATAAATTTTTCAATTTTTTGCTTATGACCATTAAGCATTTCATATCGGTTTGTAATTTTTTTAAATTCTTCTAACTTAGAGCTAGTAATTCCAAACTTTTCTAGTTGACCTTCAATAAAATCAACTTTTCTACGAACTGCATCAAAATAAATATTTTTAATCCAGTTAAAAACTTTAAATTGAGTATTAAGATTTTTAGGTATTTTAAGTCTTAAAATTTTATCTGAAAAATATGATGATACACTTATTTCAATAAATCTTGTAAGTTCATTTTCTAAATTATGAGCTTCATCAATAACTAAAACTTTTTTATTTGGCATTTTACCAGAAAAATTCTTTTCAGTTAAAAAATAACTAAAATTTGTAATACTAAGATCTTTTTCCATAAAATCTTTTCTTTTACTTTTATAAACACATTTATAACCACAACAATCATATTTTTTTGGTAATGAATTTGCTCTTAAACCAGTTTGTATATCTTTACAGGAAGCTTTTTTATCTACAGAGCAAGTATAATTTGAAGAAGAATATAGAGAAATTAAACCATTTTTTGAAAAATCATTTTCATATTGATCTTGTAAGACTTTTTGTGTTGTAAGAAAATATGCACCATCAGTATAAAGTCCAGGATAACTCACACTATTTTTATTCATATGATCTGCTATTGTTAATCCTATAGCAGACTTACCTACACCAGTACCACAATCAATGATTGCGTATTTGCTACCTTTTTTAAATTCTTCTAATACATAATTAATTGCATTAGACTGTTGTTCTCTTGGACTATTATAGGGAAAAGATTTAGACCAGATATAATTACTATTAGACAATTTAGCCTCACGTGTGTTTTATGAAAAAATTAAATGAAAAACTTAACAAATCTGAATTATCTCAAGTCAGATCAATGATTAGAAAAGAGAT
>Ga0160423_10002279_pt1 | contig 16078 bp, 12 predicted proteins | sample CRUFie14St8metaG_FD_108191 | JGI IMG/M metagenome (GOLD analysis project Ga0160423, IMG submission 108191) | Marine microbial communities from the Costa Rica Dome - CRUD Field 142mm St8 metaG | ecosystem: Environmental > Aquatic > Marine > Oceanic > Photic zone | place: Costa Rica: the Eastern... | reverse complement strand
GGCCTCGACTCGGTGTCGACCTTTGAGTGTATTGTCGATCGTGACCAGCACTTCTTTATGGAGATGAATACCCGAATTCAGGTAGAGCATCGCGTTTCCGAGCTCTGCTATGCCATGCGTTTTGCCAATCCCGATGACGCCGACGATGCCTTTGTTGTGGAATCGCTGGTCGAGGCCATGGTCCTGCTGTCCGCACATGGGCAGAAGCTGCCCAAGCCTGAGCGCATCCCGCGATTGCCGGACTCTCTCGAGGCGCGACTCAATGCCACCAATGACGCATTGCAGCCCAGCGCTGGGGGCATTGTTGAATTCTGGTCCGATCCTATCGAGGGCGAGATCCGCGACGATCAGGGCATCAGTCTGCATAACCCCGATACCGATGTGTTCATGGAGTACACCCTGGCGGGGGCTTATGACTCCAATATTGCGCTACTGCTGACAGTGGGCGACAGCCGCGAGTCGGCCTATGAGCACATGGCGGAGGTTCTGAGGGCCAGCCGCCTGCGAGGTAAGGATCTAGCGACCAACCTTGCCTTCCATTACGGATTGGTGCATTGGTTCCTCGGCCGCACGGTGAACGCCCGTCCGACCACCCAATTTATTGTGCCGTATCTAACGGCTGTGGGTGAATTGGCCCAAGAGGCTGGCCGCGTCGATGTGGATGTGGCCTGGCGGCAGCTCTGCGCCGCGCGAGTGCAGGCGTCAGATTCTGAAGAGGGCGCACTACAAAAAGCGCTCTCTGCCAAGGAGAGTCTGCTGCTGCGCCCGATAAAGCAGTTAATGGCCTCACCGCATCTTTTGTCGGGGTGGCTGAGCCTCAATCAGGACGCGTTCCGATTTGAGGACGGGCACTTTTCCTGGGCAGAGAATCCGATCGAGGTTCTTGCTGATACCTACCACTTTCTGAGACTGGATTGGAACGAGGCGTTGCCCGCGGCCAATATGATTTGGGACCACGACCACGCGATTCTCTCGGACGCAGATGATTTCTACACCGAGATCGGCAAACGATTCGATACTGACGACTGGGCCGCCGTCAGCGAGTTGTTGGCGGGGTCGGCGCCTTCTGGTGTCGATGGATCAGAGTGGTCAGCGATTCAGGCGGCGCACCGTGGCTATCAGGTGGGCGCAGAGATATTGGAACTGTTGCCGGCAATGGCGCGATTCACGGGCTTTTACGATCTGACTATCAATGCCGATATGACCATCCATCTGCCTGAACGCCTGCTGGATGAAGAACACCAGAAAGCGATGGCCAAAGCGCTCGCGCCGCCGCCAGTCGCTAAGTCTGACGAGATCGTTGCGGAGAGTGGCGGGATGTTCTACGGGCGCGAGGCGCCTGAGGCTCCGCTTTACGTTGAGTCCGGCCAGCATTTTGAGGCGGGGGAACCGCTGTATATTGTTGAAGTGATGAAAATGTTCAACAAAGTAGTGGCACCGTTTGCCGGCACTGTCGATGAGGTTCTGGTCGAGGGAGACGGTGTGATCATTGCGAAAGGGCAGCCGCTCTTTAAGGTCACGCCGGACGAGAAGGTTGAAGTGCTCTCTGACAGCGAGATGGCGGCTATGCGACGCGAGCACACCACTGAGCTCGTCAAGCTGTTCATCTAAACCACCACAGGATTTGTAAGAGGCAGACTGTTTCATGATTACTGCACTGGACCATATTGCGATTGCCGTACCAGATCTTGAGGGCGCGATCGCGCGTTTCCTCAAGGATTTCGGGCTTCAACATGACGGCAATGAAGTGGTGGAGGCGGCCCAGACCACGACGGCGTTTTTTAGCGTACCCGAGACGCACATAGAACTGGTCCATCCGCTTGAGGGCGCAGGGCCCATTGCAACGTATCTTGAGAAGCGCGGTGGCGGGCTGCATCACCTGTGTTTCCGAACCGATGACATTGACGCCGATGTCGAGCGGCTGCGCGCCAAGGGTTACCAGTTCACCAGCGATGCGCCGACACCGGGTGCGCACGGCTCACGCGTCATTTTTATCCACCCGAAGAGCTGCGATGGTGTGTTGATTGAGCTGTCCCAACCCGCGGAGCCGCACGCATGAGTGTTTATGATCCGGATGTCGCTAACTTATCGGCTTGGGGCGCGTTGGTTGAAAAACAAAGTAAAGGCCTGAAACCAGACGACTTCACTTGGCACACCCCGGAGGGCATCCCGCTTAGGACCCTCTATACTGCGGAAGATCTTGAGTCTCTGCCTTACACCAACACCATGCCGGGCATGGCGCCCTATATCAGAGGGCCGCAGGCCACTATGTATGCGGGGCGACGCTGGACGATTCGACAATACGCGGGTTTCTCAACCGCGGAAGCGTCGAACGCCTTTTATCGGAAATCACTGGCTGCCGGCGGGCAGGGCATCTCGGTGGCATTCGATCTCGCGACACACCGCGGCTATGACTCCGATCATCCCCGTGTTTCGGGGGACGTCGGCAAGGCTGGTGTGGCCGTAGATTCTGTCGAGGACATGAAGATCCTCTTTGACGGCATACCGCTTGATCAGGTTTCGGTGTCGATGACTATGAACGGCGCTGTTTTGCCGGTGTTGGCGGGATATATTGTCGCCGCGGAAGAGCAGGGCGTTGATCAGTCAGCGCTCTCCGGCACGATCCAGAACGACATCCTCAAAGAGTTCATGGTGCGCAACACCTATATTTACCCGCCGGCTCCCAGTATGCGGATTATTGGGGACATCATTGCCTACTGCTCAGCCAATTTACCCAAGTTCAACACGATCTCGATCTCGGGTTATCACATGCAAGAAGCGGGGGCGAACGCAGCACTGGAGCTCGCCTACACCCTCGCCGATGGTAAGGAGTACATCCAGACTGCGATTGCTGCTGGCCTCAAGATTGATGATTTTGCGCCCCGCCTGAGTTTTTTTTGGGGCATTGGCATGAATTTTTATATGGAAATTGCCAAGATGCGCGCGGCGAGATTGTTGTGGGCAGAAATCGTTAACGCCTTTGGCCCGACCAATCCCAAAAGCGGCATGTTGCGCACCCATTGCCAGACCTCGGGCTGGTCTCTGACCGAGCAGGACCCCTATAACAACATTGTGCGCACGACGATTGAGGCGATGGCGGCGGTGTTTGGTGGCACCCAGTCACTGCATACCAATGCCCTCGACGAGGCGATTGCGCTGCCGTCTGACTTTGCCGCCAGAATCGCGAGGAACACACAGCTGATCCTGCAAGAAGAAACCGGCATCGGTCAGGTAGTGGATCCCTGGGGCGGGTCCTACATGATGGAGACTCTCACCAACGATATGGCCGCAAAGGCGCGCGAGTTGATCGCCGAGATCGACGAGCTGGGAGGCATGGCCAAAGCGATCGAGAGCGGCATTCCCAAACTGCGGATCGAAGAAGCCGCGGCAAAAAAGCAGGCGCGGATCGACCGGGGTGAAGACGTGATCGTTGGCGTGAACAAGTTTCAGATCGACGAACAGGATGCGGTAGACATTCTTGAGATCGATAACGAGCAGGTGCGGGACTCACAGCTGGCTCGATTGGCGAGTATTCGTGAGGCCCGAGATGACGGTGCGGTTGAGTCCGCATTAAGCGCGCTGACGGATGCTGCGGAGTCGGGTGAGGGTAATCTGCTGGGACTGGCGGTTGAGGCGACGCGTTGCCGGGCGACGGTCGGTGAAATTTCCGATGCCCTTGAGACGGTTTATGGGCGCTTCGTGGCCAATGCACAGACTGTATCGGGAGTGTATGGTGCGGCGTATGCAGAAGATGCCAACTGGGAGGGCATCTCCGTGGATATTGAGTCCTTTGTGGAGCAGCACGGTCGCAGGCCTCGCATGTTGGTCGCCAAAATGGGCCAGGACGGGCACGATCGTGGTGCCAAGGTAGTCGCCACCGCCTTCGCAGATGTCGGCTTCGACGTCGATCTATCACCGATGTTCTCCACCCCGGAAGAAGTGGCCAAGCAGGCCATCGAGAACGATGTGCACGTTGTGGGCGCCTCGAGCCTTGCTGCAGGTCACAAGACACTAGTGCCGCAACTCATTGAGGCGCTGCGTGAGCAGGGCGCCGACGACGTGATCGTGATCGCGGGCGGTGTGATTCCGCAACAGGATTATGGGTTCCTCGAGGAGAAGGGTGTGGCGCTGATTTTTGGGCCGGGCACCCCCATCCCGGAGGCTGCTCGCAAGGTCCTCGATGCCATCAACGCCAACAGCTGACGCGATCCTCGCGGGTGACCGCCGCGCGCTGGCGAAAGCCATCACATTGGTCGAGAGTCAGCGTGACGCTGATCGGGACGCCGCACAGGCGCTGCTACGGGACCTTTTGCCCCATACCGGCAAGAGTATTCGTGTTGGCATTACGGGGGTACCTGGGGTCGGTAAATCCACGTTTATCGAGACCTTTGGTCAGCATGTCATCAGTCAAGGACACCGCCTGGCAGTGTTGGCGGTCGATCCCAGCTCTCCCATCGCCGGAGGCTCGATTCTCGGTGACAAAACACGCATGGAAATGCTGTCACGGGAAGAGGGTGCGTATATCAGACCGTCTCCTGCCGGCGGTGCGCTGGGCGGGGTCGCATTTAAGACACGTGAATCACTGCTGTTGTGCGAGGCGGCGGGTTACGACGTGATCTTGGTAGAGACCGTCGGTGTGGGTCAGTCCGAGCATCAGGTTGCCGGGATGGTCGATTTCTTTCTATTGCTGATGCTGCCGGGGGGCGGAGATGAGCTCCAGGGTATCAAGAAAGGCATTCTCGAGCTGGCTGATGCGATCATTGTGAATAAAGCGGATGGCGCTAGCGAAGCGCTGGCGCGGACAACGCAACAGCATTATCGAGGTGCGATGTCGCTGTTGAGCCACGAGGGTTTCTGGGAACCCAGGGTGATGACCTGTTCGGCGCTCCACGGGCAGGGTATTGAAGGAGTGTGGGAGACGATTGGGGACTATGCGGACGCCGCCCGCTCGCAGGGTGCGTTTGAGTCGGCACGAGCGACCCAGAACCTTGCCTGGATGCGTCAGCTGATCGACGAGTTATTGCGAGACAACCTGGCGCGTCATCCCCGGGTCAAAGAAGCCATGCCGGCGTTGGAGGATGCGGTGCGAGCGGCTGAGCAGACTCCGCTGAGCGCGGCACAGGCTGTGTTGGCATTGTCTAGAGAGTCCGTCTGAGATGACAGAGAGGGGCTCCTTTCACCGGGTCTCGCAACAATCCCTCATCGCGTTATGCCATCTTTGAGCGGCCGATATTTCACTGAGTTGCAGCCGTTTTATCGAGCGGTAGCGATGCGCGAAATTGATCGCCAAACCCACACAGCCCTTGGGATATCTGAGTATGAGCTCATGTGTGAAGCCGGCAAGGCCGCGTTTCACGTGTTGGCCAGCCAATGGCCCGAAGCCCGATACATTCTCGTATTATGCGGCACCGGCAACAACGGTGGTGACGGCTGGGTTTTGGCGCGATTGGCCCATGACGCCGGTTATGAGTGTCGGGTCGCCTTATTCGGGGATCCTTCCCGTATCGCGGGCGTGGCGCGCATAGCGCATGATGCATGGCGTGACAGCACCTCGGCGACGTATTCCAACGCGGAGCGCTTAAGCACTGGTGAATTGAAGGGTGAGTCATATGACCTCATGATCGACGCGCTCACGGGCATTGGTGTTTCTGGCCCTCCGCGCGACACTTTCCTTGAGTTAATCGCATTGATTAACGCCAGCCCGGTGCCGGTGTTGTCCTTGGATGTGCCCAGTGGTGTCGATGCCGATACCGGCGCCATCGTGGGAGCGGCCGTCCATGCTGATACTACCGTTACCTTCATTGCTCACAAGCCCGGCTTGCTCACCGGCGCGGCCGTCAATCACGTCGGATGTCTGGTATTGGCTGATCTTGGCGCACCGCCCGCTGTGTTCGAATTGGTGCCCGAAGTCGGCTTTCGTATCTCGGCCCATTCGGCAGGTGGATTGCTCGCAAGGCCACAGAACGCGCACAAAGGACACTTCGGCCACGTTCTGGTAATTGGTGGTAACCGGGGCATGGGTGGCGCGGCACTACTGGCCGCTGGCGCCGCACTGCGATCCGGCGCAGGTTTGGTGTCACTGGCCACGCGCCCGGAGTACGTTGCCGCGGCGCTTGTCCGGCACCCAGAGCTCATGGTCACGGGTCTCGACGATACGGCAGCGTTGCCTGCGCTATTCGACGGTAAGAGCGTAGCCGTCATCGGTCCCGGGTTGGGGCGGGACGAGTGGGCGCAGCAGTGTCTGGGACATGCCGTTGCGGCTGGACTACCCCTCGTCTGTGATGCAGATGCCTTGAACGTGATCGCTGAGAATGCGGTCACAGTTCCTCCAGAAATGCGGTGGATTGTTACACCCCATCCCGGTGAGGCGTCGCGGCTGGCGGGTGTGGCAACAGCGGAGATTGAGTCCGACCGGGTAAGCTGGGCGGTGACATTAGCCGAGCGGTACTCTGCGGTGGTGGTATTGAAGGGCGCGGGAACGGTGATCGCAGCGCCTTCGCAAGACAACCAGACCTGTATATGTGTGGGAGGAAATCCCGGTATGGCAACAGGCGGCATGGGAGACGTGCTCGCAGGCTTGATTGGCGCATTAGTGGCTCAAGGTCTCAGCCTCATGGAGGCGAGCGCTCTTGGTGTGGCTACGCACGCGCGAGCCGGAGACTTGGCCCGGAAGCGATTTGGTGTGGGTCTCACGGCAACTGACGTAGCGGACGGGCTTGGCGTCGATCTGTGATTAGGTGTTGTCCTAGTCTGTGAGCGCGCCCGCCTCACAGAGCGTCTCGAGTAGCTTTTCGCTCGTTCGAGCCAGTTCGCGGCGTTGAATCCATTCTCCACTACACAGTGTTATCAGATGCCCGAGCGCGTTCAGCGACACTTCAGAGTGGCCGCCGTCGATAAACACATCAATGGTGTCTTCCCGCTCCCGCCACGCGATTTTTGTGGCGGGATGAAGGCGAACCTGATCACCTTGAGGAGTCGCCATTGGGTACGGAGTATCAAGCTCCCCGCCTCCTTCTGTTATGACCTCGCCAAACCACTGGCCCGAGTCCAGCGCATCGAGTGCGTTGTTGATAGCGTCACGAGCATTGGCAATGTGCTCGATGGTGATCTCGCCCGGGCGTGACGGGCTGCGCAGGGACGCGCCATCCTCAAGAAGGCTGGTGGTTGAGATTAGTTCGAGTGCCGCATCAGTCCTGCGCGCCATGAGATCGCCGACGGAGGGAGCGCGGAAACCCAACGAGTAGGTGATGGCCTCACCCAAGGCCACTCCCCAATGCGCAACGCCTGGGGGCACGTACAAGACATCGCCAGGCTCAAGCACATAAGTTTCCTCAGGTTCGAAAGGAGGAATTAAGTTCAATCCGTTTTCCTGGAGTTGAGGTGTTTCGTCGTCGCAGCGAGACCCGATTCGCCACTCCCGCCGACCAGTGCCTTGCAGAAGGAAAACGTCGTAGCGGTCGAAATGGGGCCCGACGCCCGCTTGGTCTTTGGCAAAGCTAACCATCACATCGTCGAAGCGCCAGCGCGGTAGCGGGGGAAGCGTGCTCCGGAGTGTCGAAACCCCCGCATGGTGGCAATCAACACCTTGCACCAGAAGGGTCCATGGCATCTCTTCCTGAAAGGCGTGTTCTGGAAACGGGCCGGCCTGCTGATGCCAGACCCCCGAATCCTGCCAGACCATGCGGCTTTCAATATCGGACTCCATGGCCAGACCGGCGAGTTCCTCGGCCGTAATCGGAGACTGAAAGTGAGGTAGAGCCTGTGGGCAAAACAAGGGCTGCTGTTGCCAGTACTCTGCTAAAAACTGCTCTGTTGTGACGGGTAAGCGCATACCAGCTTTCGGCTCAGTCTGGCGTCAGGGGGTGGTTTTTTTGGCCAGATCGGCGGCGTATCCGAGATAGGTGTCAGGGGTCAATGACATCAGCCGCTCCTTGGCATCGTCGGGAATATCCAGCGAGAGGATGAAGGACTTCAGCGTATCAGCTTCGAGTCTCTGGCCCCGCGTGAGCGCCTTGAGCTTCTCATAAGGTTCCGGTACGCCGTAGCGCCGCATCACCGTCTGCACGGCTTCTCCCAGCACTTCCCAGGCGCTCTCTAGATCGCGCGCGATCGGCTCAGGCGCGACTTCCAGTTTGCCGATGCCTCGACTCAGTGACACGAGTGCCAGCTGTGAATAGCCCAAGGCAACCCCCATATTGCGGAGCACGGTACTGTCAGTGAGGTCACGCTGCCATCGGCTCACAGGCAGTTTTTGAGACAGGTGGTTGAGCAGAGCATTTGCCAGACCAAAATTACCCTCGGCGTTCTCAAAATCAATCGGATTCACCTTATGCGGCATCGTGGAGGAGCCGACTTCGCCTTCGACCATGCGCTGTTTGAAGTACCCAAGCGCGATGTAAGACCAAATATCCCGGCTGAAGTCGACCAGAACCTGGTTCAGTCGGGCAATCGCGTCAAAATAGGCCGCCAAGTAATCATGGGGCTCGATCTGGGTGGTGTAGGAGTTCCACTCTATCCCGAGGCCGGTAACGAACTGCTCTGACAAGCCAGGCCAATCAACATCTGGGTAGGCCACACGGTGGGCATTGTAGTTGCCCACGGCGCCATTCATCTTACCCAGTGGGCGGATGTCGCTGGCGGCAGCGAGCTGCCGGTTAAGTCGCATAACCACGTTAGCCAACTCCTTTCCCAGAGTAGTGGGCGTAGCGGCTTGTCCATGCGTACGGGATAGCATGGGTTGTTCAGCATGCTCTTTCGCAAGGCCCGCCAATGCGTCTCGGATCGCCTCATAGTGCTGAATCATGATGCGGTGCCCGTCGCGGATCATGAGGGCGTGTGCGAGGTTGTTAATGTCCTCGCTGGTGCAGCCAAAATGCACAAATTCGCCCACGGCGTTGAGCTCCGGATTGTCTTTTATTGCCTCCTTGAGGAAGTATTCGACAGCTTTGACATCGTGATTGGTCGTCGCCTCGATCGTTTTCACGGCCTCAGCCTGCGTTTCATTGAACTCAGCGAGGATTTGATCAAGCTGAGCCGTCGATTCGCTGCTGAATAGGGGGACCTCGGCGATACTGGCGCACCCAGACAGCGCCTTGAGCCATGCCAGCTCGACTTGTATGCGACGTTTAATGAGCCCGAATTCGGAGAAGATGTCGCGGAGTGCGTCCACCTTTCCGTGATAGCGGCCATCCAATGGTGAAAGGGCTGTCAGCGGTGTGGGGCTCATGGTGTTGCCTGATTGCAGTAAGGGCTTAGGTTATCACGGCGCTGCGCTGTATTTGATCAGTGCGTCACGCCCAGCTCTCGGGCCATGCGCGCAGCGGTGTCTCGGACGCGCCCTCGGCTCAGCATTAATTTAAAGCGCGTGCCGCCGAGTTGTCGCCACAAAAATGCGGCCCTGACGCCACACATCAGCAACGCGCGCACCAAATCGGCGACCTGCGGGTTGTTCAGGTGCTGAGCGCTACCGGTCACCTTGATGCGGTAAGGCAGAGTGCTGAGCGTGTCTTGATAAATTGCTGAGATATTGGCGCTTAGACCATTGATATCACTAGAAAAATTTTCCGCTTTGTAGGCTGTGTGCTTGAGTCGTGAATGAACAATCGCCTGAAGATCGTCCCGGCCGGCAAAGCGGCGCTCCAGCTGCAGAATGGCCAATGTATAGCGCAGCGTGTCTGCTGATGCTTCGTCCTGAGAGAGCCCCAGGCAGGCCGACAATTGCTCAAGACCCAGGCGAATACCCTGTGGCGTCCCGAATACCGTCTCCACACCATCCGGATCAAAGCTGAACAGGGAGTGTATCGAGGCCTCTACAAAGGGTAGGGGCCAACTACCGGTTTTCGCGGCTAAATCCACAATGCGTGCGGCCTGCGCTACGCCCGCCAGCGCTACCGTACGTTGCTCCAAAAGCGAGCGCTCGTTCACTGAGCGGCCTCAATGACGCCGCCACCAAGGCAAATGTCCCCGTCGTAGAACACCACTGACTGACCGGGGGTGACCGCTCTCTGGGGTGTGGCGAAGCTGACCTGAATTTTTGCATCAGAGACGGATACCTCGCAGAGTTGATCCGCCTGCCGATAGCGAATTTTGGCATGACAGGTGAGGGGTAAAGCGGGTGGTTCGCCGCTGATCCAGATCACGTCAGTTGCGGTGAGCTGCGTCTTGAATAACGCAGGATGCTCATTGCCTTGTGCGACCACCAGCACGTTGTCAGTCACCTTTTTGTCGACGACATACCAGGGCGCCTCGGGGCGATTGGGCAGCCCGCCGATTCGCAATCCCTGCCTTTGCCCGATGGTGTGGTACATCAAGCCTTCATGTTCCCCTAATTCGTCCCCATCTACGGAGACAATGGGTCCGGGCTGTGCGGGCAGATATTGCTTCAGAAAATCGCGAAATCTGCGTTCGCCAATAAAGCAGATCCCGGTGCTGTCCTTCTTGCGCGCGGTTACAAACCTGGCAGAGACCGCTTTCTCGCGGACCAACGACTTGTCCACATTACCGACCGGAAAAAGACTCCTGCCGAGTGCCTCATGGCCTACTTGGTGCAGGAAGTAGCTCTGGTCTTTATTGCCATCGACCCCTTTAACAAGTCGCGTGCCGCCACCCGTGGCATCGGTTTGCACGTAATGGCCAGTGGCAATCAGGTCGGCGCCCAATTGCGTTGCGTAGTCGAGAAAGGCGCGGAACTTGATTTCCCGGTTGCATAAAATATCCGGGTTAGGTGTCCGGCCGGCTCGGTACTCCGAGAGGAAGTGGTCGAAGACGCCGTCCCAGTATTCTGCAGCGAAATTGGCACTATGGAGGCGGATTCCCAATTGATCTGCCACAGACTGTGCGTCGGCCAGATCTTCTTTGGCGGTGCAGTATTCGGTGCCGTCGTCCTCTTCCCAGTTTTTCATAAACAGGCCCTCGACTCGGTAGCCCGCTTCGATCAACATGAGTGCCGCGACGGAGGAATCCACGCCCCCTGACATGCCGACAATGACGGTCTTATGCTGTCTCGATGGTTGGCTCACGGCTGCGGCTTTTGTTCAAAAACCCCGGGAAGCATGAGGCGAGTGGAGGATCGGGTCAATGCCGGGTCACGCAACGGTGTCATAACGCCGCTCGCCGGGTTGCAGCGCGCCTAATTGCAATGGTCCAACGGAGACACGGATCAATCGCAGCGTTGGGTAGCCCACCGCGGCCGTCATCCGCCTGACCTGCCGATTTCGACCCTCGGTAATAGACAGGCTCAACCACGAGTCGCTAACGGTTTTGCGCTGTCGTATCGGTGGCTCACGCTCCCATACATTTGGTGGCGGGATGGGTATGGCTTTTGCGGGCCGGGTCATCCCGTCCTTCAATTCAATACCTGCAGAGAGTTGCCCACAGGCATTCTCATCAATGTCGCCTTCGACTTGAACCCAATAGGTTTTCCACTGCTCATAATCCGGGTGAGCAATCCTCTGCTGGGTTTTGCCATCTCGGGTGAGCACCAAGAGCCCCTCTGAGTCGTAGTCCAGCCTGCCCGCTGGTCGGAAGCCCGGTGCGCTGAGGACATCGGAGAGTGTTGCACGAGGATTGTCCGGCTGTTCGCGATCCGTGAATTGGCTCAGCACGCGAAAGGGTTTGTTGAGCAAAATCACCTGACTCATTTTCCTAGTGTGCAGTATTTGATGTTAAAATGAGCGCTCCAATAAGACGCGTACCAGCGCTCCCGTCAGAAGGGGCGAATGCGCATCGTGGGCATCCGAAGCGCGCTTCGGGATTTGTTTTCTTCTGGGGGGTTATCACTATGTCTTACAAGCACATTTCTGTTCCTGAAACCGGCGAAATGATTGTTGTCAATGCCGACAACAGTTTGTCGGTGCCGGATAACCCGATCATCCCATACATTGAGGGGGATGGTATCGGGGTCGATATCTCACCCGTGATGATCGCGGTGGTCGACGCGGCGGTGACCAAGGCCTACGACAACGGTCGGCAAATATCCTGGATGGAGATCTATACCGGCGAAAAAGCTGCCGAGCTGTACGATGGCGACTGGTTTCCCGAGGAGACGCTGGATGCCATCAAAACCTACAGCGTCGCTATCAAAGGGCCGCTGACGACACCAGTCGGGGGCGGGTTCCGCTCGCTCAATGTGGCCTTGCGTCAGGAGTTGGATCTGTACACCTGTCTGCGTCCCGTGCGTTGGTTCGAGGGCGTTCCCTCGCCGGTCAAGAATCCAGGTGACTGCAATATGGTTATCTTCAGGGAGAACTCGGAGGATATCTACGCTGGCATCGAATATCAGGCGGGCACCGACGAGGCTCAAAAGGTCGTCGACTTCATCATTCAAGAGATGGGCGCCACCAAGATCCGATTCCCCGAGAATGTCGGCATCGGTATCAAGCCCGTCTCGGCGGAGGGCACCCAGCGCTTGGTGCGCAAGGCGATTCAATATGCGATTGATCAGGATTTGCCCTCGGTCACGCTAGTGCACAAGGGCAACATCATGAAATTCACGGAGGGTGCCTTCCGTGACTGGGGCTACGAGCTTGCGCAGCAGGAGTTCGGTGGCGAACTGCTGGATGGTGGCCCCTGGGTCAGCATCAAGAATCCTCGCACGGGCGGCGACATCGTGATCAAGGATGTGATCGCCGACGCGATGCTTCAGCAGGTCCTGACCCGCCCGAGAGACTACAACGTAGTAGCCACGCTGAACTTGAACGGTGATTACCTGTCCGACGCATTGGCCGCGCAGGTGGGAGGCATTGGCATTGCGCCCGGCGCCAACCTCTCGGATACGGTGGCACTGTTTGAAGCCACTCACGGGACGGCACCCAAGTATGCGGGTCAAGACAAGGTCAACCCGGGATCGCTCATCCTCTCGGCGGAAATGATGCTCAGGCATCTCGGCTGGAACGAGGCGGCTGACCTGATTATCGACGGCATGAACGGCGCCATTCAAGCCAAGACAGTTACCTATGACTTTGAGCGTCTGATGGACGGGGCGACGCTGGTATCCTGCTCGGCGTTCGGTGAGGCCGTGATTTCACACATGTGACGCGCCTCAGGTATTTAAGAGCCCGCCTCGTGCGGGCTTTTTGTTGGCCTCGTTTTGAGAGCACAGCGCACTTCACCCAGCAACCACGGTGAGCACCACGAAAAAGCGACAGAAACTCGGTTCTTGAAGCGCCAAATTTCATCGGTTGGACTATACTGAGGCCATGTACGAATTAGTCCGCGACACCGTTTTTCCCCCTCTTTGTGGTACCGGAACTGACAGAGAGGACTACGACGACGGTGATCTGGCTGTTGCGCCCGCCAAACCACAGCTCAAGAAACCGCCCCTCTATAGAGTGATTCTTCTGAACGATGACTACACCCCGATGGAGTTTGTGGTGCAGGTATTGGAGCAGTTTTTCGGCATGGGCCGAGAGAAGGCCACTCAGGTCATGCTGGCGGTCCATACGCAGGGTAAGGGCGTATGTGGAATATATCCTCAGGATATTGCCGAGACGAAGGCATCGCAGGTGAATCAGTGTGCCCGCGACAGTGGACATCCGCTACTGTGTGAGGTGGAGCCGTCAAGCGACGATGAAGAGGACTGACTGAATGCTGAGCAAAGAGCTCGAGAATACTCTCAACGAGACGTTTCGTACCGCGCGAGCCAGGCGTCACGAATTCATTACGGTCGAGCACCTGTTGCTCGCGCTACTCGACGATTCTGCTGCTGTCGCAGTGCTTGAGGCGTGCCAAGCTGATCTGGATGACCTGCGCGGAGAGCTGACCGAGTTTATCGACTCTACCACGCCACTGTTGTCCGATTCTGATGACGGTCGGGATACCCAGCCTACGTTGGGCTTCCAGCGAGTGCTACAGAGAGCGGTTTTTCACGTTCAGAGTTCAGGGCAGCAGGAAGTCACCGGCGCCAATCTGTTGGTGGCGATCTTCTCGGAGCAGGAGTCCCAGGCGGTTTATTTCCTGAAGTCGCAGAACGTATCGCGTCTTGATGTGGTGAACTTTATTACCCATGGTATTGGCAAGGACGGGGAAGAAGCGACCGATGGTGCAGAGTCCCTCGGAGATCCAGAGGAGGATCACGACGGTGCGGAGAAGCGGCCACTCGATGCCTACGCGACCAACCTCAACGCCGAGGCCGAGGCCGGTAATATCGACCCGCTCATTGGGCGCTTGACCGAGGTAGAGCGTGTCGCCCAAATCCTCGCGCGACGACGCAAGAACAACCCTCTGCTGGTCGGTGAATCCGGCGTCGGTAAAACCGCCATCGCGGAGGGCCTTGCCAAGATGATTGTCGATGGCGAGGTACCTGAGACACTCAAGGAGGCAGTGGTTTACTCCCTCGATCTGGGCGCGCTGCTGGCCGGTACGAAATACCGCGGCGACTTTGAGAAGCGCCTCAAGGGGCTCCTTGCCAATCTCAGCGAGAGCGATCACGCGATCCTCTTCATCGACGAAATTCACACCATTATTGGCGCGGGCGCGGCCTCAGGTGGCGTGATGGATGCCAGTAACTTACTAAAGCCCTTGTTGGCATCCGGCAAGATGCGCTGTGTTGGCTCCACCACCTACGCCGAGTACCGCGGGATTTTTGACAAGGACAAGGCGCTGAGTCGGCGTTTCCAGAAGGTCGATGTGTTGGAGCCTTCGGTGGAGGACGCCTACAAGATACTGAAGGGATTGAAGTCTCGGTTTGAGGCGCACCATAAGCTGCGCTATACCGACAAGGCACTCCGGGTTGCCTCGGAAATGGCGGCGCGCTATATCACGGATCGGTTCCTGCCGGACAAGGCGATTGATGTCATCGACGAGGCGGGCGCCTTTCAGCAGCTCCAATCTCCGAGCAAGCGCAAAAAGGTGCTTGGGCCGAGCGACATTGAGGCCGTGGTGGCCAAAATTGCGCGGATTCCCCCAAAAACCGTGAGCAGCGACGATAAAGAATTACTGGGCAAGCTTGAGGGCAACCTCAAGATGACCGTTTTCGGGCAAGATGATGCTGTGTCGCAGATGGTCGGGGCCATCAAGCTGGCAAGAGCAGGGCTACGAGGCGGGCAAAAGCCGATAGGCTCGTTCCTGCTGGCCGGGCCGACCGGCGTTGGCAAGACCGAGCTCACCCGGCAGCTCGCACTGCAAATGGGATTGGAGCTGTTGCGCTTTGACATGTCCGAGTACATGGAGCGACACACGGTGTCGCGCCTGATCGGTGCGCCCCCGGGTTATGTCGGTTTTGATCAAGGCGGCTTGCTGACGGATGCCGTCACTAAGCATCCGCACTCAGTGGTGTTGCTCGACGAGATTGAAAAGGCGCATCCGGAGGTCTTTAACTTGTTGCTGCAGGTCATGGATCACGGCACGCTCACCGACAACAACGGCCGCAAAACCGACTTCCGAAACGTGATTCTGGTGATGACGACCAATGCTGGTGCGGAAAATGTGAGCCGACGTTCAATCGGTTTCTCCATGCAGGATCACTCGACGGACTCGATCGAGGCAATCAATCGCACCTTCACGCCAGAATTCCGGAACCGTCTGGACGCGATCGTGCCCTTCGGGCCATTGGGTGAGGACGTCATTCTCACGGTGGCGGATAAATTCCTCACTGAACTGCAGTCGCAGCTTGATGAACGGCAAGTCGTGATTGAGGTCGATGAGGATGCCAGGCTGTGGCTGGTGGAGAAGGGCTATGACGCGACCATGGGCGCTCGACCCATGGAGCGTGTGATTCAGGAGCACATCAAAAAGCCGTTGGCGGACATGGTGCTATTTGGATCACTGGCGAAGGGCGGCACCGCTGCCGTGACGCTCAATGAGGCACGGGACGGGTTGCTGATCGAAACGCTAGTCGAGGTCGAGGAGCCGGTCGAAGCTTAGATAAGCCCTGCACGTGGACTCACACCACGTGACGAAAAAGTTATTACCTCTCGCGATAAGTGATGCGACCTTTTGTAAGGTCATAGGGGGTCAATTCGACCCGAACCTTGTCGCCGGTCAAGATGCGGATGTAGTTCTTGCGCATTTTGCCCGAGATGTGTGCTGTCACCACGTGGCCGTTTTCCAGCTTTACACGGAAGGTAGTGTTGGGAAGGGT
>Ga0160423_10002278_pt1 | contig 16078 bp, 20 predicted proteins | sample CRUFie14St8metaG_FD_108191 | JGI IMG/M metagenome (GOLD analysis project Ga0160423, IMG submission 108191) | Marine microbial communities from the Costa Rica Dome - CRUD Field 142mm St8 metaG | ecosystem: Environmental > Aquatic > Marine > Oceanic > Photic zone | place: Costa Rica: the Eastern... | reverse complement strand
GTGTGTGCAGTCCGGTGTAGTGTATTTTGACCACACAGTGATGAATCGTGATTATTTTTTCATCACGAGCTTAAAGAGTTGATAAATTGAGTTCGCTAAATTTGCTTGACGCATAGCGTTTTGAGCTTTCTGTGCTTGACTTGGTAGTCGTTGTTGTTGTCGCTGTGGTCGCTGTGGTCGTGCTTGTCTTCGGTCGATCTTCAACTCACCATCGCGAAACATACGAAAGGCTATTGCGGTCGCCTGATCTTCCTCGAAGCCCTCGCGCATCAGTAGCTCTACTTTCTCGCGTATCGCTGCGTTTTCTTCTTTACTGCGTGCCATTACTTCTTCTTTGGCTTCGGTCGTGTGCGTGTCTTTGGCTTTGGTCGGGTCTTTGGCTTTGGCTTTGGCTTGTACATGATATACTCCGGTTGAACTTTCCTTGGGAGTATAACATGCCGAAAGACTATTCTGTGCCGCAAAATATCAGACAGACTGCGCGCAAAGCAATCGACTACAATTTATCTTTACCTATGAGCCGCCGAGCATCTTATAAAGACGACGGATCAAAGCGTGTACCGGGGACGGGTATGCGTACTGCGCGTCGACTTGTGTCTGGTCGAGTAGATGAGGCGCAGCTCCGGTTGATGTCTGCGTGGTTTGCTCGACATGGTGAGAGCGAGAAAGAGAAGAAAGCTAGACGGGATCGAACGAGCAAAGCGTCGATTGCTTGGGCTCTATGGGGAGGTAGTACTGGCCGTCGTTGGGCCGACGCAAAGCTACGCGAGATCGAACGACGCAAGAACAAATAGACTGGTCTAACTGCACACCTAAAAAGCTCTATCTTAGCTATGTAATTACTTTTTCATGAGTTTTGATGTTTTAAGGTGTTCAGTGTGACCACTGCTTGATAATCAAGGTTCAATCAAGGTTACAGCGTGCGCACCTAGGTGTGTCCAAGTGTGACCAAGTGTGACCACAACAAAAGGTGATCGCGCTGTGTATTTTTTTTTATTTTATTAATCGAGGTGCGTCGGCTATGTGTGTATGTAGATCGTAAACTTTAAGTTTACAATATAGATATTCAAAGATATTGTGTAAGTACAAACAACGAAACCGGAGTTAAAAATGAAAAATATCAAAACCCTGAGCATTGATGAGTGTATCGCTAGAATAGCAAATCTTGATCGCCTCATTGCTAAATTTACTGCTTTATCTAAAACCGACGACTTAATCGAAGAAAGCGATATCAATTGGTTTGAGATCCAAAAAGCCAGAGTTCAAGTAAGACTTTATAATCTACAAGCAAAATAATCAACCACTCACCGCCGGCTTCGGCCGGCTTCTTTCACACCATAAAATAATCCATAGGAGAAACCAATGTTTGATCTATACTTGACCACACTCGAAGCACTCATCGAAGCAAAGAAGATCCAAAAAAGAACCATCAGCACAACCGCCTACCCACTGATGCAAATAATCGAAGCTACAAGTTCAGCTTATAATCAAGAGCTTTGGTGGTTGCAGAACTTGATGTACGAGATACTGCTCAAGAAAAATGGGCGCTGTGAATACAAGATCGGCGGTGAATTTGTCAACCATATACCGACAGCCGAACTTATGAAAAGTAACTGCTACAAGCACAACCGCCGAGCGTTTAACCTAAGCAAGATGGCTATGAGCGTTGTTCTTGTCGACGATATTGTCAAAGACTGCGAGCGCGTTTATCAGTTCGGCTATGCGGTAAATGTGAACGATTACCCTAATATCTAACCACTCACCGCCGGCTTCGGCCGGCTTCTTTCACACCATAAAACAATCTCATAAGGGGAACACCATGTACACAATGTTAAGCTTTAAACTACTATCAGACGAAGCTATCGTCTTTGCCTTCGATGTCGGCTGTCGTGATATGTACACAATCGGCCATAAAGGCTCCGTCGAACTAAGAGGCCAACTAGAATACGACGACATAACCTCGACTTATTTCTCGAACTGTCGAGACGCTATGCTGTTTGGCATAAGTCAACTCGAACGCACAGAGATCGATTACCTGTTCAAGATGTGCTTAGTATTCGAGAACGACGGAGGCGAGGAACTCGACGACAGTTATCAAACCTTCGCATACTCTGAACTGATGCACCACGAGCTCGGCTTGCATAAACTCACCGAGCGCAGCGAGTTTAATCACCGCGCTGCTTTTCGTGCTCATGCAAGAGGCGACAATGAAGAAAGCGAGCGCTTTTTGCGGTCTTGGGCGCACCTTCAACAGACGATACAAGGTTTAAAGACTCGTCAAGCACTCATAAAAGAATCGCTCGTTTACTTGGGTATTGAGTCGCGAGAATGCGACGAATGCGCCGGCCTTGGGTACACAATCGGCTTTGAAGGCTCAAAGAAGCTCCGGTACAAGTGCGAAAGCTGTAAATAATCGGCTCAATAAATCAGTAAATCCACACAAGGTGATCGCCTCGTGTGGATTTTTTTTATTTTTTTTCATACTCGTATTCGAGGTGCGTCGGCTATGCGTGTGTGTAGATCGTAAACTTTAAGTTTACAACTATGAAATATCAGAGTATTGTTTGAATATCACCGAAACAAATCAACTCAAAGGACTAGAAAATGAAAATCTTCACTCGTAAAATCAGCTTCAAAAAAGTAGTATCTCGAATCATTGTTGACGGTCACGACATCGATCTCACCAAGACCTGCGTAAAGGGTAACATCGAAAAAATCAACCGAAAGCACGAACGAAAGTTCAAAGCCGGCCACGCAAAATTCGAGAAGATAACCGGCACTTGTGGATGCTGTATGCGTTCTGACCTCACAATCAATAAGACTACCGGCCGACTCAGCGCACACAACGATCTAAGCGGTAACCGTTGTTGGGGTTCAAACACTCAACCATTAGAGATCAGCGACGAAGGCATAATCGAAGGTATCCGATTTTTTCACACACTGATGAAGACCATCAAGCTGCATCTCAAGACCGCGAAAGGCGCATTCAAAGCACAGCTAGAAAGAGAACACAGAGAAGCTGTTGCTATGTTCAGAGCTAAGGTTGATCTCCTTATCTCATATCGAGATCTCGAAGCCAAGCGCAGAGCAGCCGAGAAAGCAGCCGAGATCAAAGCAGCCAAGAAAGCAGCGAAAGCAGCCAAGAAAGCAGCCAAGAAAGCAGCCGACGCAAAGAAGCAAGAACAAGTCAAGATCGACCGAAACAAGATCGCTGTGTGTCCAAAGTGCGGAACCACAGCACGAGTCGAGGTGTACGGAGTTGACGACGACCCGACCGGCTCTGAGATTGACCTCGTATTCGGTTATCGTAAGCGTAAAGATGGTTCTCTTTATCCTCAATCATACTGCCGGTGCTGTCGTCGCAAGATGAATGCCGAGTACAGAGCAGCCAAGAAAGCAGCGAAAGCAGCCAAGGCGATAAAGGTCGCAGCGTGATCGACCTATGTGTCGATGTGTTCTAAGGTTTTCGCAAGACTCAAGAACACATCGACCGCGTCTTGGTCGTTCACCTCAGACAGAGCACGAGACAAGCGCCACAACTGCGATACGCTCGGCGCATTTATTGAATAAATGTATCTCGATAAAGAACCATTTTTTAATCCATGCTTGTTTGATATTTCACCGAAGGTCGATATGCTCATATCATTATTGGCCAGAATACGACGAACAACCGTTGCAAATGATCGTAGGTCGGCCCGTTCCCCTTTCATACACGCTCCAAAGAAAAACGACGCTTTCTCAAGCGCCGTTACACCATAAACAAATTTACTCATAGGTGAGAAAACTATACACACATATTAACCATCAAATTTAGATGTGTCAATTTTATCTAGTCCGGCCAAATATAGCTGCTGTTCGCTTTGGCCGGTGAGTCGTGCGAGCACCTCACATACACGTTTGTAACTACTGATGTTCGGTAAGTTCTCGCCTTTTAACCACTTACTAAGCTGCTGTGGATGTACGCCGATATGCTCGGCACATTTGCGCATTGATAGACCGGTCGAGCAGACCACACGACGAAGCCAATTTTTAAAATCCTTGTTCTTCATTTTTTAAACCTCATACTTACTTTTTTATGACAAGACTCGCAGACACACCGCAGATCCCATAACGCTTCATCACCTAAATGCACATAGCTAAGGTGATGAACTGCGGTCGCTTTGCCGGTGCATCCGCGCATCTGTGCTTCGCATTTGTATCGACTCAACTCAAGACGAGCGTCTTTTATCCGTCGCCAATGATGGCTGTTTAAGTAAATTTGCTTGGCTCTATTGTAGATCGATCTATTGTACGAGCTCGGCTTACTGTGTCGTGTCGGAAACAACTCACGATACAAAGCTGAGAGCCGGCCGAGTTGTCGTCGTGCTTCGTTCTCGATGTCGATAAACTCGGTGATGGTCTCGACGGTATCAAGTTGATTACCGGCGACACGCTGCGCTTCGGCCATTGTAAGTCCGGTCTCTTTAAACAGTAGAGCTAGTCGTGTCTGCGCTGCTTTAAGTTCGACTACCATTTACACAGACCGCGTTTTTTTGCTCTCCACCGCCAATACAGCTTTTTAAACCACGACGCACCGGCCAATATTTTATAAAGCTGTCGAACTTGCTTTGCGTCAAACGCTGCGGTGTGTGCTCGGCTTGTATCAAGACCCAAGAACGCTCGCGCGCTATCCATACTTAAACCATCACAGCCAAGCGGTAAAAGGTGTTCATATACGAGCACAGTCGTATCAATGAGTCGACATCTTACCGGCACATGACCACAGCGAAAAAGAGCTTCCTGTACGAACTCATAATCAAATTTTGGGTTGTGACCTATCCACACACAATCAGCGACAAGCCGCCGTATTTGTGGTGCTATTTCTTCAAAACTCGGCGCGTCTTTCCACTTTTTCGCGTCGTATCCGTTTATCTCAAGTGCGCGTGGGTTCGAGCGTTCGATAAACTGCGGTCTTACTTTGCTGTAAAAGCTTTCGGTTATTCGGCCGGTCTCGTCTTCACAGATAATTGCTATCTCTATGATTTCGTGATACTCAGACTTGAGGCCGGTCGTTTCTGTGTCAATGTAACATTTTTGCATTGTATCTCCTATCGGGTTCTGGTTTCTACTCGGCCGGCCTCACTTGATAGACCAGACAGACCAGTATCCGTACTGACCTTCTCGTACTCCGCGTGTTCTTTTCTTCGTTGCGCCAAGCTTACACAATATTTTAGCGATCCGCATTGTCGCACCTTTACCGCGTTGAACATTCGGTATTTCGAGTGCGTTTAAACATTCTTCAATCGTAGCTCCGCCATTGGGCGTATTTCCGTCGTAAAGACACCGCCTTACAGCGTTGAACCACGCATCATCATTTGCGAATCTTTCTTGATGATCGATAAGGTTAGCTGTGTACTTTTCTTCGTCTGTGTCTATGAGCCACCAATGCTCGCCGGCCTTGTAAGCGTGTACCGCTTCGGCCCAATACTGATCGCGCGTGGCTTTGATGAGTTCGATATTTATCTCGCCGACCTCAACCGGCCAAAACCTTCTATTTTCGCTGTCGTGTAGGAACGCGTATTCGTTGGTGGTCGCAACAAATATAGTGCGCCGACCGCGTGTAACCGGCCTCGACTCATACAGCGGTCGGTACCGGTCTTGCTGTGCGCTGAGGAACATCTTAACCGTCTCTGCGTCTCGCTGTCTTACGCTTTGGAGCTCGGCAAGCTCCCATATCCACACACCGCTATTGTGTATGCTGACATAGGCTTCTTTGTTTCGTATGTCTAGATGTGAGTCGCTGAACCACTGCGAACCGGCGAGCGCTTGAAATGCTTGGCTCTTTCCGGCTCCCTGTTTACCGACCAGACACAGCACCGTATCAACCTTCGAGCCGGATTGAAGACCGCGAGCGATACACGAGATCGACCAACGATACGAGATCTCGCGTGTCAGCGGTGAGTCTTCGACACCGAAGCAATCGGTGAGTAATGATTTTAAGCGGTGCGTTCCGTCCCATTCGAGGCCGGTCAAATATTCCTTTAATGGGTCTGTTTGTTGTCTGCGTGCGTACCACATCAGCACATCATCTAGCATGTCTGAGTTGACCAAATTGCCATGTGATGTGCGCATTTGATAGTGTTCGGCTAACCAAAATCTTAGATCTTGTATGTCGTGTTTCGTGAGTTCCTCACCGAAGTACAATATGCGATCCGCGAAAGCGTCGTAATGTATCGAGTCACACAGCCGAGCATCTCGTGTGAGTATGGTTCTGATGTTTTCTTCGGTGGTCAAAATGCGCCGGTTTACGACTCCGGTGTTTTGGTCAAATTTTGCCTTTTGAGCTAGTAGTGGCAACACATCATTAGTATTGACATGTGCGTTTAAAATATCTCTTTTGGTCATAGTTACCTCTTATGGTGTGTGTTTATGGTGTGTGTTTATAGTGTTGTTATCTGTGCGGAGTATCCGCATGAGTTCTTGTGATTACAGCGTGCCATATGACCAGACAGCGAGAACCACAGAGAACGACGACCGCATTTTGGGCAATTCATCTTCTTTGCGTATCCACTGTCGATACTTGCGCCTAGCCTTTGAGCTATAGCTCTTTTCTCCGCGTCGGTTATGGTCACATTTTGGTTGTGTTGTTTATTTTGGCTCTGTGCGTGTGTCTGTGGTCGCTGATTGAGTTCGGCTTGTCTCGCTTTAAGTCGTTGCTCTATTTCGTCTTGTTTGCGCTTTGCGTCGATCTGTGGTTGTGCGTAGCGCAGAAGTGCTAGATGATAACCATCATTGACCATAAAAGACGGTATCTGACGGTGCTCATTTGCTGCGACTGCATACGCTCGGCTAGAGTCTTTCGTCGATATGTCAAGCCGAGCTCCGGTGAGATCCTCGAACCATTCGCACGCAAGATCCCATGCCACCGGCCAATCCTGCGCTGATATTGGGTTATCAAGTGGGAAAGCCACGCGAAATTTATGTAATCGAGCCGACCAAGACCACGTACAATGCGCAAAGAATAAGAACTGTGCTCGTTTGATGCGGTCGCACACACAGAAATAGTCCGCGCCGGTGTCCACATCAGCCACGAACCAATGCAGATATGTTACATTCTCTTTTTTTCGGTATCCGTTGCGAAAGTGAGCCGGCGACCACATCGGAATGCGCTTTTTTTGCTTGATGTGTCGGCGCTTGTCTGATGCGGTCACAAATCGAATGGTGCTCACTATGTCAGCACCGATCACATTCTCACCGCGTGGTTGTGCGAAATGTCTAGCTCTCCAATACATTACAGCACCTCCACAGACAGCGTAACGCTCGGCGACTCATAATCGGCGCAGAACCACTTAGTGCAACGCAGATCGGCGACCAACTTGTCATCCGTCCAAAAACCGACGCGGTTCAAGCAATCAAGATAAAATTTAGCAATGTTATCTACATCCGGCTGTGTCTGTTTTAAGAGCCGAAAGCCTCGGCCGAGCTTTTTTGGTCGTTTGAAACACGCAACGATGGTCACACGACAAGCCGAATCAACAAACTTTGGTTGTTGTAGTTGCATTGCGACTTGTAGTTCTTTTTCGGTTGCTCGCATAGACTCGCGCAGCGTCTTTGTATAATAAACACCTCGACGCGTTACGCGTGGTCGTGCCATTGTAGCCGGCTTGCCTTTTATGGTTACTTGAAACATATCGAACTCTTTGTCGGTCGTCGGTTGCTCGCTGCGTATTTGATGTCGGTAACCATAGCTTGAATACCAGACAGCAGTAAACAGTCGAGGTGCTCGTCGTCGATTGCGAGGATTTCGCACAGCGCGTTAAAGTTTTCGAGCGTCGGTCGGCTGTGTCCGTTTATCCATCGTGACACCATCACGCGAGACACATCTATGCGCTCGGCAAGTTCGGTACCTGTTATGCTTCTCTTATTGTTTATTAACCATACGCAGAAATGCGCATTGTGTGATCGTCCTTGGGTCATTGTTTACTCCGGTTTCTGATATAAAAAACTTGACTTTACAAGTCTAGTCAATGTAACTTATAACTATACACATTGTCAAATCGGGAGAAATTATGACAGACATAATGATAAGTATACATTTACACAGCGCTGCTTTTTTTGAAAGCGACTACACACGAGCTGCTCTTGCTGTCGTCTTTGTGCTCACTGCGTACTTCGTCGCAAATATCGATAGAGGTCAAAATGTATAAAGTCGAACAACACAACGATTCTTACATCATTCAAAAATTAAATACTGATTCGTCGTGGTCGATCACCGGTCAAATTAGATCAGTACGCAAACGAGGTACGACCTTTTGGCATGCGGTTTCGAGCATACGACACACCGGCTCTTTGTGGGATCGTGATGTGGACGCGGTCGCGTGGCTACTGTGGTGTGATGGTCTCGACAGCGACGAATCCGACAGAGAAGCTGCTAGCCTTTTATCGATGCTTTGAGACCTTCGAGAATACCCTCAAGCCGGCCGGTTCTCGCGCTCAGTTCTTGAACCAACGACGACAGACTATCGAAGCGAACATTAAGCGCTTCGATCTTCTGTGCGTCCGCTTGCATCAAGTCTTTGATGTCTGCGACTTGTTCGCTTCGTTGCGCTTCGAGTCGAGTAATTACATCATCATATCGAGCGCGTAAATCGTCTTCTCTCTTTTGATATTTGTCGAGCATATCGGCGCGATTGACATCATCTTTAGCTTCGCGCGCTTCGAGCTTTTTCATCAGCGTTGCGTTTTGCATGTACATAATCAGAGCAAGCAAGCCTACTCCGCCAAAATTCATAAACAGGTCGTAAAGTTCCATTTATTCGCCATCGATAAGTGTGTAAGTAAATGACGACCACCGACGGATGTTTACCTGCGCTCGGCACAGTTCGATAAATGTGTCGTAATGTACAGGATCTTGAACAACCGTACAGCCGGCCGACCATTTCGCTGTGCTTTGAGATGTGCGGTGTGCGCTCGCTCGGTGGATTTGTATAGCCCAAGCTACACTGTCGTCTAGGTCTCCGTAATCGATCACAGAGTCTTTGTTGGAGTCTCGCCACACCTCGACCTCTTTTCGTTGTCTAAGACAAGTATAGCTCCCTTTGTGCAAGCCGAGCTCGAAAGCGGATCGCATTTGCTGTGGTGATTTTACTATCGCTGTGCCACCGATGCGCATCGGATTATTTAGCCAGTATGTCGACGGTTCGGTCGTACACGCGAACCGGTGATGTTGCCACAGACCGCCGATTTTGTAGCATACATGTAGAATATCGTCGAACCGTTCCGGCGATCCCTTAAAGCGTTCGCCGATTATGTTCAAGTCGTAATCGCCATTCTCGAACACTTTCAAGCCGAGCCACTCAACACGATTCAAAATGTGCGGTCTCATAAGTTATCCTTTTTGCCTTTATACCATTTAAGCAGGTAAAGCGCGCCGATTAGATATTGGGTTATCTTCGATTTGTAAGGTTAAAAGCCACGAAGCACCGTTCCACTTTTTCGCGAGTAATTGCACTTTTTGGTTACTCAAGCCTAGCTCGGTATCGGTCAAATCTATAATGTCACCGAGTACGAGATAACCATATTCAGAACTAGCTGTGTAATCGACCACGCGCAGCGGTAAAGAGTGAAAGCGAACCATATCACGAGCAATCCGAATCGCTGTTTTATAATCATAGACATAGTTCAACTCTAGCTCTTTAAGCTTCGAGCCGAAGCGCTGTTTGCTGATGTACGCATATTCATCTTTTAACAAAGTCCAAGACGCACCGGCTCGATCACTCGATATGCGTATGTGTCCGCGATAAGCATCTCGCAATCCTTCGTACGCGTATCTGATTGTGATGTCGTTCATAATGTCTTCGGGTTCGGTCGTAGTCGTGATCGGTGATGATTGATAAAAATCACCGCCGGCTTTGACCTTGGCCACCGCTTGTAGGTTGTGACCTTCGGCGAGTAGGTTCAGTGTCGGCTTTAAACCCTTCGGCCCAAGAACCACATTTACCGGCAAGTATGGTAGCACCTCAAGCTTCAACCATTCGTACCCGTTTATGGTCGGATCTTGAATGACACCGGCGAGTTTGTACCGGTTCAAATACTCCTTTACACCGTACCACGCATTGAAATCTATCGTGGCCTTTGTTGATGTCAGCGCCCAAAGACACACATCACCGGCTCCCGTTAAAGCACCGTCGCCGAATGGGTTCGGTAAACCACCGGCCGAAAAGTTAATCCAGTACTGCATGTTATTGTCTGTCAGCGGATTTATTAGGTCAGTGAAACCGGTCGCACCTGAATCTAAATTGCATAGAGTTAAGGTCGAAGCTTTCCTATCGTCGGCCGGATATGCTTTGGTTACATCGAATGCAACGGTGTTACCATTGCTGTCTGATATTGTGCCGGTTGTGGCTTCTATTTGATGCACTGCGCAGGTAAAAATATAATCTAGAGCGTCAGTACCGAGGAAATAAGCCGGAACCGTAAAAAGCGGTGCTGTGTTGCCGAGCGGTCGCAAAACCGTCAAGGTCTCACCGAAAAATATCGGAATGGTCTTGCCTCGGTGCATATTCTCGACGCTGAAGATGTTAAAAAAGTTACCGTCGAGTAGGTCGTCGTCGACAATGTGAAACGAGTTTACACCATCCATAAGTGAGCCGGCCAAGAACACAGCGTCAGATTCTATGCTGAACTCGATATAACCGCGTGGCTGATCTGGATGACCGTAGACCGGTTGAGAGACAACACCGGTAGCTATGAGTATTCGTTGTTCGTAGGTTGCGTCGTCTGCGAGCACATAAGACAACTCACATACCGCTCCGTCGATTGTGTCACCGCTCATGTGTCGCGCTGTTATGTCGGTATCATCAAACACAACTGCAATAGGAATCGAACTTGCCTCGACATCAACACCTAGTAAATCAGACCGGAGCTCGAACTGGGGATCGGCCAATTTTCCTCTGTACTGATACTGTTCGGTGTTGTCGGTTATGGTGATCGGTCGTGTCGAAAAGCGGTTCGGTTTACCGTTCCAGTGTATCTCAAGCAAGAACACCGGATACGCACCGAGCCACGAAGAACGAGAAGCACGACTTAAACTCATACTATCTCCTCTAGCTGTATTGTTGCGACTCTAAAGATTTCATTGTCGAGCTCGTCACCTAATACCGAATCGATTTGTATATCACCGTCGAGCAAACACAGAGCATGAGCTTGTTTGCGGTTGAACACTTGTACATCTAGCGCTGTCGTCGTGGCTCGTTTGATGCGTGGCAAATAGACCACCGGTTGTAAGTCGCTCAGATATTCTTTGAGAAAGAGCATCATATCAGATACATCTTTTGATGTGGCGACCGCTTTCGCTCCGGCTGTGTCGCTAGCTGTCCAATAGTCCGGTGTGGCGCTATCGCCATACAGTAAACGCATATCGACCGCATCAGACCAAGCTATGCGTATCGATCTTCGGCTCGGTCGAATGTTGCGCGCATACTTGGTTCCGTCCGGCTGTTCTTGCGTTATGGTTCCGCTGTCGATTGATATTGTTCGGCCTCGGCTGTACTGCTGACCGGGGACAAGCAATGCACCGATAAAAAAGCTGCCGACCTCAAAATATGTTTCTCGTACGGTCTGTGTCGGTATGAGCAAACGATATTCAGAGTAATCATAAGACCCATTTAGATTGATTGTAACGGTCACATTTTGAGGTATAATCGACGCAATCCGGCTCGATGTCGTACCGGTGTTCGGCAAAGCACCGTCCACAAAAAACACAGCTTGCTTATTGTTTGCGTTGTACTTGCTCGCACCTTCGCTGTGTCTGACAATGGTTCTAGCTACCGTTGTTGATCCGTCGGTGACGATCACCGGTCGACCGGCAAATTCGTTAAAGTTGATGTACTCGCCGGTGGTCTGTGCGGTGTTCGCTTGAAACGAGCGCAGCGACGAAGCAGCGTTGTATTTTATCGAGATCGAGCAATCAACATCAGCTAGATCTACGAATGTTGCACCGCTCAAATCGTAGCCTTGGATCTTAAACTGTGAGAAATTGATATTTGATAAATGCACCGCCAACACATCATTATCTTCTGTTCGGCTTCGGCTCGTGTTGTCGGTTCTCTTTAGGCTTATTGTTTGCTGTGTGGTTCCGGTCGAGCGCCAAGTAACACGCGGACTAGGTGATTGAGCATAAAACACATTTTCGACACCGTGCTCGAACTGTGCTCTGATGTTGTATTCGTCCGCATATATGGCAGGCCCGTCGGTCGTTGTGATGTTCACACCGGCATGCGTGTAGATATATTGACCGGCCGGTGGATATGCACGCAAAGACAGCGAGCTAGGATTGCTGAAACCGGTAAGCTGAAAACCAGTATTTGAGCCACCGCTGACATGAAATTCTAACCAGTCGGTCTCTACTATACCGCTTGCTGAATAGGTGTCGACTCCCCATGTTACCGAACCATTAGAAAAACTCGCACCGCCATTGCTGACGGTTCCATTTGTCACCGCTTCAGCATAGGAACGAGCCGAAGCGTTGACTGTGTTTGATATGTACCAACAACTGACCTTTCCTTCGGTCAATGATATAAACAACTCAACACGACCGGTAAAACTTTTGGTCGTACCTATCTGTGCGCCTCCGTTTATGTCGTAGATCGCAAATTGAGATGTGCTAATCTGTACTCTAATCTGATATTTTTTTGAACCGTCGCCGAGTTCTATTTGTATAATGCGTCGACCGTCGAGCGTACCAGACACGCTGCCTCTTTGAATGGGATCGAGTACTGCGCGAACGATGAGACCACCGGTGAGTGTGGTTACAAATGTTGATTGATAGGTTCGTGTGTTCGGCGCTAGTAGTCCTGTTTGCTGATTTAAAACACCATTCGTGATCGTCTCTGTGCCGGTTCCGCTTACGGTAAATCTAGAAATGTTGGCCGGTGTGTCGAATGGTACATAGGTATCTGTGAATGTCATTTTTTCATAGCTGCGTTTCGATCCTGCTCTAAATGGAGTTGTCACCGTTGCGTAACCTCCGAGAAAGAGAGCGTGTAAACTGTTACCCGTTGCCGAGTCGGTTATACAGTTGCAAACCATCACAGCACGACCGGCCACAGCGCATGCGTTAATGTTTGTCGGCATAGTCGCATTCGATGTGCTGTCGCTGAGGTTAAAAATTTGACTGTTCGTATTTACACCACCGCCGGCCAAAGACCACGACACACCATCATCAGACCTAAGCAAAATGTGATCAGTATCGGCAGCCGGATTGCGTCGAATAATGGTGTATATTTTGTCGTCGTCGTCAACCCACAATGCAAGCTGACCGCCAACAAGTTCTTTGGCGGTTCCGGTCGCCACGGCTAAAGAATAGGTCTCTATAAAAGCGGTCGCTGTGCGTGCGGTGTGTATTGAAAAATAAGCGTGTGGCAACTCTAAATAATGCACCTCGTCGAGGTTTGCGATATACGACACGACGAAGTTGTTTTGCCTTACTCCGCATTTGATTTGTAGAAATGAGGCGCTGTTTATTTTGTTACTCGGTGTTACTAGATCAAATGTGGCTCCACCGTCGATAGATGCGTACTGATGAACCGCATTTTGAAAAATCACAGCGCCGGCTGTGTTGTAAAGAGTCTCGATAAACATCACAATTTGACCACCGCTTGCTGCGATACTCAAGCCTTTATACTGATATGTGTCACCGGCTGTGCCTAGATCAAATGTGGTGTTTAAAGCGGTTTCGTTCAAAAGTTGAAATGAAGCTCCGTCGTCGGTGCTGCGATAAGTCTGTACTTGAGACACAGCGGTCGTACCGTCGACTGTTAAAACACCTTCGGTGAACGCAAGCAAAATAGAACCATCCGGCAAAAGACACATGGCGGTGTATATTTCTTGGCCGGTCAAAGCTGATTTTATGGGATCATCTTGTGAGTATACCGTCGTCACAGTGTACGAGCTCTGCGTGCTCGATCTCTTTCTTACCATCACTTTTGCCGGAGCCACGACAAGATCGGTCGCGTTGCTTTTTGATGAGACCAAAAGAGAACCATCAGACAAGCCTAAGCAATCCGCGTTGATGTGGTAGGTATGCGTGCCGGCTTCGGCTTTTACAATATCATATCCAGTGATCGATACCGGTGCGTCGTGTCCGTACTCGTCGGTGCTCGGTGTCGTTTCATCATCCCAAGAAAACGCAGCGCCGGCTCCGGCATGACCGCTGCGTCGTGTGACTATAGATATATTCGAGTCCTCAAGCTGTGTACCGGTGGCACGCACGACAAGGTTCGAAGCTTGAGCCGGTTGTGGATCTCCGGCTGTGTTTCCGGCTTGAGTAAAAGTGCTTAGATTTGTGTCGATGTCGGTGTCTTGAAATGCCACCGGAACCAAGAAAGCTCTTATGTCGTTTGGGCTTGTATCACTCATTTTAATACCTTGTTCGCGCGCCGGCTGTGGCTAGATTACCACCGTCGATTCTGTTACGCTTGATAAACCGGTCGAAATGTTTAAACGGTTGTAACACCACGACCTGCGGTTGTTGTTGACCTTTTAACGAGCGCACACCGGACTCGCCACCGAGCGATTCGACTGTGGCTCTATCCAAGACAGCTTCACCGCGAAGAACTCGTACCATTTGTTCATCCGGTCGTAATGGGTCTCTATTTCCTATCATACCCATATCCGCTGTCGGCGGTGCTTGGGCCATGACTTTTGCTGTCTGTGCGCCACCGGTGGCGATTACCGTTGCGATCTGCGCTGCTCTTAGACCGGGCGGTAAGCCGGCTGCGTCAGCGATCCCTTTAGCAACTGAGAACGCAATGTCACCTATAGCTGCTGCTTGAGAGAACCGGAATAATCTAAGCATGTTGCCTTCGCTTTGTTTGTCTTGGGCTGCTCTTAAGTCGCCGATGCTTAAAATCAAATCAGTACTAGCTGTGTGGATTTCTTGAGCGAGCGCTTTCTCTTTTGCTGCTCGTTCTTCGGCTGCTTTGATTGCGTCGTTGTTGTTCTTTTCTCGTAGCTTGGCGAGTTGTTGCTCGGCTTGCATTTCGGCGAGTTGTTGTGCTTCTTTGGCTTCGGCTATTAACTGAATGCTTTCGAGTTCGGTCTCGCGTGCAGCTTTCTTTTGTTCGTCGGTTTCGGCCTCGGCTTGTGCTTTTTTTGCTCGTTCTTCGGCTGCTGAGATTTGATCGTTTAAGAGCTTTTTCTGTATGCCTAGTTGCGCTGATATTTCGGCTTCTTTGCTCGCTAGTTTTGCACCGGTCTGTAGGTTCTTTATTTGTAAACTTTCGCGCTGTTTTTGTATATCTAACGCACCACGCTGTATTTCTTGAAGCTTTCTTTCCTCTTCTTTTTGTTTTTTCAGTGCGTCAGCTGCTTCTTTATTTCTTGCTCTTTCGTTTTCTTTTCTTCTTTTTTCAGCTTCTTCGATTTTTATTTTTTCTTCGAGTAGTGCTTTTTCTTCGGCTGCGGTTTCTTTGATTTTTCGATTTGTCTCACCGATGGTTTTATTTATCTCAATGTTTATTTGTGTAATTTGCTCGGTGGTTTTTACTCGTTGTCTTTGCACTTCTACTAATCTTTTCATCATAAAAAGAGCTTCTTCGTCGGATGTCGTGAGCGCATCTTTTTGATTGAATAGCATCGCAACTTGTTTTTTCTGTGCGCGTTCTTGTTCTAACAGTGCGGATCGTTGCGCTAATAACGCGTCGGTTTGTTTGTCTCTTTCTTCGGTTAAAGACTTAGTTCGTTGTAAAACTTGTTCATCTACACCTAATCTTTTAAGATCAAATTCTGAAATTTCACCATTTAACATCTTGATTTCGTTTCTTAAATCCTCGGTTTCTTCGAGCATTTGTTGAAAGCTTTCTTTAGCTTTGTCTGCAGCCTCACTTTGCTTGTCGATCTCCTCTCGGCTCAATCTTAGAACTCTATTTAATCTTTTGCTTTCCTCAGCGAGCAATTCTGATTCTGCGGTGAATGCTTGATACGCAACAAAAGCCAAACCGGCTGCGACCGCAGCAGCTAAAAATAACGGGTTCGATACCATCATAGCTCGGCCGGCCGACTCCGCAGCACCGGCAAATGTTGACGCTTGGGCGGCAGC
>Ga0160423_10002276_pt1 | contig 16083 bp, 9 predicted proteins | sample CRUFie14St8metaG_FD_108191 | JGI IMG/M metagenome (GOLD analysis project Ga0160423, IMG submission 108191) | Marine microbial communities from the Costa Rica Dome - CRUD Field 142mm St8 metaG | ecosystem: Environmental > Aquatic > Marine > Oceanic > Photic zone | place: Costa Rica: the Eastern... | reverse complement strand
GTCCTCCATGCCCTCCTCCGCCATAGCGGTAAAGAACACGTCTTGGTCGCCTCCCGTCATGCGATTCTAAACACTTTTCCGGCCCTGGGAAAAGTCCTGAATTAGGGATGCAACCGGACTGTCGTGATGTCACGGACAGTTAGGCCCCAGGGCAACAAAAAAAAGGCGAAAAGGGCGATGAGCGAGGCGGAGGTGAGAAGGTGCCTGGAGAGCGTGAGCCTCCAGGTGGGTAGCATGAGGCTGAAGGAAGCCATGAGGGAGGCCTCGCGGCTTGCCCCCGTGGAATCTGAGGACCTTCGGAAAGAGCAGGTCCGGGCTGTGACCATGGTTGTGGGGCAGCTCAAGACGGAGAAGGCCATCGCAGAGTCCGTGGGCGGGCTGGAGCCCGACGAGGAGGACAACCTGATGAAGTGAGTGAGACCGATGCCCTCCCGCTCTCGCGTCGAGCGAGATACTGACTTCCTCCCTCCATCTTTGTTTTGTCTCCCTTCCTCGCGGCACGGACAGGCTCGTGTACATCGGTCTCGGCATGAAGGACTCGACCATAAGCCTGCCTCTCTTCAAGGTGCACGACGCGCTGACGAAGAAGGCAGGACTGGGCTGCATCGTGAGAGCCGTGTGCGCCAAGTGAGGCGTTGACTCGATAAAAAAAAAACATAACATAGTAAGAACACGGCCACGTGCGCACGTGGGGTTTATTTTTGCTCTGCTGCCTTCTCCGAGAACTTGACCTTCTGCGCGAAGGTGAGATACCCCGTGTGGCCCCTCACGTCCACGGAGGGCACCGCCATCATCCTCGTCTCCGAGGGCTGCCCCTCGAATCTCATTGCGTCCGGCCTACCGCCGGCCTTGGCATCCTGCGGCAACGCCAAGCCCGGCTCGCTCAGCATGTTCACCCTCTCTGTTCTAACCTCGTAAGGCCTGAGCAGGATCTCCATGGTCCTCATCCTGTAGTACACGCCCTCATCGTTCATGACCTGCAGGGTCTTCTGGACCTGCTCGATGCAGGGCGAGAAGGAGCACACCATGCCGCCGACCTTGAGGCACCTCGTCACGCTAGGGATGCACTTCCAAGGGCCGGGGAGGTCCAGGAAGACGGCGTCCGCCGACCCCTCATCGTAGAGCTCGCCATCCGTCGGAAAGCCGAGCTGCTCGATGTCCCTCTGCTCGACCCACACGCCGCCCTCGCCCTCCACCCTCTCCCCCTTTGCCTTGAGATCGATCCCATGCTCCTGAAACTCCTCCCTCGCCTTGATCGACCGGAGCTCGTGGTACTCGAAGGTGAACACCTCACCGGACGGCGCGACGGCCCTGTACAGAGCGTGGGTCAGCGACCCGCTCCCCGTGCCGCTCTCCAGGACGCGCATGCCGGGGCTCAGTCGGAGTTGCGCGACAACGGTGGCGATGTCCGCGATGTACAGAATTTGGGTGCGGTGCGGAAGAACCAGAGACCACAGCTCGCAGCTCGGCCGCAGGACGTACACGAATCCCTGCTTGCCGCCCCCCGTCTTCTTGCTGCCGCCTCCTCCGCCCTCCGCGTCCTTTTTCGGGAACTGCTTCGCGCGCACGACCCCTCCGTAGTGCACCGTGTCGATCCAGTCGTCGAACTCGAAGATGCCATACCTGTTCTGCACCCGGCCGCCTCTCGACACCCGATGGGCCTTCATCCTGTCGTGCCTCTCGTACACCACGACGAGGTCCCCGTCCCGAATCAGGCTGCCCTCTCCCGGAGCGGCGCTGGAGGAGGGCGGCTGGTCGCGCCGCCAAGGGATCGCCGCAGTCGCCGCTCCAGGAGCGGGATCCGCGTCCCCTTCCTCCTCGACGAGGTCCTCGACCACCTCCGACGGCGCGTCATGCTCGTGATCGTCATCCTGATCGGCTGCCTTCGCGTCGGTCGTCAAGTCCCCCTCCGCCACATCCGCAATTGGACTTCCTTCTTCCTCAGGCTCGGGCGCCACCAGGACGTCCTCGGCCTTGCGCTTCTTGCTTCCCGCCGGCGGTGCGGGCTGCTGCGGCGCCTCGACCACCATCTCATGCTCCTCTGCATCTTCATCATCTTCTTCTAGCGGCAGGTCCTCCAGCTCCTCCACCTCCTCCTCCTCCAGCAGCTTGTTCAGCTCGGCCTCGGTCTCCCCCGCCATCGCGTCGGCCTCCGATGCCCTCCCCACTTCAGATCGCCACCGACAGCATCCATCTCTGGAAAACTCGCACGAGTTTTCCGTATGGAAAAATGTGGAAAACCGACGCTCGTGTAGAAATCCGGTCTCCAGAGGGAACTGAAACCGTAACGCCTGATTTTCGTGACTCGCGGGAGCTAAGGTCACGCACCAGACCAAAGGTAGCGAGACGGGAAGCGCAGGCCAGGCAGCCAGACGGAGACGACACGCCGCGGCACGGAGCGCGCGCGAGAGAGCGAGAGAGCGAGAGCGAGAGCGCGCGAGAGAGCGGCATCGTCTTCTCTTTTTTTTTTTGCGACTGCAAGAACACACCTGAGAACGTTTTGGCGACAAGATGACGACGAGCGCAGCGGAAGCGGAGTTCGAGAGAATGCACGCGGCGGCGAACGAGAGCTCGGTTGACCCCATGGAGGGTCTGAGCGGCCTGAACGGTAGCCTGGGGGATGTAATGGGCGGGAGCGTGAAGATTTCCGGAAGGGACCTCCTCGACATCCTCAACGCTTTTACGTCGGACGTGAACATGCCCCCCCTGGACGACGCGCAGGAGGGCGGTGTCCCGCAGCAAAAGGACAACACCCAGCCCCCGGGGACCATCCAGCCCCAGGCGAACCTGTTCAAGAACAGCGCCGCGGTCCGCAAGCTTGGCGGGAGCTCCAAGCGCTTCATGGAGCTCGGCAGGGCGCCCCCCACGGGAGGCGCCTTCGCGCAGTTCTTCACCCCGGGTTACGACGACTTTGGGTACGGCGCGCCCTCGCCCATGGCGGTGTCCTCTCTGGACGCCGCCACCCGTGCCGCCGCCCACGACCCCATGGCCTATGACAAGATCGTTCTGGCCGGGAAGAGGATCCCGGGGCTGGCCGTTCCGCCTGCGATCGCATCTGAGACTGTGGGCGGCGCGGGGAGGAAGAGCAAGCACCCGCCGCTGAAGTCCACGCAGCAGAGGACGGGCTACCAGCACAAGCCGAAGAAGCCCCACCCCGTTGTCGAGAAGGCCAGGAGGGATGGAATCAATGCGCTGATCGAGGACCTTAGGGAAGTTGTTCCGGACGGAGGCTGGAAGCCCTCCACCGGTGCGTTCTCCAAGACCACGTCGCTCAGGAACGCGCTGGAGACCATTACGGGCGGGCGCGGAGCCACAGGGAGGCCAGACAAGAGGACCAAGAGGGCCGTCCTGATGGACTCCATCGCGACGATCGAGCAGCTCAAGCTGCACGTCAGGCGGCTGGAGCAAGAGGTGGAGATCGTGGCCAAGGCGGGTGATGCCAAGAGGGTCCCCTCCGTCGACGGCATCGCCCCGGAAGGCTGCGTCGCGAACGGCCAGGCCCTGCAGCAGGACTCCATGATGAAGGTCAACGTGGAGGTCCGCCAGGTGGAGAAGCCTGCTGCGCAGAGTGTTTTGGGGGTCACCACGGCCACCCCGCTCGTCGTCAAGATCGCCTACTTCGACAGGAGGGGCTTCCTCGCGGACCAGTGCGTTGCCCTCAGGGCGCTGGGCCTGACCATCAAGAGCGCAGAGCTGCCCAAGGCCAACAGGAACGGTTTCGTGCAGGACACATTTGAGGTGGACCTGGAGGACTGTGACGCCGAGGAGAGCAACGTGAACACGGCCTCGCTCGAGGAGCAGCTCGTCGAGCTGCTGGACGAGGCCCAGAGCATCTTCTACGTCTCCACCAAGTCCCAGTCCCTCGGTGAGAAGCGAGCCAGGACCTAACTTTGGCGAACGGACCCGTCGAGAGTATTTTTTGTTGTTGAAACTCTTTCCGTTTTTTTTATTGCTTTTTTTATTTCTGTGGGTCGACTATGCGATGTCTGTCACTCCATGACGACCCCGACCATACCACTGTGTCTGGCGTCTTCCATGCCCCTCCTCCGCCATAGCGGGAAAGAACCCGTCTTGCTCGCCTCCCGGCACGCCCTCCAAACACTTTCCCGGCCCTCAGGAAAAGTCGAAAAAATTGATTTTGTCTGTCCCCATCTGTTGACAGGGGGGAACAACCTGCAGCGGCGGGAGAGAGAGAGAGAGTCGAGCGTGTGACACGTGTCGGTAGGTCGAGCCGCTTTTCGTCAGCGGGCGCGAGGCGGCACACTTTCGCCATGGCCACGGGGGACGTCGAGATGGAGAGCGCGGCCCCGACCGGGTCCGGGTCCAACGCCGAGAGTCACACGAGAGTGACGGACCTGCCGCTCGACGTGCAGCAGAGCATCCTGGGCAGCTTGGACTGGCAGTCGCTCCCCAAGGCGGCCATGGCGTGCTCGTCGTGGTCCGAGCTGGTGAGGCGGCACGAGAGCAGTCCAGGTTGCGGTCTCGAGTGGAGTCACGCCATGTTCCGCGGCAGCCCGGCGAAGAGCCCGCTGCTGAGGGGCGGGCCGAAATCCGTCCCCGGAGCGGAGCGTGACTTCGTGCGCGGCCTCCTCGACAGGTCGGGGTACCTGGACAAATCCACTAGGCCCGACCTCGTGGTCGTCACCGTCACCCCGAGCTGGGAGCCCAAGCTGCAGCTCATCGCGGACGCCTTCTTGGAGCTGCTGCCGAACAGGAGGTCCGTCCACGTCGTGTGCTGCGTTGCTGTGGGCATCATCGGCACGGACGAGTCGGGGGTGGTCCACGAGATCGACGACGGGAGCACGGAGGCCGACGCCATCGCGGTCGCACTCCTCCACCTCGGCCAGAACCAGCGCGTCTTCAGCGTCGCCGAGAGGAACTCCTCCGCGAGGCAGAGGAGGAAGAAGCACGTAGACTCGAGCGACGAGGAGATAGACAGGACCCTGTCGAAGATGGAGGCCTTCATGAAGGGAAGCGTGCCCGAGGCCGAATCGGGCGACCCGGCGCAGAGGTGCCGCGCCGAGAGGGGCATATTAGGGCTTCTGGTGGGGGACAACGTCTATGACGTCTCCGACATGAAGACCAAGATCGAAGGGCGTTTTGGCTGTATCCACCTGATGGGAGGGCTCTGCGGGTACGACACCAGGAAGCAGGCTGTGTACTACTCGTCGCCCGAGTCCCGCAAGCTCGAGGAGGAGGCCAGGGCGGCCGCCAGGAGGGATGCTGCGGAGGGCCCCCAGACCAGGTCTGCCGCGGCGGAGGGCGGCAGGCCCTGGAAGCGGCCAAGGATCAGCGCCTGCGCACTCTTCGTGTGCAACCTGCGCTCCACGAGGGCCAGCTACAGGGGGATCAAGCAGCTCATGCCGGACTACAGGGTCGAGGTCGCGGAGGCCGACCCGGACGGTTCCAAGGTTTGCTCACTTCGCCAGGTTGCAGGGGATGGACGCGTCGAGGAGGGCCCACCTGTGCCAATCTACCAGGTCCTGAGGGAGCTCGAGGAGGTCCACGGCAGCCTCCATGGCGTGACCTTCGGCGTCAAGAGGAGGTCCCTTGTGTCGATAGACTCTCAGGATCCTGTCGCCACAGCAGATGACGGCACCGATCTCCCAGCGACGCACGTGAGGACCCAGGTGGAGAGTGTGGACATCGTGAGGGGTGTGTGGGACAGCACGAGCCCCGGCACCTCGCGGTTGGAGGCGATCGTCGTGCCGCTGGACCTCGGCCCCCAGGACGTTTGCTCATTCTACACGTACTCGGCCCAGGAGAGCCTGAGGGAGCTGGGGGAGATTCTGGACACTCTCGGTACGCAGGAGCAAAGGATCGAGGGTAGCGGGTGCTTTGGCGGGTTTCTGGTCATCTGCAACGCCAGGGGGACGTACCTGCACAACGGGAAGCAGAACGTGGAGAGCAACGTGCTGACATCCGCCCTGCCAAACACGCCGGTGATTGGCTTCTTTGCGAACGGTGAGGTTGGTCCGATGCCGTTCCGGGAGTACTTTGCGGCGCCCCCCGGTGGGGAAGGCGGAGAATCTGGCGAGGCCCAGCACGTCAACACTGTTCTGCAGGGGAACACCAGTGTGCTGACCCTGCTGAGGCGGCCATGACTCTGGCGAGTCTTTTGTGAAAAAAACAAACAAACCCATGTAATCAATCAACTGAACAAAATAAAGATATAGCTGCAGGACGCACTACACTACAACTCCACAATCCCACCCCCGCCTCCCTTCGCACGACTATTCACCCTAGTTCCACAAGGACTGCTCCATGCGAAAGCGCTCGGATACCAAGAAAGACTTGTCGACGCTCTTGGAAAACCGGTCGAGCCAGTTTCTGCAGACGCCAGCAAGGTCAGGCTCCTTGGTGGAGGCCCTTGTCTCCGCGCCGCCGAGATTCTCCTTCCCCCCGATGGCACCCATCCCGCCCTCGAGCCCATTGACATAAGTCTCCTGGAATTCCTTGAGCAGAGAACCCCTCCTCTTCTCGTCGGCCTCAAAGTGCCACATCATGGACTCCGCTTCCTCCTCCCTGCCCTCCGAGTACACGATGGACTTCACGGTCATCCTCCCCCTGACTTGTGGTGGGGAGATTCTGGACGCCTTCCTGTTCTCGCCGCCCACCTCGGCCCCCGCCCCGCCCCAGCCCACGTCCCCTTGGATCCACCTCCACGTCTCGAGCACGCCCTGCTTTGCCCCCACCACGCGGGTCTTGTGCACATCCACCCCCAGGTCCTCATCCCGCTCCCACCACGTCGTCGTCTTCACGGCCTGTCCGTCCGCAAGAGTCATCGGGACGTTCTTCTTGTTCTCCACATAAGTCCTTGGCCACTCTCCCCGCAAGTTAATCGAGTTTGCATGCACCCGTTCCCCGTCGTGAGACACGACCTCGGTGCTCTGGCCGATGAAATGGACCATCAGCCGCCGCGTCGCGAAGGGGTACCCCATCGCCTGGAAATATCGGTCCGCGTTCTCATGCGTAACCTGCCTCCACACCCCTGTAAAATTGGGCCGTCTCGAGCCAGCACCGCTGCTTCGATCGCCCTCCGCGGACCTCATCAGGTTCGCGAGGCTCCCGAACCGACGCCGCAGGGGGAGGGCGGCCCTCCGCGACGTCTCGTGGGCTGATGCCCGTCTCATCGCGGTCGCGGCGGAGTCCTGCGCCATCGTCGCTCACCTCGTTCTCAGCCTCCCGCGGCTCGTGCTGCAACCCCGCCTGGAGCGCGCGTTACGACTCGCGTTGAAATGCGGTTTTGGGCCCAAAATTTTGCGCCAGGGCTTCTGCTGGCCATCGATTTTCATGATTTGCAGGCGCCAGGTCTCGGAGATCCTCGAGAATATCCCTGATTCTGCTGATCACGCCAGAACGAGGGGGCGCTCAGCTTGAAAGGGAGCGTGCAGGAGAGGAGCCCCGTCGAGCCAGCTTCGTGCGGACGCCACGGTGGTCGTGGTCGGCCTCCGAGCGCACGGCGACAACGCCGTTGTGCTTGGGAAGGCAAGGCGCGGCTCTCGCAGTGGAGTGCTCGTCTCGCAGGCAGTGAGGCCTGTGGTCAGGAGGAGGGAAGGGCGCGGGTCGGAGGAGGCTGCTCGATCTGACGGGAAGCGCCGAGAAACAAGGATGGCAATTTGCGAACAATTTGGCACGGTTTCGCCCCGTTCGATCAATGTCAATGTTGGCACCTGAAACAAGCACGAACCCCGAGCCACTCGTCGTCGTTTGAATCGTATTGTACTATTGCACTCTCTTTTCTTTTGACACCATCATTCACCGATTTCGTTCCGGGCCCCAGCGCGGCCCCACACACGCTTGGTGCCCCTCTTCAGTCCATGGAGCTTCGGGTCCAGTCTGAGGTGCCTCCCTCCTCCTCCGTCTCACTCTCGCTCTCGGCACGGCGGCTTGGACCGCTGATCGTCGAGGCGTACAGCCGCAGGGGGGGGACGGTACCCCTGCACCGCGACGTTCCGTCTCTCCTTTTGGGGGCCAGAGCGGGGGGCGAGGGATGGTTTTTGTGGGGGTTAAGGTGGGTGTCGGTCGGATCAGAAGGCCGTTTGTAGGGCGAGGGGAGGAAGGAATTCGAGCTCACCAGTCCAGGCCGTCGATGGCGGTAATGATGTCGTTGGCGGAGTGGACCACGAGGTCGCACCTCGCGCTGAACAGCTCGAGCCTCGCGATGCTCTTTCGGTTTTCCGTGTCTCTTTCGACGGCTTCGACCAGGTTCTCGAGAGCATCGAGTTCTGTCTCATTCATTCCTTCGATGCCGCCCATGTCCGCCCTCGCCGCCAGCACCGCGTGGATCGCCTCGTGGCCCTCGTCCTCCACCGCCGCCGGCGCGCCCTCCCAGCCCCTCGCCCTCTTCTCGTGCACCTCCTCGAACATAACGTAATCGCCTCGCGGGTCCACCTGCTAACCGACAGATGCTCCTGCAGCTGATCGCCTCAGAGGCGGGAAAAATCAGGTGGAGTTGTCCAAAGGACGATGGAGGCTGGGTGGCGCGCGGCGTCTAGGGGCGCTAGGTGAGGGCCAAGCGATGTGATCGGTTTAGAGCGCTCGCACCCCGCCGAGCGGGTGGAGGAGGGGGGGGGGAAGCATGGCCGACAGCATGGCCGACAGCATGGCCGACAGCTTCGAGACGGAAGCGAAGGAGCTGCAGCTCGTTCTCAGGGTGGCGTTGTCGAGCCTTGGGCCGGGAGGGTCCCTGCAGGGCGTGCAGGCGAACGCGTCGACAGGAGCGGGGGTCCTGTCGAGCGCAAGCAGGCGGCTTTTCGAGAGCCTGCGGCTGAGGACGTGGCACGCCAGGGCGCTGGTGAGGCTCGCGGTGCAGCCACAGGCGGAGGCCTTCGGCGACGGTGGCCTGGTCGCGGCCGGCCTGGCTTCCGCGCTCGTCCAAGCGGTGCGGTCGGGATCTGAGTCCGCTCTCGACCGGTTTCGAATGGTGCGGAGTCTGGAGGGCGCGCTCGACTCCCTGCGGAGGAGAATGAATCGGGATCTAGCGGTGGACTTGGTCGGGGTAGGCCCCGTCTGCCCGGTTCGCGACCTGGACTGGAGCGATATGGGGTCCCTCGTGGCGCTGGTGCGCGCCGTGGTCGCTCCCAAGGCGAAGATAGGGGCCACGGATCAGGAGGTGGATCACATCTGCAGAACGCTGGTGAGGGCTTTTGTGCTCGCCGTGCCTCACAGCACGCTGCGCAGGCCTGAGGTCAGCCTGGTCACGGTGGTTGGGCCTCCCGCCATGGAGTCCTACTCCACCTCGAGCGTGGTCGCGGACATTCCCGTCTGCCGCGAGGCCGAGAGAATGCTGCCGCTTAGCGGGCCCTCCGTGGTCGTCTTTAACACCTCGCTGGACGTTGACCTCGGCAGGAACGATGGGTGCGCGGGCCCCTCGCAGGAGTTTGGGGTGACCGTCGAGGCGAGGAGCGGCCTGCGAGGGTCGGGGGAGGCGGCGATGGGCTTTGAGCTGCGGCTGCTCTCGCGAATGGTTGCCGCGCTGGCCTCCGAGAATGTGGCAGCCGTGGCCTGCCAGAAAACAATCCACCCTTTTGTCAAGCAGGAGCTCGCTCTGAGGGGGATCGTGCCGATCGAGCGCGTGTCCCTGAGGCACATCGATGCCGTCGCAAGCTGCTGCGGCGTCGATCCCGTCAGCGTCATATCAGAGGGGGCGCTGAGATCCATCAGGTCACACGTTGGCAAGCTAGAAGGGATTCACTTGAGGCGGCTGTGCCGCAAGACGGTGGTTTCCTTTGAGCCCCTGGCGGACGCAAAGACGCAGACGGTGGTGCTGACCGCCCCCAATGAGATCGCGATGGGAGAGCTTGCGCACTCGTGCAGGTCCGCCGTTGCCGTCCTCACGTCTGCTCTCCAGTCCCCGTACGTCACGCCGGGAGCGGGGTTCTTCGAGATGGTCCTCTCGTCAACAGTGCGCAGCCAACTTCCTTCCCCGACGGACAGGGGCCGCCGGCTAGAGAGATCGGTCTTGGAGTCGCTGGCGGGCACCCTGGAGACGATCGCGGGCAAGCTCGGGGGAGGCGACTCTGGGGACCGAGAGGCCAGCTTGAGGAGGTCGTGGGAATTTGCGACGAGGAGGGGGCTGCTGGACCTGGTGATGTCCAAGCTGGCTGCGGTGGAGTACGCCGTGGACGCGGCCTGCAACCTCTCGCAGGTCGACTGTACGCTGGTCTGTCAATAAATTTTCCATGACACGCATTTACCCCCGGCTCGACCTATCCCTCGCGCTCTCGATTCCTTCGGCCACCATGAGAGACTTTGCCGCGACATACTTGTCGTACTCGATCTCCATCCACGTCAGGATCTGGCTAAAGGAGGGCCTCTCCTCGGCCTCCTGCTTCCAGCAGTCCTGCATCAGGTTGGACAGGAAGGTTGGGCAGTGCGGCGGGATGGGCAGCCTCTGCTTCTGTACCCCAACAGCGAAGATCACCTGCATGGGCGTGCTCAGCTCGCCCCAGGGCACGCAACCCGTGAAGCACTCCCAAAGAAGGACCCCGTAAGAGAAGACGTCCACCTTCTCGCTAATTTCTCCTGCCGCAAAGAGCTCCGGGGCCATGTACGCTGGCGTGCCCGCCTGGCTGTTCACTGTTGTCAGCAGAGTCTTGTCCTTGAACTTGGCGATGCCAAAGTCGCACACCTTGGCCCTCATGTTCGAGTCCAGCAGGACGTTCTGGGACTTGAGGTCCCGGTGCACCACCGTCGGGTGGAGGTAGGCCATGGCGTCAGCAATGTCAAGTCCATACTGAAGGAGCTCGACATACTTCATCGGTCTGTTCTCCGAACCGTCCCCGTGAAGCAGGGTGTACAGCGACCCACGCTGGGCGAGCTCCTGCACGATGCATACGTTCGGGGGCTCGAGGGAGGCCCCAAGGAAGTTGATGATCCCAGGGTGGTGCAGGCGGCTCAGCAGGAAAATCTCCTTCTTGAACGTGTCCAGCATCTTGGAGCCCTCCGTCATGCCGTGCATGATCTTCACCGCGACGTCGTCCCCCCTCCACGTGGCCTTGTGCACCGTGCCGAACCCTCCCGAGCCCAAGATCTCTTGCAGCTGGATCTCCTTGTCAAAGTTTATGTTGAAGACCCCATCCTGCGGCGCCCCCTCTTCCATCAGAACACTGGGTCCGACCCCCTGGCCAGACTTCCTGTCGTACCTTTTCACAATTGCGTCCTTCAGCCCCCTGAGGTCCAACCGCTCGAAGAGGGACCTTGCGCTCAGTGCGCTCAGGTTGGAGTCGCTCCTCTCAACGTTCCCCTTCTTTTGCTGCCTGCTCCTCACTGTGAGGCTGATTGCCACTGCGACCACCATGATCACCACCACTGCAGATGCTGCGAACAGGATTGCAGGGAGGAAGGCGTTGTCCCCGTCGGCCGCCCCCTGGTCGGACTCCTCCACCAGCTCCGCGATTCCCGTCAGGTTGGCGTTACTCTTCAGGTACTCCCAGCTCAGGCTCTCTGGGGGCTGGGCCTTCCCCACCGCCTCGTCCACGGACGCGTAGAGGCCCATGTCGTACAGGAAGATTGGGATGGCTTGGCCCCCTTCGGTGTTCTTGATCCCGAAGAACCCCCAACCCGGCACCCCGAGCTCGTTCAGGTCTATGGTCACATGCTTCCACATGTCTCCCTCGTTCAAGTCCGTAACGGCATAGAGAGGCTCCTCCACCTCGATCAGCTGCTGTAGGGTCGTCCGCGGCCCCTGGGTGCTGATTCCGACCGCCACGGAGAGCGACACGGCCTGGTCTTCGTTCGCCAGCATGTAAAAGTCGAAAAAATCCTCACCGAAGAGAGGGCCGACACTTGTGTTGGTGCAAAGTCCAAAGTACCCGCCAGGCTCAATCATGGCAGCGGTCAGGGGGCTCTCGTCGCCTCCTGTGGAGTTCTGCACGACCACGACCGTCGCGTTCATACTACAGTCGGTCCACGCGATTTCGTTCCCCTCTGCGATGACCTGACCCTCCGGCAGCAGACTCTTCCTCGCCTCATCATTCTGTAGGTCCTCCACCTCCTGCTGCGCCTCTGTGGTTCCAGAGGGCGTGATCAGCCCACAGCAGTAGGCCTGCTCGCAGCTCGGTAGGAAGATTACCTCAGAATCGTTTGCCTCCATCGGTGGCACGCACTCCTCGACCCTCAGCACCTCATCGGAGAAATCGTCCCTGACTCCCCCCAACCCCTTGGAGGGGTAGATCGGCGCGCACTGAAGGCCGTTCACGCTGACAGAGCTGGGAGCCCTGGACGTGTTCCTGGCCTCCGTCTCCACCAGAGTGCTGTACGCAGTGAAGGTAAACCCTTTCGTGGAGAAGGGCGTGATCGGGGCGTTGTTCCTTGTGTTCACAACCCTGGCCGGACCCCCGTTGCTCGTTCCCGTCGCCAACAAAATCGCGCCCTCCACGCTCCCCGGGATGAGCTTCTCGTTCTCGTACCGCCACACGACCTGCCAAGCGCTGAGCTCGGTGGGCCTGTTGTTCCGAATCGCGAAGGTTGCGTCGAACTTTGGCATGTTGATCGCCGACGCGCTGTACGTCAGCTCTATCTCGCACTCCAGCGCGTTCGTCTCAAAAAGGTTCTCATCATCCTGCTCGACGGTCTCGTTCAGCTCTTGGGCGCGCGCCGACCCCGAGAAACACGCAAAGGCCAAGAAGAGCGCTAACGCGAGAAAGAGCGCAATGGCTGCCGTGGAGGTCAGGTCAGTACACAAGAAAAACACTCCAGCTTTCGCACGCCGCTCCAGTGGAGCGCGCCCCCCGAGTTTCGTTTTTCCCTGTCACCCACCTGGCGTTGTGAAGCTCCCGCGGAGTCTTCCTCGTCGACGCGCGCGTCCACCGTCTCCTCGCCGCCGCGGGGTCTTCATGGTGGACCGACGCTACAGCAGGTTCTGGCCCTTGCCCCTCCCCCCCCCTCCGTTGTAACCGATGCGTTGGTCTCTCCGATGCAATGTGCGACTGAAACTTTTCTGGAAATGTTCGGAGAGACTGAAACGAAATTGACTTGTACGAAAGGGAGAGAGAGAGAGAGCGCGTGGGCAAACGGTTGGGAGCGTCGCGGCTCAAGGCCAAGATGAGCTCTCCGAGGCCAGGGAAGGAGCTGTCCCAGACGTTGGGGTTGGGGCTGATGCCCAAGCAAGTTTGGAAGGGCGTGATCGCAAGAGACTTGTCCGCGTTAGCGGAGTCGCCTTCGTTCAATTCGACTGGCATGGGGTCCCCCGAGACGAGCTACTCGCGGAACATCATGACCGCGCTTGGGAGCAGGGACAGGCCTTCCACGGTGTTCAGCGACAGCATGGGCGGGTACATGGACGGCGGGCCGGCGACCGCCCCGCACGGCGGGAGGGTGAGGAGGGCCAGGGGTCAGTCAAGCCTTGGTTTTGAGAGCCTCGCGGACGAGGGACACGGCGGGGCTCTGGGCGAGACGGACGAGAACTCGCCGAGCCCGAGGGGGCGCAGGCGGCGCAACAAAAACGTCTCGCTCTTCGGCCAGGCCAAGGAGGACAAGACGAGCAACAGGTACAGCTTCAATAGCTCGGCGCTGAGGAATTTGAAGCGCAGGGACGGAGGGGCGAGCCGGCGGGCGCCCAGCACCGCCCCGCAGCAGGGGAGCCCGCTCAAGTCCAGGCAGGGCGGCCTGAGGCGCGCGGGCAAGGAGGTGGATAGCTCTTTGTTCCTGGACACGGAAGTCGGCAAGCTGCAGGGCCAGATCTCCAGGCTGCTGAACGAGGTGGAGAAGCTAAAGATCGAGAAGGAGGACCTGCAGGGGCAGCTCTCCGCGGCGCAGGCCCCCAAGGGCGGCGTGGACGGCGCGACCGGGATGCTGGCGTACAAGCGCGTAAAGCCGAGGTACGAGGTGCCGAGGTTCAACCGGAAGCGGCACCGGGGGGTGCAGACCGGTGGGGGTGAGATGGCTAGTGAGGCCAGGATTGCCCAGCTCCTGCACAAGAACCCCCAGCTCAAGGAGCTCGCGGAGGCCATCGCGTCCGCGACGGGCGGCGAGCTCTACAACCTGGTCAAGCTGGTGACGATTCACATCAGGAAGCTCGTGAAGGCGGACAGGTGCACCGCCTTTCTGGCGAGCAGGGAGTCGAACGAGCTGTGGGCCCTGCAGGCGGGAGAGGCCACCGGTCTGAGTGGAACGCACCAGAAGTACATCAGAATCCCGCTGTATAAGGAGGACAAGCAGCCCAACGGAATTAGCGGGTCGGTCACCGTCAACTGCGAGTCCGTGAATATTGAGGACGCCTACAACGACGACAGGTTTGACATTAGGGTTGACAAGAAGCTGGGGTACAGGACGAAATCCGTCCTGTGTGTTCCAGTGGTTGCCCCGCACGCCAGGGAGTCTAAGGGGGCCATCATGTGCCTCAACAAGCTCGGGGAGGGGCAGTTCTCGATCTTCGACCAGGAGATCTTGGAGGCTGCTGCGAGCCTGACTGCGGTGGCCATCGAGAGGGCAGAGATGACAAAGAAAGCCGACCAGCTGTACAAGCTCTGCAAGACCATCCAAGACATGACCACGGGGGAGACCTTCCAGACCAACATCAGGGAGGCCGCGCTGCGGACGATGTCCGTCGTCAAGGAGCTCATCGGTGCGGAGAGGGCGTCCCTGTACGTCGTGGATCCGGTCAGGAGGGAGCTTTGGACCCCCATCGCCGGGGTGGAGGGCATGACCGAGATCAGGCTCCCCCTCGCCATCGACGGCTCCTGGGTCACGGACGACACCCCGATCATCCTCGGCGTGGACGCCAACGAGCACAAGAGGGACGGAATCGCGGTTCACTGTGTGACTTACGGCGAGGTCGTCATGGTCTCCGACGCCAACCATCACCCAAGCTTTAACCCCAAGATGGACATCTTGAGTGGGTTCAAGACCAAGTCCGTGCTCTGTTACCCGCTGTTCAACCAGAGCCAGTCCCAGGTCCTGGGGGCGATCCAGCTGCTGAACAAGCAGTCCGAGGACGACTCGAGCGAGTTCACGTACGAGGACAAGGGGCTCCTAGAGGTCATCGCCACGCTGGTGAGCGACTACATCGACTCCTCGCGCGTGGCTGCGGAGTACATGAAGGAGAAGACCATCGGATCGATGCTGCTGGAGACGGTGAAGATGATGTACTTGGAGAAGGACCTGAGACAGCTCCTGGTCAAGATTGCTAGGTGCTGCAGGGGGATCCTGTACTGCGACAGGGCCACCGTGTTTCTGGTGGACCGGCCGAACAAGCAGCTCAGAAAGATGGCTGGGTCGGGCTGGGTGGAGGACGAGGTCGAGGAGCTTTCGGAGGCGGGAGCGGAGAGCATGAGCCCAGTGTACCGGTCGTCGGCGAAGCAGGGGGAGAAGGAGTCCTTCATCGCCAGGCGCAGGGGGTCCCTGCTGGACGCAAGGGAGTTCTCCATTCCTTGGGACTCTGGGATCGCGGGGTACGTTTTCATGGCGCAGAAAATCAGGAACGTCACGGACGTCACCAAGGACCCTTACTTTGATTCGGAGATGGACAAGAAGTCCGGGATGAACACGACGTCCATTCTGTGCGTGCCCATCGTGTCCAGGTCTGGGGCCACCATCGGCGTGGTGCAGTGCATCAACAAGATCTCGCACTCTCTGATCGGGGACAGCAACTCGAGCAGCGACGAGAGGTTCAACTTTATCAAGGGCTCCATCAAGTCCAAGAACCAGAGCAAGATCAGCATCTCACACACCGTGTTCTCCAAGCACGACGAGAAGCTCGCGGACTGCATCACAAGCATCGCCGCCGTCAGTATAGAGAACATCGGGGGCGTCGATGATAAGCTTATTTGAAACATATTATAAATAAATTCAAACGTTTGCTGAACACGGTGAACCAGCAGGGAGAGGTTAGCCCTGGGGCGAGGCGCGGGTAGAGCTCCTCGAAATCGAGCTCCTCGGCCTTAAAGTAGCCGAGGATAGGGTACCACTCGGCGAGCCTGGCCTTGTTCTTCTGCTTCCAGTCCTTGGGATGGAGAAGCTCCAGCTGGAGGATAGAGAGCGCAAGAAAGTCGGGAGGGACATGGTCGGCAAGAGCGCGGGAAAGCACAACAAGGAACGGCACGGCATCTTGGGGGGTGGTTGCCTTACCTGCATGGTGTC
>Ga0160423_10002275_pt1 | contig 16088 bp, 16 predicted proteins | sample CRUFie14St8metaG_FD_108191 | JGI IMG/M metagenome (GOLD analysis project Ga0160423, IMG submission 108191) | Marine microbial communities from the Costa Rica Dome - CRUD Field 142mm St8 metaG | ecosystem: Environmental > Aquatic > Marine > Oceanic > Photic zone | place: Costa Rica: the Eastern... | reverse complement strand
GCGAAGCCCTTGTCCTCGGGGCAGGCCCCGTTCGAGGCGGTGAAGTAGGACCACGCCTCGTCGAAGGTGGGTCGGAACTGCTCAACGGCGGCCAAGGTCGGCTTGAACAGCACCTCAGAAAGGCCGTAGGCATAGAGCGTCTCGACGTGCACGCGGGCACGTTCAGCGTAGTCTTCACCGTCACGGTGGGCCGCAGCGATGGCCACGATACCTTGTCCCCATGCGTGTTGTGCCTGCTCGATGTCAGCGGTCGTGATCATGGATTCACCTTGTGTACTCAGGGTCAAACGGCACCCTATGATTCTACGTCACGGCAAGCCGCCGAGACCCGCCAGCCCAAGGGCTTCAGGCTTCGGCCGAGGGCGATGCGTCGGCCTCGCCTTCAGAGGACGGCGCTTCCTCGTCGTCTTCCATGCCGCGAATTTCGTAATTCGAAGGGAAGAGCGCCACCCCAACACCGAGCACAAGGAGGAGCAAGCCCCATCCAAATTGCTGGGCCACGAAAAGCAGTTCCAGTGAGATGACCAAGAGGACCAAGCCGCCGATGTTGCTGGTCCACACGAGCGTCTTGAACGTCGACAGCGAAACACCCTGCGTCCCGGGCTTACGGTAGGGCCCAAACTCGCCCCCAAAGCGCTGAGCAGTGGCTTCCTTTCCTTGCTTCGACATGGCAACGGCTCCTTCATCGGTCGATCATGGCGATTGCATCGGTTGGGCAAGCCAACACGCACAAAGCGCACCCGGTGCAATCGTCGCGGCGGATGACTGCCTTTCGGTTCGATTCAAGTTCGAGAAGAGGGCTTCGCATTGGGCGATGCACCATGTCGATGGCGTCGTCGTCGCACACCAACGGACACTGATCGCACCCGATGCACAACTCCTCCTTCACGAAGGCGACGGCGGTCTCGCCGATTTTGAGGTCCGCCATGCGGTTCTCGTGGCCGCCGTCGAGGAGCGCGCGAATGCGCTTGGCCTCAGTTTTACGACGCCGGGCGAGTTCCTCAAGCCCCGTCATGGTTTGGGGTGAGGTGGGCTTCGCTTGAACCTTGGCCGAGACGCCAGCGCACAGCCAGCCCAACCAACAGGTCGCCCAGACCGTAGAACGAGCCGACCAACAGGGGTGGATTCCACGAGGTCAGCCCCAGCCATGGGACGGCGGCCGCCCATGCCCAGTTGCCCAACCACGTGCCCCACAATTCCATCGCCAACGCCAACCAGGTCATGACGGCATAGAGGGCTGGATCCGGTCCGAAACGGATGAACAGCACCATGCTGACGAACAGCACCACTTCGACCGTGCCCGTGCCGGTGTACGCCCCGTAGGCTACCAGAGGGAGGAGCAACAGCGGACTCCACTTGACAGGTCGGTCGACCAGAGCATGCGCGACGCGGCGTCCAAGGTCGAACAGGAACCAGTGCCCGACCGGGACAAAAAGCGGCATCAGGCCATGCTGGTACTCGTAGATGAGCCATACTTCTGAGAAGAACAACTCCATGGGCGTGGCAAAGGCCAGCACGGTCCACATCTCGATGCGCCGTCGTCGATCGGCCGTCACGTGGTCGTGCAAAAAGAGGCCCCAGCACCAGATCACCACGAGGGCTTCGGCCAGCCAACGGTCAAGCAGACCGCCGAGGTCGGTGGCCGCAACGGGAAGTCCGATCGCGATCGTGAGCGCGAAGACCCACCCGCGGCTCATGTACGTCGCACCGCCGCCGTGTTGAAATCACGTTCGACGTGCAGCCGCCAAGCGCTCAGCACCCATGGCCAGCATGCTGAGTTCAGCGACCAACGCATGGCGGCCTCGCGCGAGGTGGACCGCTTCTGGTCCGACGTCTGCGGCAGAGAGGAAAGAGGAACTCGGCGAATTCAGGTTGTCCATGGCGCCCTTCTTCTCGTTCGTGCGGTAGAACCAGGAAGCGGCCTCACCGTCCACCAAGTAGACGACCGGTTCGGCCACGCCAGAACCTGCTGTCATCGTCGTAGGCACGCCTTCTTGAACGAGGAAATTCTCGACGTCGGCACCGCCTTTGGAGTACATGAGTTTCTTCATTTTGCGGTTGGAGAGTTCCAACAGCTCGCTGCCGGAGCGGACCGTCATGATGCCTAACCCGTAGGTACCGCGGTCGTTTTTGACGAAAGCCACCGGTTCCTGATCGATGCCCAGTGCCGCGTAGCGCTCACGCAAGCCATCGAGGAAAGCGTCCACTTCCGCAGCCAAGATGGTTCGGCAGGTTTCCTTCTCGAGGCACTTGTCCTCGGAGACAAACCACTCCGTTTGCAAATACCACGGGTCCACGTCAAGCAAGGCTGCGGCTTCTTCGATGTAAGGCTCCAAGGCACGCTGATGTTCGGACTTTCTCCTGCGGTGCCAACCCATGTGCGTCGGAGGCATGATTTCACCCGACTGGAGTTCCTCAGGAAGGCCGGTGGTCAAGTCGTTGTTCAGAAGGATGACGTCCGGTCGCCTTCCGTTCACCGTTAGACCACCGCGCTTGTCCGACTGGACGTTGACCAAGTCGAGGTGCCCGGACAGACCGCGCACTTGCGAGACGTCGTTGAGTTCAGGACTACCGACCGTCGTCAGATAGCCCGCCCGCACGAGCAAATCTGCCAAGGTGCGAAGGTTCTCCACATATCCAGGATTTCTGGTGTGCGATTCAGGGTACAGGTGCACCCAAGTCACGCCGGGATTGGTGCGTTCCACGTGGTCCCGAAGCAAGGCCGCCAAGCGTGAGCGATCCTCTTCAGGGACGTTGTTGAATCCGGCCGGAAAGTGGTTGGCGTCCACAGCCGCAACCTTCCAGCCTGCATCCCTGACGTCAACGCTGCCGTAAATGGGGATGGGAACCTCAGCCCGCTTTTCGGCCATCCACGCCGTCAAGCGTTCTCGGTTTTCCTCGATGCGCTCATCAATCCACGACCCGTCCTTCATGCCACCACCTCCAGCAGGTCTGCGACACTTCGGGTCGGGGCGGAACGTCCTCCGTCAACGAGATGAACGGCTTCGAAGAGGGCCAAGCCGAGCATCACGTCGGGTTGCTTGGCCAAGCCAGGTTTCAGGCGAGGGTAGCGCTCTGCCACCGTTGCCGCAGCGTCGTGATGTTCAGACAAGGACTCACGCAGCAGGTTAGGCGCAGTGGCCGTGCCTGCTGGAAGTTTCGGACGCCTGACGATGTCCTTCGGCAGCTTCGTCAAGTCTGCAGCGCGTCGCAGCGCTGCCTTCTCTTCTCCATGTTCGGGCAAACGCCATGCCATCGGCAAACGATGTGCTGCCTCGCGATGAGGTGCCCCTAAGAAGGGCACACGCACCTCCAAGCCGTGTGCCATTGAATGCCGGTCCACCAGGCGCAGTTGGAAGTTGCTGAGTTGGCCGTGCTCGAGTTCGAAGCCGAGCATGTCCTGCAGGGTCCCGACGCGCTCCTCTGGAACGTGTGCATCGCCCAACCATGCCTTACCGTCCAGGCTACCGCTCAACGACGCAGCGGCAACAGGATGGTCCATGGCTTCGAGGCGTTGGCGCACCAACGCGGCATGTGCCTGCGGGTTACGATAGCGTGGGTAGCCGGCGTGCAGCTCGTCCGCACCTTGCCCACACAAACCGACCTTCACACTTGACGCCATGGTTTGGAACAGCGGCTGGAAGAACATCACGGAGGTGTCCAGGTCTTCTCCATGCCACACCAAGTTGGGGAGGTGACGATCGAAATCATCTGCATCAAGCAAGTGCTGGTGATGCTTTAGGTCCAAGGCAGAAGCAACCGCCTCGGCCGCCTTCCAATCCGGGTTATCCTCGCTTCCGGCCACCGTCCAAACCTCCGGAACAGGCTGGCCTGCTCGCTCAGCCGCCTCGTGGGCGACCGCGGCCACCAGGGCTGAATCAAGGCCTCCAGACAGCACGATTCCCACAGGCACATCGGCCATGAGGCGCTGTTCCACGCTCACAATAAACGACTCGAGCAGGTGGGGTGCTTCCGAGTTAGGATCCCACGCGTCAGCAGGAGCGATCTGCTGACGCTCGATGTCCGCCCGCGAAGACAAGGTTGCCTGTCCATCTTCGTTCAAGGTCCAAACCTCAACGGTCCCAGGTCGGACTTGGCGTGTCCCCTGAATCAACGTGGTCATGTCAAGAGGATATTCCCACGCGAGACGGAGGGCGAGCGCGCCCTCGTCCAACATCGGGACATGCGCTTCATGTGCACGCAGCCCCTTCATTTCGGAGGCAAAAATCATGCCACCGTCAACCTCAGCCATGACAAGGGGTTTGATGCCCATCGGGTCGCGTGCCACGATCAATTGACCCGACGCAGCATCCCACAGCGCGAAGGCGTACATGCCATCAAGGCGGCGAATCCATGCGGCGTGATCGCCCGCCGAGGTCGCACCAGCAGCGGATGCTTGCGCGTGGAGGGCCAGCACGACCTCGCTGTCCACCTTGCGTTGAAAGCGGTAGGCACTGCACGCCGTCCGCAACTCGAGATGGTTGTAGATCTCACCGTTGACCACCGCAACCGCACCGTGCTGTCCCACGATGGGCTGCTGACCACCGTCAAGGTCCAGAATGGCCAATCGCGTGTGAGCAAGGCCAACGCGGTCATCGCTCCAGACGCCTTCCCCATCGGGTCCGCGGTGCCGTTGGAGCCGGTTGATGCGGTGAAGCACGGCCTCATCAGGCCGGCCCAGCATGCCGCCGATGCCGCACATGAGGAAACGTCTTGCCGGGTCGCCTTTGAAGCCTCGTCCGAAGGTTCGGCGAAGGTCAGTAACCCCAGACGGGGTAAGCGAAGGCCGTCACGGCCAGAGCAATGACGGCGAGTCCAAACACCACGAAATAGGTGGACTGAGAGACTTCGGTCTTGCTCTCCTCTTCGCCCATGTTCATCCCTGAATGAGCCACCGAGAAGCGCCCTTTGAATGTAGTGGGGTCACAACCACGGGACGGCAAGCAAGACGGCCAAGAGCGGGATGAAGAGCATGGTTGCGTTGTCGTCAATCCACCTCAGACGCGGCCATTCGGAAGCGACGCAGATGAAGGGGAGCACGGGCACCAAGACCCACGGCGTGGCCATGACGACCGCAAAGGCCGACCACACCCCGGTGAGTGCCAACGTGGCCCACATCGAGGCCGTGCGATTGTCGTGTCCTGCACGCCGCAATTCTCCGAGCAACGGATCGCCAATCGCGAGGGAAAAAATGAGCGGGTAGCCCAGTTCCGGATGGTCGTGGAGGGTCAAAAGCACCACGCCAATGGCCAGCGCGCCCCACGCCAGAGCGGAGACCTGTGTGGCCTCGTAATCGCGCTGTCCGAAGACCGTGATGCCCGTGCGCAGGCGCACAGCTTCGGCCACGATGAGCAAAATCACGAGCGCTGAGGCGAATTGTTCGGCGGTGTTCATACCGATACGATCGGCAAGATTCGCCGCATGTTCGTAGTAGACCCAAGGGATGGCGACCATACCAAGATGAACGCCGCGCCTCAGGAGATGACCCCACACCCCGCCCACGGAGTGTTCCTTTGGGTCGGTGAGGGGCACCATGCCGTTGATGTCATCCTCCACGCCAAATCACCTCGACGGCTTCCTCTGGAGCGAGGTTGCCGTTCGCGATACGGGCGAGGATGCCCTCATAGTCCTCATGGCGGACAAGGCGGGCTTCAGCGGCGTTTGCCAACCGCTCGCGTGCGCGCGCCCGCTCGCTGCCCGGTCGGGCCTCTAAGGTTCGGAGCGATCGCAGTGCTTCAGGAAGACCAAGACCGGTCTGAGCCGACATCAACAGCACCTCGGGAGGGTCAGGACCGTCCAAGGCCAGCGAATCCCGCAACTCAGCAGCATGACGCTCAGCGCCGTCCAGGTCGGCTTTGTTCACCAGCACAAGATCGGCCAACTCGAGTAAACCTGCTTTCTCCGCTTGCACCGCATCACCGCGAGCTGGACCTTCCATGAGCACGATGCGGTCGGCCACTGCGGCGCAACGTACCTCGGATTGACCTGCACCCACCGTTTCGATGACGACCAGAGGCCAACCGCACCCGTGGAGGACCCGGACAAGGTCGCCAAGGACGGAGGGGATGCTGCCGCTGGAGCGGCGCGTCGCCACGGAGCGGACGTAGATGCGCTGGGCGAGGGCCTCGTCGTCCGGCGACGTGAGGCGAATCCGGTCGCCCAGAAGGGCTCCGCCTGAGAGCGCGGACGAGGGGTCAACCGCGAGCAGTGCAACGGGGTCGTCGCGCTCGGCATGGGCGCGAAGCAGGTGATCAATGAAGCAGGATTTGCCCACTCCGGGCGGACCCGTGATGGCGATGGAGCGCCCCTCAGCGCGTTGTGTGCCGAGAAGTTCTGTTGAGCTGATGCGCCCGTCCTCAACATCGGTCAGCAAACGGGCAAGGTCACGTCGGGAGCCAGCGCGCGCGGCCTCGAAGCGAGCGGCCAGCGCACCGGCGTCCAACGGTCATGCCTCCCAAATCCAACCGCCCTCAGCACCCACGCCTGCATCGTCGCGGGCCGACGCCTCTGCGACGAAGGCGCTGATGGCCTCGGTTGACGTGCCGGGGCCGAAGATGGCACGCATCCCGGCGTCGTGAAGGGCGGGCCGATCGGCGTCAGGAATGATGCCGCCGCCAAACACCACGACGTCGTCGAGACCCTCGTCCTTGAGCAACTGACAGATGGTTGGGAACAGGTGGCCATGGGCTCCGGAAAGGCTGGACAAGCCGAGGAAGCGGGCGTCCTCATCGCGCACGGTGGCCACGATTTGTGCCGGTGTGCGCCGAAGCCCGGTGTAAATGACCTCGTGACCGGCATCGCGCAGCGCACGGGCCACGACCTTCGCGCCGCGGTCATGGCCGTCAAGGCCGGGCTTCGCGACGACGATGCGCATGCTTCCCGCCATGGACTGCCAAAGGCACGGCGGTTTTCAAGCGCACGGGCGGCAGGGGCTCCATGCCGCATTTTGGACACGGAACCGTCAAAGACCGACCCGAGGTCTAGAGGCCTAGGTGAGTCCATGACGTCCACTGAGGAACGCCTGAAAGACCTCCGAGCCCGTAAGGCCAAAGTCGAGGTCGGTGGCGGTCAGGCCCGCATTGAGGCCCAACATGCCCGCGGGAAAATGACGGCGCGCGAGCGTCTCGAGATGCTTCTGGACGAGGGCAGCTTCCAGGAGATGGATGGCCTCGTTGAACACCGTTGCCGGGACTTCGGCATGGACCGAAACGTCATCCCAGGCGATGGGGTTGTCACCGGTCATGGCACCATCAACGGCCGCCAAGTCTACGCATTTGCGCAGGACTTCACCGTCTACGGTGGCAGCCTCGGTGAGATGCACGGGCTAAAGATTTGCAAAGTGCTCGACATGGCCCTCAAAACCGGGCGGCCCGTCATCGGCATGAACGATTCTGGCGGCGCTCGCATCCAGGAAGGCGTGGCCTCGCTCGGCTCCTACGCTGAGATTTTCTTCCGCAACGTCCGTGCCAGTGGCGTCGTTCCTCAAATTTCCGTCATCATGGGCCCCTGCGCCGGTGGCGCGGTCTACAGCCCCGCCATCACCGACTTCGTCATCATGGTGGACCAGACTGCGCACATGTTCATCACCGGTCCTGAGGTCATCAAGACGGTCACCAACGAAGTGGTCACCTTCGAGGACCTCGGTGGGGCCATGACCCACGGCTCGAAGTCCGGCGTCTCGCACTTCACTGCTGAGGATGATGCAGGCGCCATCGATCTCGCTCGGGACCTCGTCGACCTGCTCCCGCTCAACAACATGGAGAAGCCTCCTGAGAAGCGCAGCAGCGACCCCATCGACCGCATCTGCGAAGCGCTGGATTCCATCCTTCCTGACGAGCCCAACAAGCCCTACGACGTGGTGGACGTCGTCCGCGAGGTCCTCGACGACGGCGGCTTCATGGAAGTTCAGGCCGACTGGGCACAGAACATCGTCTGCGGTTTCGGTCACCTCGGCGGCCGCACCGTTGGCGTTGTCGCCAACCAGCCCAAGGTCCTCGCCGGTTGTCTGGACATCGATGCTTCGGACAAGGCCGCCCGCTTCGTGCGCTTTTGTGACGCGTTCAACATCCCCTTGGTGACCTTCGAGGACGTGCCGGGCTTCCTCCCTGGAACCAGCCAAGAATGGGGTGGCATCATCCGCCATGGCGCCAAACTCCTGTACGCCTTTGCCGAGGCCACCGTGCCGAAGCTCACCGTGGTGCTGCGCAAAGCCTACGGTGGCGCCTACGACGTGATGTCCTCCAAGCATCTGCGCGGCGATTACAACGTGGCGTGGCCGACCGCGGAACTCGCGGTCATGGGCGCCGACGGCGCGGTCGAGATCATCCACCGACGGCGCATCGCCAACGCGCGAAACCCAAAACAAGAGCGCGAGCGCCTGACTACCGACTTCAACGAGACCTTCGCCAACCCCTACAAGGCGGCCAGCTTGGGTTACCTCGACGACGTCATCGAGCCCTCTCAGACCCGCCGGCATTTGTGCCGAGCCCTCGACATGCTTGCGGACAAAGAGGAACTTCGACCGGCCCGTAAGCACGGCAACATTCCATTGTGAGGCCCATCCATGACCGACGAAGCCGTTCTTCGAACCGCGGCCGTGATGGCTGTGATGAGCATGTTGGAGGAATCTTCTGGCACCGCGAACGTTGGGCGCACGTCCGGTGAAGCCTGGAGCAGCGATCACCGCCGTCAAGCGATGGGTCGTCAGAGCCTGATGCGCACCCGCAGCGGCCGCGCCCCATGGAGGTGACCAAATGAGCAACACCCGCACCGTGATCGTTGACGGCGAGACCTTCGAAGTGACCATCGAAGGCGATGGACCGACGTACCAGGTCGAAGTCGGCGGTCGCACCTTCGAGGTCGAAGTGCCAAACGCCGGCCCCGCGCCAAAGCGACGCGCCGGAGGCGGTGGCAAAAAGAAGCGCTCCGGCACCGTGTCGGCCAACATTCCGGGCAAAGTCGTCACCGTCGAGGTGATCGAAGGCCAACACGTTGAGGAAGGTCAAGTCATCCTCATCCTCGAAGCGATGAAGATGCAAAATGAGATTCAAGCCCCTGTCACGGGCACCGTGACGTCCGTCCAGTGCAAAGAAGGCGAAGCGATCGAAGCGAACGTACCCCTCGTGGTCATCGAACCTGACCCCACAGATGACGACGAGGCTTGAAGAACAACGACGACGAGGTGACATCATGACCGACGCCCCGGTGTGCGATCTTCCTGGCTGTGGAAAGCCGGGAACAATCACCTCCCGTCTCTCCCCTGAGGGATACCTCGTGGCCACTGGAAAGAAGGCCTATTCCTTCCGTGAAGCCTACCGGCAATTCTGCTATTGCGAAGCCTGCCATGACGAGTTGATGGGCGGCGTGTGGTCGCGCGTGCGAAAACCCGACGACAAGCGCGACGGGCACGTGGCGCCCACTGCGATTTGAGCGTACGGGGAAGCCCCTTTAGGGGAGCAAGTCGCCGTTGCACCATGCTTAGTACCCGCGCACGCTCCCTTGCCTTGGCGCTGCTCCTGCTTCTTGGCACCATGACGGTGACCCCGGCTGTCAGCGCCGTCGGGCCGAATCAGAACGACATGGGCATGACCTCCGGCGACCTTCCGGACAACCTGTCCACACCAACCAGCGTTCCAAACCTGATCTTCAGCGGGTCCGTTACAGGCTCGGGTGAATTGGTCTCGGGTACGGACGACATCGACATTCTTCGTGTCTCCCTCAACACCAACGAAGGACTCGCTGCAGAGCTGTCCTTTGCGTCTGGCGATGATTTCGATCTCGAAATCCTCGACACCAACCAGAACTCAATGGCGTATTCCTATTTCGGCAACCCCGAGACGGTGAGCACCAACAGCAGCTTCAGCAACCACGGCGGCATGGTGTACATCGCCATCTCCGCCTATTCCTTCGCCGGCACCTCAGGTGCATGGAACCTGACCGTCTGGAAGTTCACGACCGGCAGCAGCGGTGGCGGTGGCGGTTCAGGCAACAGCAGCGGCAGCGCACCCCCGAATCCATGCACAGGCAACGGGACCACGACGTCGGACATCCTTGAGCCAAACGACAGCATCGCCACTGCAACCAAGGCATCCAGCCTTCCCTTGGATTGCACCGGTCTGAGCATCCATAGCACCGCAGACGTGGATTACTTCGAAGTGGACATGGTCGCCGGCGTGACCTACTACGTCAACGTGACCTTCCAACATTTCAACGGCGACATCGACATTGAATGGGAAACGGCTACGGGCGGTTTCCTCAGCAGTTCGGGCAGCACGAGCAACCTCGAATCGATGACGGTCTTTGCCTCGACCACCCAAGCCACCTACGTGCATGTCTACGGCTACAGCGGCGCCATCAACACCTACAACATCGAGATCACCACCGACCTTCCTGGAGGCGGACAGAGTTTCACCAGCGTCGTACCCACGGTGGTTAACGCGACCACGACCGACCTCGTGTTCAGTGGATTGACGAACGGCAGCGCCTACAGCGTCGATCTTCTCCTTGATCAGCAGCTGATGAACGGCACCGTCCTGACCACCTCCCTCGGCGGATTGAACCACACCGCAAACGGCACCGGACACAACGCAACCATGACCCACATTGCTGCAGCCATCAGCATGGAATCGAACGTGTGCATCGTCGCCAAACTCTACGACGCCAACGGAACCTTCGTTTCCAGCGGACAGGATTGCTACTTCTTCGAAGTGCTTGTGGTCGAAGCAACCTCATCCACCACCGGTGACATCGAAGCCACCAACCTCACGCTCAACACCCCGATGAGCCTGTGGTGGTTCGTGTACGACCTGACGGCTTTTGACAACGCCATCATGAGCAACGGTTTCGACGTTGAAGCCGCACTCAATGCGTCCATCGTCAACGAAACCGTCGTCAATTTCACCACAGCATCCAGCTCGATGTCGTGGCAGGTCAATTGGACCGGTGTCACCAACACCAACACGCATGGCCTGATTGGCCTCCTGTGGGTGCAGGGCGCCACAACGAACATCACCACCTTCGAGGGATTCAGTGGTCTGCACGGTTGGAATTTTGTTCCGCAGTTGCCAAGTTTGATCATCACCTCGGTGACGAAGAGCACCAGCGCCGCCACCAACGACGTGCGGACGGAAGGATTGGATCTGGTCACCGGCGACGGCTACCACTATCAGGTCCGCCTGACCGATGGGTCTGGTGCAACGCTCCAAAACTCCACGATGACCTCCTTCACCGCCACGGCCCAGAACATGAGCCTGCCCGCGTGGTCCTTTGTCACGCCAAACGGCAGCGGCACCTACTGTGCTGCGGTTGACCTCTACACCAACACGATGGTGCAAATGATCGGTGACAGCGATTGCTTCACCCTCACCTTCGACAACGACGGCGACGGCATCGCCAACGAATACGACCTCTGCCCGAACACCCCCCTCGGTGCGACGGTGGACATGGACGGCTGTGCCCTCAGCCAGAAGGACACCGACAGCGACGGATACAACGACTCAGTGGACATGTTCCCCAACAACCCCGACCAACATTGGGACACCGACGGCGACGGATACGGCGACAACAGCGCCGGCAACGGCGGTGACGCCTATCCGGCCGATGCAAGCCAGTGGGCCGACAGCGACGGTGACGGATACGGCGACAACCCCTCGGGCACCAACGGCGATGCCTTCCCGCTTGACAGCACGCAGTGGGCCGACAGCGACGGCGACGGATACGGCGACAACCCGAACGGCAACAACCCTGACTTGTGGCCCAACGACAGCAGCCAGTGGGCCGACAGTGACGGCGACGGATACGGCGACAACCCAACCGGTACGCAAGGTGACGCCTTCCCCAACGACGCCACCCAGTGGCAGGACAGCGACGGCGACGGATACGGCGACAACCCCGCCGGCAACGATGCCGACCTGTGGCCCAACGACAACACCCAGTGGAAGGACGACGACGGCGACGGATACGGTGACAACCCCTCCGGCACCGACGGTGACGCCTTCCCAAGCGACGGTACGCAGTGGAAGGACCGCGACGGCGACGGATACGGCGACAACGCCGCGGGCAACAACCCAGATGCCTTCCCCGACGACGGCACACAGTGGGTCGACCGCGACGGTGATGGATACGGCGACAACGCCGCAGGAACGAACGCTGACGCCTTCCCTGACGACGCCACACAGTGGGCGGACCGGGACGGCGATGGATACGGTGACAACATCAACGGAAACTCCCCTGATCATTGCCCTGACACGCCACAAGGCGAAGCTGTGGACGAGAAGGGTTGTGCAACGGTCGAACTCGACGAGGACAATGACGGCGTGACCGATGACCTCGACGTCTGCCCGCAGACCAACGCCACGATGAGCGTGGACGGCTTCGGCTGCGCCGAGGACCAGAAAGACGGTGACCTCGACGGCGTGGTCAACCTCTACGACGACTGCCCCGACACGCCGCCCGGCCGAACCGTTGATGCGGCGGGCTGTGCGGCCGTCGAGTTGGACACCGACAACGACGGCATCAACGATGCTCGCGACCAGTGCCCCTCAACGACGCCCGGCATGAGCGTCAATGGCGAAGGTTGTGCGGCCAACGAGCGCGACGCAGACGTGGACGGCGTGAGCGACGCCGACGACCTCTGCGACTACACCGATGCCGGTGAAGAGGTCGACGACCAGGGCTGTGCGGCCAACCAGCGCGACACCGACAACGACGGCGTGACCGATGCGGCGGACGTGTGCAGCGGCACCCTGGCCGGCAGCACGGTTGACGGTGTCGGGTGTGCCGACTACCAGCTCGACGCGGACGGCGACATGATCTCCGACAGCGTGGACCAGTGCGACGCCACGCCCGCTGGCGAAGCGGTGGACCAAGTCGGCTGCAGCGACTCGCAAAAGGACGAGGACGGTGACGGCCGCAGCGACGCCGTGGACCTCTGCCCTGACACCCCTGCGGGCATCGTGCCGGACATCTTCGGTTGCGTGCCCTCGCAACTCGACACCGACATGGACGGTGTCGACGACGGCAACGACCGCTGTCCGATGACCAACAGCACCGCTGTGGTCAACGCTGACGGTTGCGCCCTCAACCAACTCGACACCGACAACGACGGCGTGACCGACGATCTCGACGCCTTCCCTGACAACGCTACGGCCGACAGCGACCGTGACGGTGACGGCGTGGCGGACCAATTCGACGCCTACCCTGACGACGGCTTGCGCTCCACCCTTGAGCCTGAGCGCAACAGCACCGGGCTGATCCTAGGCGTCGTTGCGCTTCTGGCCATCGCTGGCCTTGCTGCTCTGCTCGTGGTTCGCCGCGAGGGGGCAACAGTCGCCACCGGTTTGGGCTCCGCCGCCGAAGTTGACGCGATGGCCGAGGCCACCTTTGCCGCCGAAGACAAGGCGCTGCCAGAACTCCAATCCAACGCCGGCGCGGCGACTTGGGAGGAGAATGGTGTGCATTGGAACCGGGATGCGCAGGGCAACCTTACGTACTGGGACGCAACATCAGAATCGTGGGTTCCGTATCAGGGATGAGGAAACGGGCATCTTCTCGGCTCGTTGAAGACGAGCGGGCGGAGTTTGCCGTCAGTTCCCTGATGTTCCTCTCCGTGGTGCTGGTGGCCACCAGCGTCCTCAGCACCTTCCTGCTTTCCATCACGGAACGCACCATGGTGGACGGTCGCGAAACCGCCGACACCCAAACCGACGTCATCAACGGTCTCATTTCCGTGACCTACATCGAACTCAGCGGACTGAATGCTGCTGCTGGCGATGAACTCCACATCGGCTTCGAATTCCCTTACCTCGTTGGGAACCTCGAAGACACGGCTGTGCGCTGGGTGTTGATGTGCTCCGATGGAGACACCGGTAACAACGAAGAGGTGACGTACACTTCAGGGACCTTCGCCGGTGCAACGTCCGTCACAGATGATGGCCGAACGGCCGCCACCTTGGAACGCTTCGATTCAAGCGGAATCTATCATATGTTCATCACCGTGAATGCCGCAGCGGGAAATTGTGATCTCGATGCAAATTTCGACGGCCAATTGATCGTCGCCATCGAGAAGGGGCGCACCTTCGAAACTCGGATTCAACTGGGAACCAATCCTTCCGTGGGGGACCAATTCCTGTGAGGTGAGATGATGCGACGGATCGAGCATAACGAGGACGGTGCAGTGGGCATCGACCTGATGATCACCTACGTTGGCATCGTCATCATGATGATCGTGATTGGCTCCACGGCCGTTAGTATGGTGGAAAAGATGGGCCAACAGACCCAGCACACTGCCTTGGACGCCAACAAAGAGGCTGGCACCAAGATGATCGTGGTGGGTGCATGGATTGAGGACGGGTATGACGATTTCCTGTTCATGATCGAATACCAAAGTCAAGGCAAAAATGTCCTCGCGCAGGACGTTGAATGGACGCTGTGGTGTGTGGAAGACGGCGACACCCTTCACTATCGAAGCGGCACGATCGACGATTGGATTTCTGGCCCTCCCATTGGAGGAGGTGAACAGGCATCCATCTGGGAAGTCGGCACTGACCCCAGCGATACCGTGACTGAACTGGAGTCTGGCGGTCGCTACTTCTTCGGCATCGACGGAGGAACCAACACCAACAATTTTGGCGAAGAGTGTGGCCCGACCTTCCTCCACGAGGAAGGCATCACAGCCACGCTCACCGTCAACCTCCCCGACGGTGGCTCCAACACACAGATCCTCGAGATTGGACGCTTCGAGGTCGGCGCTCCCGTCATCTGAAAGCGAGCACCCGCGATCGTCAGGAGATGCTGTTGCATTGGCCGCACAGGAAGCGGCGTGGTACAGGTTCTGAACGCACCTCAGAATGAGGCGTCACTCTTCTTCGCCCTGCGTGTTCTCAACAATCATCTTGTTGATCATCGCGTCCTTCTCAGCTGCAAGTTTCTTGCGGTATTCTCTGCGCTCACCGCTACGGTGGACAAGGGCCAGAAGCAGCACTGCAACCCAAAAGAGCAGGCACAACGTGAACAGGTTCGGACCCTCTTCGACCGGCGGCAGTGGCTTGGCGGATGCGTCCACGCAGGCGCCATCCACCAGGATGAAGTCGGAGCTTGGGTACGAGGTCGCGTCCAGCGGGTTGCTGCCGCACGCGGCCTCGATGGTGTCGTTCCAACCGTCGTCGTCGTCGTCAAGGTCCCCACGCATCGGTCCAAAGCCGTCAGGGTCGCTGTCGGCTAGGCCATCGCCGTCAGAATCCGTCGCGTAGGTGAAGGTGACCTCCACCTCGATGATGCGGCCGTAGCCGACCTCCGTGGCGAAAACGGTGTGGGTGGAGGACGGGCGCTTCACGTCGTTGCCCTGCACCACGCCCGTGATGCTCCCGTCGGTGGCGTTGAACGCAAGGCCCTCCGGGAGCGCCGGCGCAATCGTCCACGCTTCAAGATCCGCGTCGAGGACAACGGCATCGAAACGCGCCGGATGACCAAGCAGGACGACGCCCGTGCCGGCGTCAGAGACGTTGGTGTAGGAGAGTTCTGGCTGCAGGAGCGCGTCGCACGCTCCGTCACCGTCAACGTCGACCGGAATCGACGTGGCGTTCATGGGATCCGATGAGCACGCGAGCTCCTCCTGCGTGGAATAGCCGTCACCGTCGGGGTCAGCCTCCAGCGCATCGCACAGGCCGTCACCGTCGGTGTCCACCGGCACGTCGCTCGCGTTGGTGGGATCTGCGCCGCACGTCAATTCCTCTGCGTCGTCCCACGTGTCGGCGTCGGTGTCGACGACGAGCGGGTTCGTGCCGATGTCGTCGGGCCCGAGGAAGACGCCCGTGTTGCTTTCGAACACGTCGAGCAGGCCGTCGTTGTCGTCGTCCAAGTCCTCGATGAGGGCACCCAGATAGTCCTCTGGGAGCGCGTTGGGCATGCCGTCGTCGTCGGTGTCCAGCAGCACGGTGATCGTGAGGTTCCACGGCACCGCCACGCCTGTGGCGTTGGTCCAGACCGTCCACGTCATCGCTTCCGCAGGCGTGGTCGGCGTGCCCGTGATGCGCCCGAGGACGTCGTTGAACACCAGACCATCGGGGAGGTCGGGCTCAATCGCCCACGTG
>Ga0160423_10002273_pt1 | contig 16105 bp, 14 predicted proteins | sample CRUFie14St8metaG_FD_108191 | JGI IMG/M metagenome (GOLD analysis project Ga0160423, IMG submission 108191) | Marine microbial communities from the Costa Rica Dome - CRUD Field 142mm St8 metaG | ecosystem: Environmental > Aquatic > Marine > Oceanic > Photic zone | place: Costa Rica: the Eastern... | reverse complement strand
AGCGCCGGCCTGTCCAGATTGGCCGAATGCCGCAACCATCCATCGGTTCCGAGCCGCGACACCAGTTCACGGCAGGCGGCGTCGACGTCATCATGGCTTGTTGGGAGGTTGGCGGCACACCAGGCGTCAAGCTCCGCCGCCACCACGCGATGGTGATCTTCGAGAAAAGGCCAGTCAAGAAAGCTGCGGTCCGCCATCAGTCACCCTCAAAAACAGGTTTATCCTTTGCAACAAAAGCACGGTAGGCGCGTCGGAAATCTTCGGTCTGCATGCAGATTGCCTGCGCCTGCGCCTCACTCTCAATCGCCGTTTCCAAGCTCATTGCCCATTCCTGGTTCAGCTGCGTCTTGGTCATCATATGCGCGAAACCAGGCCCGCTGGACACACGCTCCGCGAGCGTGCGGGCAGCCTTGTCGATCTCGTTGGCCGGGTGAACGGCGTTCCAGAAGCCCCAGAATAACCCCTCGTCAGACTGCAGCGTCCTGCCCGTGTAAAGCAGTTCGGCGGCGCGTCCCTGACCGATGATTCGCGGCAGCATGGCGCAGGCACCCATGTCGCATCCGGCAAGGCCGACGCGGGTGAACAGGAAAGCCACTTTGGCTTCGGGGGTGGCAAGACGCATGTCAGCAGCCATCGCCAGGATGGCGCCTGCGCCGACGCAGATGCCGTCGACAGCTGCGATGACAGGCTTTCCGCAGGCAAGCATTGCCTTGACGAGATCGCCTGTCATACGGGTGAAGGTCAGGATCCCTTTCATATCCATTTCCACCAGCGGCCCGATGATGTCATGAACATCTCCGCCAGAGCAGAAGTTTCCGTCATTCGAGGTCAGTACCACCACGTCAACATCATCGGCGTAGGCCAGTTCGCGGAACATGTCCCGAAGCTCGGCATAGCTTTCGAAGGTCAACGGGTTTTTGCGTGCCGCCCCATGCAGGCTGACGGTGGCAATGCCAGCATCCCATTGCCAGTCGAAATGCACGGGCGCGAAATTCCGCATGTTGGTCATTTGGGGCCTCCGTGAAGCTGGTCGAGAAGTGAAGAAAGCTGGTCCAGCGCATGGCTGTCCAGTTCCGTGAACATCGTGTCTATCCATCTTTCATGGGCGCGTGCCATGGCCGCGAACCTGTCGATGCCAAGCCGAGTGAGACGAACAGTGGTCGCCCGCTTGTCATCACTGTCCACCCGGCGTGTGACTAACCCCTCATGGATCAGGCTGTCGACAATGCCGGTCACATTGCCGTTAGAGACCTTGAGATGAGCCGAAAGATGGCTCATGCGGAGCCCGTCGCGATAGCGGTCCAGGGTGGCCAGCACGTCGAAGCGGGGCAGAGTGGTGTCGAATTCGGCGCGGAGCGACCCGCGAAGCTGTCCAAGCATCTCGCGGTTACTGTCAAGCAGCCTGAGCCAGACCCGCAAACGTTGCTTCGAAAGCGGAACGGTTATGCTGGCATGGGCGCCATCGGGTTCTGCAATGCCTTGAGGCAGGGTCATCTTTCACCACCATTGATCGCGATTGTCTGCCCGTTTACCGCATCCGTTCCCGGGCCGCACAGCCACAGCGCCGCCTTGCTGACTTCCGTTGGCGCAATCAGCCTTCCAAGCGGGCTCATGCCTGCCAGAATTTCGGTGGCCTGCTGCCGGTTCTTGCCAGTCTTGCCGACGATGTTGTCGATTGTGCGGCCTGTCATCTCGGTATTGAGATAGCCTGGGCAAAGAGCATTGGCTGTGATGCCGCTACCGGCGAGTTCCGCTGCCGCGGACCGGACGAGGCCGTTGACGCCGTGTTTCGAGGCGCTGTAGGCGCTTGCATATTTGTGCCCGGAAAGGCCGGTGGTCGATGAAATGGCGATGAGACGGCCCCATGGCGCCTTCGCGTCCTGAAGCCGTTTCAGCCCGGCACGGAAGGTCAGAAAGCAGCCGGTCAGATTGACCGCCATGATCTGATGCCACATCTCGCTGGATGTCCGGTGCAGTGGCGCACTGTCGGCGACGCCGGCATTGGCGATCAGAATCTCGACCGGGCCGATGGAATCGAACATGGCCTCGGTGCCGTCCTCGTCTGCAACATCGAGCTTGTGCGCAAAGACGTTTTTTCGCCCGGAGGCAAGTTCATCGAGCGGCTCCCGGCGACGTCCGCAAACATGGACCTCTGCGCCGGTGTTCGCAAACTCGACCGCCAGAACTCGGCCAAGTCCGCTTCCCCCACCCGTGACAAGAACTCTTCTGTGCGACAGATCCACAGTCTCCTCTCCGTTCTCGGTTTTCATTCCACCTCCGTCAATTTGGCTCGCCCGGACCATGCCGTTCAGACGCGAATGCCGAATCCTTCACCACGTTCGGAGAGCCTTTGCAACTGGTCCCGCCCCGGAAGATAGGGGTCCGGCCATGCCGCAGCCTCGTCGCCAAGCGCCGCCGCTGCGTGAAGCGTCCAGTAGGGGTTGGCAAGATGCGGACGCGCCAGACAGACAAGGTCGGCCCGCCCGGCCATAAGGATGGAGTTGACATGGTCAGGCTCGTAGATGTTGCCGACCGCCATGGTGGGTATGTTGCGCTCGTTGCGAATGCGGTCTGAAAACGGTGTCTGGAACATCCGGCCGTAAACGGGGCGCGCCTCAATGGATGTCTGGCCCGCCGACACGTCGACGATATCGACCCCGGCAATGCGGAAGGCCTCCGCGATCTCGACCGCCTCGCTTCCGTCTACGCCGTTGTCGCCCGTCCAGTCCGTCGCCGAGATGCGCACCGACATCGGCTTTTCCGCGGGCCAAACGGCACGCATCGCGCCGAACACCTCGAGAGGGTAGCGGAGGCGGTTTTCAAGGCTGCCGCCATAGTCATCGGTCCTGATATTCGACAGTGGGGAAATGAAGGAGGAAATCAGGTAGCCGTGCGCAGCGTGAAGCTCGACCATGTCGAAGCCGCATCTCTCCGCCATCCGGGTCGCGGCAACGAACTGCTCGCGCACAATATCCATGTCGTCCCTGTCCATGGCTTTTGGCAAGTCGTTGCCGGGTGCCCACGCAATGGCCGATGCGGACAGCAGGGGCCAGTTGCCGTCCTTCAGCGGCGCGTCCATGTCCTCCCACCCCACCTGGGTGGACCCCTTGCGTCCGGCATGGCCGATCTGCATGCAGAATTTCGCATCGGTTTCCGCATGCACAAAGTCCACGATGCGCTTCCAGGACGCCTCATGCTCAGGTGCGTAGAGACCGGGGCAGCCGGGTGTGATCCGCCCTTCGGCGCTGACGCAGGTCATTTCCGCGTACAGGAGGCCCGCGCCGCCCTTCGCACGTTCCCCATAATGGACCATGTGCCAGTCCGTGGGGGTGCCGTCGACGGCCTTGTATTGCGCCATCGGCGAGACGACGAGCCGGTTCTTCAGATGCATATCGCGGAGCCTGTACGGGGCGAACATCGGCGCGCGGTGGCCACCGTCGGCGCCGGCCTGCTGCTGGAACCACATTTCAGCTGACTTCAGCCACTTGGCGTCCCGCACGCGAAGGTTCTCGTGCGAGATACGCTGCGACCTTGTGAGGAGCGAGTAATTCAGCTGAACAGGATCAAGATGCAGATAACGCTCCACATCCTCGAACCATTCGGTTGAGTTTCGGGCGGCCGACTGAAGCTTCAGAACATCCAGTCGTCGGTCTTCCTGGTATCGCGTGAAGGCCGCTTCCAGCCGATCCTCGCTGTTTATCAGATCGGCGAGGGTGATGGCCGATTCCAGCGCCAGCTTGGTTCCGGACCCGATTGAGAAATGTGCCGTTGCCGACGAATCGCCAAGCAGAACGACATTGCGGTGAAACCAGGTTTCGCAAAGCACCCGATTGAAATTCAGCCATGCCGACCCGCGAAGATGACGGGCATTTGACATGAGGCCCTTCCCGTCGAGATGGGCGGCGAAAATCCGTTCGCAGGCGGCGATGCTCTCGTCCTGCGACATGGACTCGAATCCCCAGGCTTCCCAGGTTGCCTCGCTGCACTCGACGATGAAGGTGGCCGTGTCGCTGTCGAACTGGTACGCGTGCGCCCACACCCAACCGTGTTCCGTTTCCTCGAAAATGAAGGTGAAGGCGTCGTTGAATTTCTGGTGGGTCCCGAGCCATACGAACTTGCAGGCGCGGCGGTCAATTTCAGGTCGAAAATGCGTCCCGAAATGGGCGCGTACCCGCGAGTTCACCCCGTCGGCCGCAACAACCAGGTCATGCTGTTCGCACAGCGCTTCAATATCATCGATTTCGGTTTCGAATTCCAGCTTGATGTCAAGCGAGATGGCGCGTTCCTGCAGAAGCCCAAGCAATTGTCGACGACCGATGCCACAAAACCCGTGGCCGGACGACACAAGTCGTTCGCCACGATGCACGAGCGCGATATCGTCCCAGTAGGCAAAGCAGCCCTGGATGGCTTCGGCGCTGACCGGATCATTGTTCTTCAGGTTTACCAGCGTCTCGTCGGAAAGCACCACACCCCATCCAAACGTGTCGTCGGCGCGATTGCGCTCAATCACGGTGATGTCGTGTGAAGCGTTGCGCAACTTCATGCTTATCGCGAAATAGAGGCCCGCCGGGCCGCCCCCGAGACAGGCGATTTTCATCGACATCTTTAAACACCATCAGCGCTAGACTGCACGGCGGCAGTGACTGGCAATTGAAAGAGACGGAACAGCATTCCGCCGGCAACTAATCATTTTAAGCTTAAAACATTTTTCTTGAATTAGCTAGATCCGTCACTACTCTCGACGGGTCGCTCGGATTTTCAGGGAAGGGTTGCGTCAGGACCGATGAAACGTTTCCATCAAACGCAGGAGATTACCTTTCGGCAGTGCGATCCGGCCGGGATCGTATTCTATCCCCGGTATTTCGAGATGATGAATGATGCGATCGAGCGCTTCTTTCGTGATATCGTAGGATGGCCTTACCGGCAGATGCACGGGACCGACAGACGCGGTGTTCCCGCCGTGTCGGCAAACATGGAATTCATGATGCCGGCGCGTCTTGGCGACTGGCTTGACTGGCAGCTTTCCGTCGACCGGCTTGGCAGATCAAGCGCCACCTTCAGGCTTGAAGCCTATCTTGACGAGACCGCCGTGGTGTCCGGGTGCAAGACGATCGTGCACACCGATCTTGATCGGATGAAGTCCTTGCCCTGGACGGCCGAGGTCCGGTCCGTCCTGTCGGACTATTGCCACGCCGAAGGAGGTGAATGAGATGCCGGTGATTTCCGTGCAGCCGGAAGGATGGGCGCCGCCGAAGGGCTACGCGAACGGCATGGTCGGCGAGGGCCGCATTCTGTGCGTCGGCGGTCAGATCGGCTGGACCGCGGACAAGATCTTCGAGACCGACGATTTCATTGGCCAGATGACGCAGGCGCTTCGCAATGTCGTGGCCGTCGTGGAAGCGGCGGGAGGCGGGGTTGAGGATATCGCCCGCCTGACATGGTTTGTCACCGACAAGCAGGCGTATCTGGCCAACCAGCGCGATGTTGGCGCGGCCTATCGCGAGGTCATGGGATACCATTTTCCGGCGATGACGATGGTCGTTGTGAGCGCTCTGGTCGAGGATCGTGCGCTGGTCGAGATCGAGGCGACCGCCGTGCTGTCCGCGGAGGCCGGAATCGACGTCTGAAGGTTGCATATCAAAGAGGGGCCAAGGCATGCATAGATCGGCACATACTGACAGTTTCGCCCGCGATAACCTGCCGCCACAGGACGCATGGCCGGACATCGACCTCTCGAATTTCGACTATGGCCCCCAGTTGAACGCCGCGGTCGAACTTACCGACGAGATGGTCGCGCGGGGCTTCGGCGATCACGTGGCGCTGATCGGCAACGGCCGCCGCCGCACTTACAAGGAACTCACCGACTGGACCAACCGTCTGGCGCATGCGCTTGTCGATGATCTCAAGGTCGAACCCGGAAACCGTGTCCTCATCCGGTCAGCCAACAATCCGGCGATGGTGGCCTGCTGGCTGGCGGCGACAAAGGTCGGTGCGGTTGTGGTGAATACCATGCCCCTGCTGCGTGCCGGCGAACTTCTGAAGTATGTTGAAAAGGCGGAAATCACCCATGCCCTGTGCGACACGCGGCTGATGGATGAAATGACCGCCTGCGCCAAACAGAGCAAATGGCTGAAGACCGTCGTCGGGTTTGACGGTACGGCGAACCACGATGCCGAGCTTGATCGCCTGGCTCTGGACAAGCCGGTCGGTCTGGACGCCGTGCCAACTTCATCGGACGATGTCGCCCTGATCGGCTTTACGTCCGGGTCGACGGGAGAACCCAAGGGCACGATGCATTTCCACCGAGACCTGATGATCATCGCCGACGGATATGCCGCCGAAGTGCTCGGTGTCACGCCCGATGATGTCTTCATCGGCTCGCCGCCCCTTGCCTTCACCTTCGGTCTCGGCGGCCTGGCGGTCTTTCCCCTTCGCTTCGGGGCCGCTGCGATCCTGCTCGAGACCGCGACGCCGCCCAACCTCGTCGAGATGATAGAGCAGTATCGGGCGACCGTCTGTTTCACCGCGCCAACCGCCTATCGCGTGATGCTGGCGGCTATGGAGGACGGCGCCGACCTTTCGTCGCTGCGCGCCGCGGTGTCTGCCGGCGAGACACTGCCGGCGCCGGTCTATGACGAATGGATGGCGAAGACCGGCAAGCCTATGCTTGACGGGATCGGGGCGACGGAACTGCTTCATATCTTCATCACCAACCGGTTCGACGACCACGCGCCGTCCAGCACCGGCCGGCCGGTATCCGGCTATGAGGCGAAGGTCATCGGCCCTGACGGGTCCGATCTTGGTGCCGGTGAAGTCGGACGGCTTGCCGTTCGCGGCCCGACCGGTTGCCGATACCTCAGGAGCGAGCGGCAGGGCGAATATGTGAAGGACGGATGGAACATCACCGGCGACAGTTTCGTGCGCGACGAGGCCGGATATTTCCACTTTGCCGCGCGCAACGACGATATGATCATTTCGTCGGGCTACAATATCGCCGGGCCCGAAGTGGAGGCGGCGCTGTTGTCGCATGATGCCGTTGCCGAATGTGCGGTGATTGGCGTTCCGGATGAGGAACGTGGCGCCATTGTCGAGGCTCATGTTGTGTTGCGCGACGGCAATGAAGCCGGTGAGGGCCTTGCCAAAGCCCTTCAGGACCACGTCAAGGCCACCATCGCGCCGCACAAATATCCGCGATCCATAAAGTTCGCCGACACCCTTCCCAAGACCGAGACCGGCAAGATCCAGCGGTTCCGACTGAAGCGGCAAGGTGCCTGAAGGGTGAGCGAAGCAATGCGCGCGCCTCGGATCGACATTATCGGCGCCGGCCCCGGCGGGTTGTACACGGCGATTCTGGCGCGCCGGCACCTTCCTAGGGCCGAGGTGCGCGTGATCGAGCGGAACGCGCGCGGCGCGACGTTCGGTTTCGGTGTTGTTTTCTCTGATCAGGCGCTGGACTTCCTGGCTGTTGACGACCCCGAGACACACCGTCTTCTCACCCCACACCTGGAATCCTGGCGGAACATGAAGCTGAACCTGCCGGCAGGGCAGGTGACGCTTGATGGCGTCGGGTTCAGTGCCATCGGCAGGCTCCAGCTGCTCGAGATTCTCGAGGCGCGTGCCGCCGATCTTGGCGTGTGCATTGAGCATGGGAAGGAGGTGTCCGACCCCGACGGGCTTGATGCCGATCTGGTGGTGGGAGCCGACGGCCTGAATTCGCTTGTGCGCCGGCAGGATGAAACAGCCTTTGGCATCACCTCGACGCATTTCACCAACCACTTCGCCTGGTTCGGCACCGACCGTTCTTTCGACATGCTGACCCAGACCTTCATCGAAAACGATCACGGTCCGATGAACGCGCATCATTACCGCTACGCCGCCGACCGAAGCACCTTCATCGTCGAATGTGCGCCCGATACATGGCGGGCGCATGGGTTCGACAGCATGACCGAAGCGCAGAGCGCCGCCCGCTGTGAAGTTCTGTTCGAAAAGGTTCTGGATGGGGCGCGGCTGATCACCAACCGGTCCGAATGGCGCGTCTTCCCGCGTCTCTGGTGCGAAAACTGGGTGTACGGGAACCGCGTGCTGATCGGGGATGCGGCCCACAGCTCGCATTTTTCGATCGGATCCGGCACGCGTCTTGCCATGGAGGACGCCATTGCCCTGGTGCGCGCGCTTGGCGAGCATGACGAGATTCCGGCAGCTCTTGAAGCATATCAGTCGGCACGGCAACCGATAGCGCGCAAGATCATCGACGCTGCCAACACCTCGGCACGCTGGTATGACGATTTCGGCGCGCATATGAAATCGGCGCCGCTGGATTTCGCCTATGGGTATCTGACGCGGTCCGGCCGGATGGATGCAGCCCGCGCCCGACGCGTGGCCCCGGGTTTCATGGCTGAATATGATGCGGCTGTCCTCGCCTCCACCGCCGATCCGGTGGATGAAGTGACCGAAACCTCCGCGGCCATTGGATTTTTGCGTGCGGATCATGCCAATTGTTCGGCGATTCTCTGGGACAATCTTGAGCGCAATCCGGACAAGCTTGCGGTGACCGGGCCGGCAGGAAGCCTTACCTATGCCCAGCTTGTCGCGGCGGCGGCACAATGGGGCAATGCCTTCCTGCGGTTCGGGCTACGCCGCGGGGACCGCATTCCCTTCTTTCTGGACGATACGCCAGCCTATCCGGCCGCTTTTTTCGGCGCGGTGCGCGCCGGGCTGGTGCCGGTCCTGCTGAACACCCAGACAAATGCTGAGACGCTGGCATATTTTCTGGCCGACACCGAGGCGAGACTCGTTCTCTGCGAGGCTGACCTGCGCGGTGCTTTTCCCGACGACATCGTGGCGGCGAGCGGGGTGGAGAAGATCGTCATCGTGAATGGCGGGGCTGACGCACCGGACCAGATCAGGGCCGAAGAATTTCTTCAGGGCTTGCCGACCGATCTCGACTGTGCCGACACAAGCGCCGGGGACATGGCATTCTGGATGTATTCTTCGGGAACGACGGGAAGGCCGAAGGGCATCGTCCATCTTCATCACGACATGGCCTACACGCAGCATTCCTATGGCCACCATGTGCTTGGCGTCAGGACGGAAGACGTGTGCCTTTCGATACCGAAAATCTTCTTCGCCTATGGTTTCGGTAACGCGTTGACGTTCCCCTTTTCGGTTGGCGGGACGACGGTGCTGCTTCCCGGTCGCCCGAACCCAGCAGCCATTTTCGAGGCCATCAGCACCTGGCGGCCGACCATCTTTTTTGGCCTTCCCACGCTGTATACAGCGCTGTGCAATGCGCCCGAGGCAGCCGTCAGCGACCTGTCGTCGATCCGCCTTTCAGTCTCGGCGGCCGAGACGCTGAGCAAGGATATCTACGAATCCTGGAAGGCGATTGCCGGCCATGGCCCGACCGAAGGGCTCGGCTCGACCGAAATGCTCCACATCTACCTCTCCAACACGCCCGACGACCACCGGATCGGCGCTGCCGGCGCGGCGGTGGCGGGGTATGATATCAGGCTTGAACGCCCAGACGGCACCGAGGCGGCGCCGGGCGAGGAAGGCGTGATGCTTGTTCGCGGTGATTCCTCGACCCCCTGTTACTGGCGGCGCCCCGACAAGACGGCGGAAACCATGCGGGGCGGATGGATCTACACGGGTGATCGCTTTGTCGAGCGGGACGGCTATTTCTACTTTCAGGGGCGCGCCGATGATCTGGTGAAGGTGTCGGGCCAGTGGGTCTGGCCGCTTGAAATCGAACGCTGTCTGAACGAGCATGAGGATGTGACGGAATGCGCGGTGCTTGCCCACCAGCTCGCCGATCAGAGGATGACGCTGCGCGCGGTCGTGGTGTTGCGGCAGGGTGGTGTCGGTGACGCGGCGAAGACACGCGAACTTCAGGATTATGTCCGAAGCGCGCTGATGCCGTTCAAATATCCGCGGCTCGTCGAATACGTCGCCGAGCTGCCGAAGACCGGCACCGGCAAGATCGACCGGCAGGCGCTGGGCGCAGAGCCGGATCAACAGACCGACTGACGTGATTGTCGGATAGCAGGGAGATAACGCATGTCACAGCAGCTTGGGACATTGGAGGAATTGCCGAAGGCCTATCGCGACGCGCTTTCTAAGGCCGGCGTGGCGCCGCTCTGGCCGATGATGCGCAACGTGCTGCCGCATGACGCGCCGCAGCCGCTGACGAAACCCGGCCACTGGACCTATGGCAGCGTGCGGCCGCTTCTTATCGAGGCCGGCGAGCTGACCCCTGTAGAAAAGGCAGAGCGCCGGGTGCTCGTCCTCTGTGATCCTGGCCGGGGGCCTGGGGCGATGCAGGCGACCGCCTCCATCTATCTCGGGATGCAGCTCCTTCTTCCCGGCGAGACGGCGCCGGCGCATGTCCATACGCCGTCCGCCGTCCGGATCATCGTTGAGGGCGAGGGTGCCTTCACCGTCGTTGACGGCGAGAAACTGCCGATGTGCGAAGGCGACCTGGTGCTGACCCCTGGGGGTGAATGGCATGACCACGGGCATGAGGGGCAGGACCCTGTTGTCTGGCTGGATGCGCTGGACCTGCCGCTTTTCGTCTATCTTGAGGGATCCTATGCGCGCGAGGGCGACCTTCAGGCGCGCCGCAACCGCCCCGACGCCAGCGAGGTCGAATATCGTTCCGCCGGTCTTGCGCCTTCGCGCCAGGCGCATCGGGCCAGGCGTTATCCGATGATGCGCTATCCGTGGGATCGCACCGAGGCCGCGCTCCGCGCGATGGCGGATCACGGTGACGGCGCGATGCCGGAGCTGGATTACGTGAATCCGGAAACCGGCGCGGACGTCCTGCCGACAATGGGGTTCACCGCGATGATGCTCGCGGCCGGCATGACGACAACGCCGCCGCGCCGGTCCTGTTCGTCGGCATTTCACGTTGTCCGCGGGCGTGGCCGCACGACGATCGACGGTCAGACAGTCGAATGGGGCCCCAAGGACACCTTCAGCGCGCCCGTCTTCGCCAGCCTCAGTCATGAGGCGGACGACGAGGCCTTTCTTGTGCGCATTCACGACCGGCCGCTGCAGGAGAAGCTTGGCTATTACGAAGAGCGCGAATGAGTGCGGATTTGTGTGATTGCGGCATCTGCCCCGCGATGATTTGTCTGACGGCCGTGACAACGGCGGATTTGACTGATCGAAAGCCTGTGTTAGCCTTTTGCGATTAATGAATTGGAGCGGCATCAGACCGCCTGATTTCTTGGGAGGGAACAATGAAAAGAATTCTGACGACAGCCATTGCCATGTCGCTGGCCACCGCGGTGCCGGCATTGGCGGATACGGTCAAGGTCGGCTACATGACCACGCTTTCCGGTGGTGCCGGTATCATCGGCAAACAGATGCAGAACGCGGTCAATCTGGCCATGGAACATACCGGCGGCAAGCTTGGCGGCATGGACGCCGAGGTCATTTTTGTCGATGACCAGCGCAAGCCTGACGTTGCCAAGCAACTGGCCAACAGGCTGGTGAAGAGCGACAAGGTCGATGTCGTGGCCGGCGTCATCTGGTCGAACCTGATGATGGCCATCCACAAGCCCGTGACGCGTTCGGGCACGCTTCTGATCAGCTCGAACGCCGGCCCGTCGCCGATCGCCGGTTCCGGCTGCCATGAGAATTTCGTGTCGATGTCCTGGCAGAACGACCAGACCCCCGAGGGTATGGGCAAATACATGCAGGATGCCGGAATCAAGTCGGTATATCTGATGGCGCCGAACTACCAGGCCGGCAAGGACATGCTGTCCGGCTTCAAGCGCCACTACAAGGGTGATGTCGTCGCCGAGGTCTACACCCAGCTTGGCCAGAGCGATTTCCAGGCCGAACTGTCGACACTGCGCGCCGCCAAGCCCGAGGCGACCTTCATCTTCCAGCCGGGTGGCATGGGAATCAATTTCGTCAAGCAGTGGAATCAGGCCGGCATGGACAGTGTCAGTAAGCTCTACACGGTCTTCACGGTTGATGGTGTCTCGCTGCCTGCCCTTAAGGACACGGCGCTTGGCGTCGTCTCGACGCAGACCTGGTCACCTGATCTGGACAACGCGATGAACAAGAAGTTCGTTGCGGATTACAAAGCCAAGTTTGGTGGATATCCGTCCTTCTACGCCGCGCAGGCCTACGACACGATGATGGCGATCGACTATGCGGCGGGCAAGGCCGGCAGTTCGGATTCGGCCGCCATGCGCGCCGTGCTCGCAAAGGGCGGCATCCCCACGACCCGCGGGTCGCTGGCGATGAACAGCAACCAGTTCCCGATCCAGAACATCTATCTCCGCGAGGCGGTGATGGATGCGGACGGCGTGCCGACCACCAAGGTGATTGGCACCGTGTTCGAAAACCATGGTGACGCCTATGCCAAGGACTGCCAGTTCTAGCAACTGACATCAGGGCTGCCGGGTTGGTCCCGGCAGCCTCTTTCCTTTTCGTCGACAGGTCCGGTCAATGACAGTCACGCTTCTGCTCGAGCAGATGTTCAACGGCCTTCAGTCGGGCGTTATGCTTTTCCTGATTGCGGCCGGTCTGACGCTGATACTCGGCATCATGGATTTCGTCTTTCTGGCGCATGGCGCGCAGGTGATGATCGGCGCCTATGCCGCGGCCAGCCTGACAGCGCTGACAGGCAATTTCCTTGTCGGCATCATGCTGGCCATTCCGATCACATTCGCCAGCGGGTTTCTGCTTGAATTCCTGTTGATTCGCCATCTTTACCGGCGTGATCACATGGACCAGGTTCTGGCGACTTTCGGACTGATCCTTTTCTTCAACGAGCTGATCCGAATCGGCTTCGGACCGGCTGCCCTCTTTTCCGACCTGCCAAAGGCGCTCTCGGGCTTCGTCAACATCCTGCCCGACGCGCCGTATCCGATGTTTCGCCTCGTTGTCATCATCGTAGGGCTTGCCTGCGCCATCGGCATTCACATGCTGGTGTCGCATACGCGGGTCGGGGCGATGGTCAGGGCCGGGGCGAACAACGAGGCGATGACGGCCGCGCTCGGGATCAACATCCGGCTTCTTCGCCGCTTCGTCTTCGCCGTCGGCGCCTGTTTCGCCGGCGTTGCCGGCATGATGATAGGTCCGCTGACGGCGGTCGAGCCCGGAATGGGAGAGCCGTTGCTGATCCTCTCGCTCGTCGTCATCATCATCGGTGGCATCGGGTCGGTTCGCGGTGCCTTCGTCGCCGCCGTCCTCGTCGGCATGGTCGATACGATGGGGCGGGTTCTGCTGCCGGTGATCCTGCGCAGCTTCATGGGGCAGGCCGCTGCCGATGGTGCCGGACCAGCGCTGGCCTCGATGATGGTCTACATCCTGATGTCGCTGGTGCTTGTCTTCAAGCCAACCGGCCTGTTTCCGCCGAAGGGGTAGGCCATGGACGCGCTTCGCATTTTCCTCGACGGCGCCAACCGCAACCGCACGCTGTTCGTGCTGCTGGTCGGGTTCGCGCTGTTTCCGATCTATACCGGCATCGCCGACCTGCCTTTCTGGAACGATCTCGCGATGCGTATCATGCTGCTCGGTCTGGCGGCGATGGGGCTGAACCTGGTGCTGGGATATGGCGGGATGGTGTCCTTTGGCCATGCCGCCTTCGTCGGTGTCGGCGCCTACTGTGTCGGCATCAGCCAGTATTACGGCCTGTTCAATGGCTGGATCCACATCCTCATGGCGCTTGGAGCCTGTGGGGCGCTTGGACTTGTCATCGGCTACCTGGCGCTGCGCACCAGCGGCATCTATTTCATCATGATCACGCTTGCCTTCGCCCAGATGCTGTTCTTCCTGTTCGTGAGTCTCGAACAGTTCGGCGGCGATGACGGGATGAGCATCGACCGCGCCGAATTCATGATCATCGATCTGTGGGAACCGCTTCGTCTCTATTACCTGATCTGGGCCGCGCTGGCGCTCAGCAGCGTGCTCCTGATGTTCATCGTTCGCTCGCGCTTCGGCGTCGTGTTGCAGGCCATCCGCAGCAATGAGAGCCGGGTCGAGGCAATGGGCCTCGCGCCGCTGCCTTTCAAGATCACGGGCTATGTAATCTCGGCGATGATCTGCGGGCTGGCCGGCGCGCTGTTCGCCAGCTGGCAGGAATACGTATCACCAGACATCATGCACTGGACCCGTTCCGGCGAGTTAATGATCATCATCATCCTTGGTGGGCTTGGGACGCTGTCAGGCCCGCTTCTTGGGGCCGTGGTGTTCCTCCTGCTGGAGGAAATCCTGCCTGAAGTCATGCATGTCGTGGCGCCCAGCTATGCCGAGAACTGGATGATCGTCTTCGGGCCGATCCTGATCGCCGTCGTGCTGTTCGCGCGCGGTGGTCTTATGGGTCTTGTTCATCAGATGACAGGGCGGCGGCGATGAGCGAGACGGTCCTGCAGATCGAGGGGCTGGAAAAATCCTTCGGAGCGCTTCGCGCGACCTGCGATGTTTCACTTGATGTCGCACATGGCGAAATTCACGCGCTGATCGGCCCGAACGGTGCCGGCAAAACGACACTGATCCGCCAGATCTACGGATCGGAAACGTCCGACGCCGGCGTTGTCAAACTCCGCGGTGAGGTGATGAACGGCCTCAACGTGCCACAAAGGGTTGCGCGTGGCATTGGCCGCTCCTTCCAGATCAGCAATGTGCTGATGGATTTCACGGTCCTCCAGAACGCCATCCTTGCCGAGCAGGCGCGGCGCGGCGAGTCCTTCCGGTTTTTCAGGCCCGCCTTCGATGATCAGGCACTGATCGAAGGCGCGGGCGTGATGCTTGACAGGGTTGGCCTCGGCTACCGGGCGACAACGCCTGTCGCCGATCTGGCGCATGGTGAGCGCCGCCTTCTGGAACTGGCGCTGGCGCTTGCAGCGGAGCCTGCCCTGCTGCTTCTCGACGAGCCGATGGCCGGTGCCGGTTCCGAAGAAACACAGCATATGATCGAGATCATCGACGGCCTGCGGTCACGCGCGGGCATTCTGCTGATCGAGCATGACATGGATGCGGTGTTCCGGCTTGCCGACCGGGTTACCGTGCTTGTCGAGGGCGAAATCATTGCCTCCGGCGCGCCGGATGTCATCAGCGCTGACAAAGCGGTTCGCGAGGCCTATCTCGGGAGCGACGACCATGCTTAGGTTGCATGAGGTGGAGGCCGGGTATGGCAGCGCGCAGGTGCTGTTCGGCGTGTCCTTCGCGATCGAGGCCGGTGCCTGCGTGTCATTGATGGGGCGCAACGGCATGGGGAAAACCACCACAGTGCGCACCATCATGGGCCAGCTGCCGCTGCGCGGCGGCTCCATTGACCGCTTCGGCGATGCCACGCCCGGGCGCGAGTCCTTCGAGCTGGCGCGCGCCGGTATCGGGCTTGTTCCCGAAGGCAGGCAGATCTTTTCCAACCTCACCGTGGTCGAAAATCTCAGCACATTTCACCGGCCGGCGCGCGATGGCGAGACCTTGTGGACAATGGACACGGTCCTCGACCTGTTTCCCAGGCTTCGCGAACGGCTTGGCCATGCCGGCAACAACCTGTCGGGCGGTGAGCAGCAGATGCTGGCCATCGGCCGCGCCCTTATGACGAATCCGAGGTTGCTGATCCTTGACGAGGCGACCGAAGGGCTGGCGCCCATCATACGCCAGCAGATATGGGACTGCCTCGCCATGCTGAAGGCGGCAGGACAGTCGATCCTGGTCATCGACAAGAACATCGGCGCACTGGCACGCCTGGCCGATCATCACTGCATTCTCGAAAAGGGCCGGGTGGTCTGGCAGGGCGACAGCGCCGCGCTTCGCGCCGACCCGCAATTGACCTCACGCTATCTCGGCGTGTGAAACTGGAGAACGAGAAGCTCGGAAGGGGGTGACACGGGATGGATGCGCGCACGGAATTCGGCCAGCTTGTTCAGCAGGTGGCGTTCTTTGTCGGTGACCGCGATCTAGATGCGGCGCTGGCGGCCGACCTCAATGATGCCTTCGGCTACGGTTCCGAGATGCACGACTCGCTCGGCAGGTTGATCCATGCCGGCGAAAGCGAGGGATGGCTTCTCGCGCGTGAGGTCGGCGGCATCAAATTCGGCCGGCCTGTCAAACCGGGTCGGGAAGCCGGACATTTCAGCGT
>Ga0160423_10002272_pt1 | contig 16105 bp, 23 predicted proteins | sample CRUFie14St8metaG_FD_108191 | JGI IMG/M metagenome (GOLD analysis project Ga0160423, IMG submission 108191) | Marine microbial communities from the Costa Rica Dome - CRUD Field 142mm St8 metaG | ecosystem: Environmental > Aquatic > Marine > Oceanic > Photic zone | place: Costa Rica: the Eastern... | reverse complement strand
CTCTACTATATCTGCTTTTACTTACTTTGATTCTTGCATTTTCAACCTGTTGCATAGTCAATGGATAGCCGTTATTATTTTCATACATCGTCATAATTTCATAACGAAAATTGTCTTGAACTCGCTTATCAGGAACATATCTCATTTGCTCCTGAATTTCATTATATCTTGCTTTAACATTCTCATCCATAAATTTGGCTGTTAATTTTAAAATTTTTTCCCAACTCATTGTAATCTCTCCTATTCCCACGCCGATTCAGTAGGGGTTTGTCCACCACGAACAGAAATGAACTCCTTTCTTTTGTCATAAGTCCCTATTCTTTTTAGTTCCGTAGCAATTGATTCTTTGGTGTATGGGCCTCTTCCATCAACATACGCCATAGTTTTCTTTTCGTTTGTCCAAACAATTTCGGGGTAATCTTCTTTGATAATGTCTTTCCAACTCATTGTAATCTCTCCTGCATTTCATCTGAAAATTTAAAATTTTCATCACTTACAAACTCTAGCAATTTTAAGACTTTATCCCTAATAAAATCATCTTCCATCGCTATGTTGTTTTCTATAAGATGTTTTATCAATTGTAGGACGCTTTTTTCAAAAAAATCTTTTGGTTTGGCTTTATCTACAAAATTTAAAATCGTTTCTTTAAAAGAATCTAATTTAATAATGTCTTCCCAACTCATTGTAATCTCTCCTGCATCTTCTGTTTAATATCCAGCCAAATCTCAGGATTGTTCTGTGCTAAGACTTCTTGAACAATTTGCATTTGTGCGACAATAATTGTGTCCTGTCTCTTGTGAATCAATTTACCCTTAAACTCCATAAGATACTTCAAAGATTCTCTAATTTCTCTTGCTAACTTAGTAAGGGCATCAATCATCTTAGGGTCAAGGTCATTCCCCAAATCATTGAACACTTGCTCTAAACGCATATCTAACTTCTGCACATTGTTTGAAAGCAAATCAACTTCATTTACTTCCTTTTTCGCTAGCATCATGGCCGCAGATTCTTGGACGATTGGCGTTAAGTGGTGTTTGATGTGCCTACGCACCTGCTCTTTTGTGGTGTTCAGCGCAGAAGAAACAGCCTCAATGGTGATATTGCCTTCTTTAATCGCAAGTTCGTAATGTTTCCTCATTGGGTCTGTGCATAGAACACAACGAGGATTTGACGACATTTCATAATTCCCCATGTGGTTTCGTTGATGTTGTGCGGCAGTTCCGCTTCTCCATCCATGCTGTGCATCCATATCATCACAAGTCATTGAACCCATCTCAAGAAGGGATTCCAACTCTTCTCGGTTGTCTGCTTGACAAAGACCACAACGCTTACGATTAACTGTCATACTTATCACAAATCATATTTTGCTGCAAAATTTTTGAAACCATTTAAATAATTCATAAACATAGGAGAACCAATGTTATCTTCCATACCTTTAATCATCTCTTCCATAACCATAAGGTCATCTTCATCAGTAATTGTAGTATATTCCATGTCTGATTTAATCCTTTGAACTATTTTCTTATGTCTCTCAGTTTGAAATTGTTTTTCTTTTTCGGCTTTTTCTCTATCATCTCTTTCCATATCTTTAGGTGCATATTTGCGACCTAATCTACGGGCTTCATCCATATCAATTTTAAGAATATTTTTCCACATTTTACTCTCTCCACAACAATTGCTGCCACATTTTAGAAATAACTTTTTGATTAGGGTTCAATTTGAAATCATCGTCTTGATATGTTTTTGGATATTTTTCTCTTGCTGTTTTTCTATAATCAAAACCAGTCTTTCTATCATTCTGCCATGCTCGGAAACCATTCGGTGCTTTATTAGTATTTTTTCGCTTTAAGGCTCTATCAACCAAAGTAATAATAGGAAGAGCAGTTGCTGTTAATTTAGTTCCAAATTGTAATTCTTCAACTTTGCCCGCTAGTGCATCATTATCTTTAGCCTGTCCTAAGTTAGCAATTTCACGAACAATTTCTTGGTCTCTATTTGTCATTCTAAACTTTTGATTAAGAAAGTCTTTTCTTACTTTGGAAGTGAGCAGTCTTCCACCGGGATTCCAAAAAGCCTTATTTCTAACAACTGCATTAAAATAATCTTCAATAGCACTTAGTTTTTCTAATTCCTCTGGTTCGGAATCTAATGTATCAACAACTACAGAAATTTTTCCTCTTTCTCTAATTTTTGAAGCATCTTGCATAATATATAGAAGTCCTCTCGGTTGAGCAAACTCACCAGCAGTTTCAGAAAATAAAGCCATGTGTGGTGGATTTTCACCTGCAAAGAAAGCATCGGGAGCAACACCTTGTCCGTCCTTTCCTTTTGCATATTCAGCAGTTGCATAATGGCCTTGAAGTTCCTTAATTTCACCAGTTGGTTCCCCGTCTTCGTCTTTGACGGTTTCTGTGAAAAAGATAAAAGCAGGGTCAGCCGCCATTCCTGAACCTCCCTTGGATTTAGGAATTTTACCAGTATCTTTCATTTCGCTTAAAACTGTAGCAAACGCTTCAATAATCTTTGCTTCACGAACAGTGAATATAATATCGGGATTATCAACTATAGCATCAATAGAATCTAAAATGGTATTGACACCTTTTCCTTCATGGGATTCATTTCTGCTTCCCTTTCTGACTTTTTTAAAATGGTTCTTTAAAAACACATAAAGATTAGGAATTCGTTTCGTGACTAAATCTCCAGAACCAATTTTTTTACAATGCGCTCTCCATTCTTTGTATTCTTCTTTAAAATTAGAATCAAGTTCTTGAAAAACTCTATTTCTATTAAAGTCCTCATATGCCTTCTTTTTCTTCTCAGGCATATTCTTCATCCTCCTTTTTCTTCTTTCGGCGGATTGCCTTTTGATTAAACATAGCAGGTGCAGAAGTGGTCGTTACTGCTCCAGCCATCTTTTCTTCCTCTTTTGCAGGAATAGGTTCAGGAGGATTTCTGTGATATTCACAGTATTTGAGAACATCTTTCCAACTCATTTCTTCTTACCACCAGTAGCGAAACACTTCTTGGTTTTCTTTTCTTTTTCATCAATCTTCTTAGATTGAGAGTCAAACCACGAATCAAGATAGGAACAGCGAGTCATGTTCATTCCTCTTTCTTTTTTGCGTCTTTAGCGGCTTCCTTCATAGGTTCGGTGGTGTTGCCGTCTTTATCCAAATCAATATAATCTGGCTTTGCACCCTTCTTTTCAAACAATTGTTTTTCAAATCGTTTTTTCCTACAATCTTCACAATCACAATCGCCTTTACGAACAATGTCTTTCCAACTCATATATACGACCTCAACCTAACCCATGTTTCTTGACCTTATCAACCTTGCTCACTTCATGTTCAAGCGTTAGCAAAAATTTTACCAATGTCTTGTTCTAACCTTTCAATTTCACAAACATCATCATAATAATGGTCATAGTGGTCAGTTAAATCAATACTTAAATAGAGAACATATGTTCCCCCTGTATCTTTAAAAGGTTCAGGAACCCCTTGCGTGGTTATCATAATATGCATTGAATAATACTCTTCGCCCTGTTTATAGACAAAAGGAAAACTACCCGGCTTTAGTCTCTTTAACTTTTCTAATATATAACAAGCAGTTTCTTCATCTATATTATCAAAGGGTTTCATTATTCTATTCATCATCACATACTTCATATAATCTTGCATTTCAACCGAGCCTCTTTCGTATCCATATTCTCCACCACGGTTTGAGAGTGTTTTAAAATCTTCAACAGGCATTTTTTTATCTAAATAAGGATATCTGAAATAATCTCTCAAGTCAATTTTACTGAGAGCATCTACTATTTTAATTAGGCGTTCCTTGCAACTTTCTTCATCTTCAATCATAGGTTGGCTAAAATCCAACTGGAAGGTTTTACCCTTCGTTGAAGCGATTTGATTTTTAATAATGTTCCACCAATTCATAATTTATTGACCTCCTCTTCATATAAAGCAACTAATCTGGCTAACTCTGTTTCAGTATTTTCTTTTGCTTTTCCTACGCGAAGTTCTTCATAGTCTGCAACAAACTCAATACCAAAATAGCAATATTCTTCAAATGGCCCTTTACTAATGTGAATGCTTGATTCAATCCCAAAATAATCATAGTCTAAAATGTGCTTCTTATATATCAAAATATCATAACCGTCAATATTAAACCTATCTCTATCACCAGTCGCAAATAATTCAAATTCTTTAATAGCAACACAAATAACATTTTCAGGTATTTTTTCTACATCTTCTAACTTAACTGCAGTTCTAAAGTAAGCAGAATCATATCTTGGCTGTGTTGATTCAAAATTATTTTTTATATCATATATCTTTTCATTTGACCTTGGATATTTTGGATTTGTATTGCGTGTTCCACCCATTGTCATTTGTTCTACCTTTTTAGCCATAGCAATAAACTTCTGCCTACATTCATCCTCTTCTTCCTCTATCATAGGCTGATTAAAATCTAATTGGAATGTCTTGCCTTTTGTGGAGGCAATTTGATTTTTGATAATACTCCACCAATTCATATAGAATCCACCATTTTATTAAAATCATCAACAATTTCGGGATATACAGAGTTATGAGAAGCATCTCTTTCTTCACGGAATGTAATCTTAAAACCATGAATAGGATTTGTAAATCTTCCACTACCCCTCCCATAAATCATACATTCTTTTTGAATAGTATAAGTTGCTGGTAGGCCAGCACCTGTCCTTTTTCCAACCCTGATGTTATAATTACCAACAGATGCCTCATGTTTTTGATTTGACTTATATAATTCTAAAGCCTTACAATATACTTCTTCAGGTATTGGATGTCCTTCAATATTTTGTTCTGCAAATCCTTCAGCGTGTCCAGCAATTTGATACGCAATTTCTGGAGCATCAGGTTTTACATCAGGTCTTCCCAAAAAACTTCCTTCAGACTTAACTGGCTTTAATTTAGGTTTGTAACGAATATAGTATATGTTATCTTCGTCTAAACCAAAATCTATTAATTTAATAGGGCGGCCAAGTGTTTTCATTCTTGCTTTTAAAACCAATTCTGTAAATTCCTTTTTACAATCCCTATCTTCTATCATTGGCTCTGAGAAGTCTAATTGGAATGTCTTCCCTTTGGTGGAAGCAATTTGGTTCTTAAGAATGTCAAACCAGTTCATAACTTAACCAACTCCTTAGTTAGTTTTTCACAGGTTTTTGTGAGAAAATTGTCAAAATTGTGTTCTTCGTTTTTAGTGGAGCATAATATAGAAAAGAACCAATTTTCATAATTAGAGCCTTCTATAGTTCCTTCATGTATTTCTAAATAAGTGGAACAGGAAAAATAAGAACCGCTTTTTCTCTGATTATTTTTTCCAGCCGCTATAGTATATCCATCAAATTCAATTATTTTTTTAGAATCGTTTGGCATAAGTTTGTATAGTTCTAACGCTTTACAACAAACCTCTTCGGGAACCTTTTGTAAAAAATCTAATCGGAAAGTTCTCAATTGAACCTTTGGATTTTCAAAGTAATTTTTATAGTCAGGATACATTAAAAATTCTTTAGATTCTCTAATACGATTCTCTTTAAGCGTGAAGCCATCAACAGAAGTCTTGGCTAAGATTCTCTCTGAAATCGCCATCAAAGTTTTTTTACAATCATCGTCTTCAATCATAGGTTGATTGAAATCTAACTGAAATTGCTTCCCTTTCGTAGAAGCAATTTGATTTTTGAGAATGTCAAACCAATTCAAAATACTAACGCCCCCCGTATAGTTTGTTCAACTCTATCATCTAATTTCATATTTCTTCTTTCTTCTTCACCATATCTCCCTTTAAAAAATATTCGGTGTCTAATATAAATAGTTGCAACTGGGCCTTGGACAAGTTTATCTTTAAGATGAATAGATATCTCATTTGTTTCAACTTTATAATTATGCCATTCATAAGTTCCACTACTTGAACCAATCCGGTTTTTTTCAGTTAAAACCCTATATTCACCATAATTATCCAATTCGCTTCCCCCATAGCGTGTTTTTTCATATTGTTCTATCGCATTACAATAGATTTCCTCAGGAATTTTGTCTGAAAATAATGTATAAGTTTCAACATCTGGTCTTAGTTTTTTTTCCTCATAAAATTCCTCTTCAATAAAATCAAAGGATTTTAACCCATCAATCATCCACTCATCATTTTTGGCTTCTTTTTTAAGCCCTGCAAAATTCAAATTGCTTATTTTATTCACAACGCTTTGGTATCTCTTCTTACAATCTTCTTCCTCTTCTTCTATCATAGGTTGATTGAAATCTAACTGGAAGGTTTTCCCTTTGGTGGAAGCAATTTGATTTTTAATGATGTCCCACCACATAATAATCACGAATATGCTTCATTAATTTCTTTTATTAAAATATCTTGATTAATATTCTCATAATAGGCGTGTGCTCTTACCACACCTCTTACTGCGGCTTTAAACTCTTCAACAAAATATGTTAATAGGTCAGGTCTATTTAAGTGTTGAATTGCGGTTTTGGTTCTGTTAAAAATACCCATTACATCTTCATCTTTACCTTTTGAAACAGCAACAACTTTAGAATAGTTTTTACCTCTAAATTTATCAAAGTTAATTTCAATAATATCTCTCCACTCAATGTATTCTTGTCCCGCAACAATAGTGTCTTCAGTAATAGGTTTTACTTTTCTTACTTTTCCTATAAAAAGAGCAAAAGAAAACACATCTGTAAAATACATCATAGGGTGGAAAACTTCCCTAAATTCATCCGGGACATCAACCATATTTAAATCAGGATATTCAGAAGTTTCATAGTATTTTTTAATTGCACAGGCAAGTTCATTATCAATAGAAGTATTAATTTTTTCTGGATAATATCCCTCTATTCTAGACTTTACAGGTTCAAAGATAGCATTTATTTTCTTACATAACTCTATGACCCATTGAACGCAATCATCATCTTCTTCTATCATAGGTTTATTAAAATCCAACTGAAATGTCTTCCCCTTAGTGGAAGCAATCTGATTTTTGATTATGCTCCACCAACTCATAGTTTCACATACTCCTTAGTTAGTTTTTTACAGAGTTCTAACCCCTTATTCCATGGATTCCGGCCAAGCATAAATCCCTCTATAGGAGTAGCACTACACCTTATTTTAGCACGATAAGTTGTAAAAGGTTCGTCTTTGTTTCGTATGCTTATTGTAGTAAATGCTTCAACTCCAGAGTCCGGGTGATTTTCTCCAAAGGAGTCAAAGTTTTTAAATATAAATATTTCATATCCTAAAGATTCAAATTTATCCATATCACGGTCGGCAAGTCTATTGTATGTTTCTATTACTTTACAGCATACTTCTTCAGGAACTTCATCTAATTTGGAAGGGGCTCTATATGTTAAACTAACCGTATAACCTTCGGGAAAGGAAAATTTTCTTGCTGTCTCGCTACGGGTAATTTCGCCTGTAATTCCTTTAAGAGAAGTGACTCCTTCAAGTTTTCTGACTATAGCCATCAATTTATCTTTACAGTTATCATCCTCAACCATTGGTTGAGTAAAATCTAATTGAAATTGCTTCCCTTTGGTGGAAGCCACTTGATTCTTCAAAATAGAGAACCAATCCAAGAAATCACTTCCTTAGATTGTCAAACCATTTTTCCATCTTGAACTCGTCTTGGAAAGAGGAACTAAATCCACTTTCGTCAAATTTAACACGGGGAAGAGGCTCTTTTCTTTCATCAGCCTCTTCCATTTCAGATGCTTTATTGTAAAAGTATGCGGCGGTCAAAAAGAGCAAATAACTCATAAGATTCGTAGAACTTGGTAATGATAATACCTCGTTAATGGTTTCCTTCAATTTATCAGAACTAAGACCTGTTTTTTCGGTTAGTTCTTCAATTAGTTTAGTAGTTTCTTCTTCAACAGCCTCTTCTGTTTTTTTCTTAATTTTTTCAATAATCATTGGTGGTGGGTCAAAAGGTGGTGTGCTTCTATCTAAATCAAATTCTTCTTCTTCATCATCAGGCTTTTCTTTGAAATCAAACTGTTTATAAGTTTCATTTACTCCAAACAACATTCCGCCAATAGTAATAGAAAGAATAGTATCTACATCATCAGCAGGAATACCTTCGTTTTCTAGTATAGGAAAAGCATCATTAATGTAATTATAGGCTGCCTCAAAAATACCTTTGTTTTTTGGCGATAGCCTATTAAAAACCACAGTATAGTTTGATTTGCCGCGTTCTAAGATATTTCTAAAATCTACCATATTATCACCTTAATCTCTATCTAAGTCTTTAGCGTATTGTTGCATTTCTTTAACCGACAAATTCTTAAAATTATATTTAAGTAAATCATATCCATTATTGTATGTATATTCGGCTCTCGCAAATTCGCCTTTATTGTTGCTAAAATTGATAAGAACATATCCTTCATCATCTTCCATAACCGATTCAGGGTCATCGTCATATCTGTCCTCATTAACAAGTTCAAAAGAACCATCAAGCATAATATCTGAATTGTAGAGACTATAATTGTAGCGTTCTGCTAAATCAACAAAATCGGAAATATCCTTTTGTTTTCCCCATTCATCTAATGCTCTTTCCAATTCAATTTCAGCATCTTCTCTTTTATTGTATTGTTTTAGGATATTTTTCCAATTCATGTTAATCACCTTAATTTTTCAAAATTTGGCTCGGAATTTTAGGGGGTTTTTATATCATAGGAGATAATAATTGATTTTCCATCACCTAAAGAATATTTTCCTATCAAACTATTAAGTCTCCCGCTTTCGTTTGAAAAACTTCCTACATGGTCTATCAAATCTCCATCATTTAAGTCTTTAACAGCATCAACTACTTGTTGTAATAAATCATCCTCAGTATCAGTATCAAATTGAATGTGAGTAATCTTAATATCATCAAATACGCGACTGAGAATAGATTTTAATGATAAATGGTATCTTTTGAAATCACCAAAATTTTCTCCCCTACCACCTATTCCTTTTGGTCTAACTAAATCTTTACTATCTCTTAGGTCTTGTTTTAGTTTAGAAAGGCCGTCCGAAAAAGCATCTTTAATGGAATATTTTTTAAGGATGCTCATCCACATAATACCACCTAAAGTTTCTCAAAATTTGGCTCGGAATTTTTTCGCCACTTGCGCCCTCATTTAAATGATAAAAAATGTATTCCCAGGATAAAAAGTATATGTTTTAAAGATTATGAGTTTTTGCCCGTGTAAAAATGTTTGTTATAACTAATCGGAATATCATAATTAATTTAATTATTTTAATTGTCAAAGTCTGTTAAACTAGTTTGTTTATCATATCTATTAATAAAATCATTAATATGGTTTTTAACTGCTTGTAGTTGTTGGCCTATTTCCCCTAGTTTAGTAATATCGGCTATGTCCATATTCTTCATTTGTTTTCTTTTAGCCTTCATTTCAGTAAGAATCGCTATCACTTCTTTATTGATACCCTGTAATAGTCTTAATGCCTCTTCCTCACTAGACATTCTGTATCATTTAGTGGGTGAACGCCATACCCTATAATGGTGGCGGTTTCACCTTTAGAGATTTAAAATTAATGCTATAAGGTTGCATAATTAAAGCCTTTTCATTCAAAATAAGTGCTTTGAACGATAATTCTTTAAAACGAGACAATTTAAAAAATTTGAAACAAAGCCATATGGTTGTATGTTCTTGTTAGGCGTGAAAAGTTGTTAATAACTACCATTTCTTTTTATTCGTTTCGTTAGATTCATGCTAACGCTTTTCTATAGAACGCATTACGCAACTGTTTAAACATTGTTTACAGTCATCTATGATGAATAACTACACCAGTTATACAAACCTATATAGTAGTTATTAACAACTTTACAACCATATGGTTTAACTTTGTGGAAAATACCCAAAGTTGAAAATAAAAAAAAGAAGCGGGGGTTCCCCCCAAAAATCCATGCGAAAGCGGGTTCCCCCCGCATATCGCCTTCTTGTCCCTTTCTTTCGTGCCTTTCCACCGTTGCTCATGATATAGAAATAAATGATTGATTAGGGTAATATATCACAAAGTTCTATATTACCATATGGTTTGGCTTTGCCAGTGAAACGGAAACCCCCCAAAGGGGGCAACGGGGAGTTAATCCGCATCATTCCTCTTCTTGACCTCCTTCGGCGGTTTTAACCGCAGGTGGGGTCATGTTGGGCATACCGCCATCAAGCGAGCCATCCCAACGACCTTCTTTGTAGCCGGTCAAAAGAGCCTTATACGCCTTTTCAGCGTAGTTGGCGGCCAGTGCGTCAATATCGGCAAAAGCCCCGCCGGTACGACCATGAGGGAGAATGACCTGCAAAATCAAGTCAGCATCACCAATAGTAGCAAAGGCAGTTTGAACCGCATTCTTCACAGAAAGCGCATTTTGCTCCACATCGTCGGGAAGTGAAGACTCCCGACCACGGCGAGCGACTGGGAAATCGTCATAAACGCTCCCAATACTTCGGATAGCCGTCCAGTAAGTTGAACGCATATCATCGTTCTCTGCACCATTTCCAAGCATAATGCTCAATTCAATGGCCTTACCGTTATCACCTCGTTCTTCACGCTCAAGCCACGCAAGAACGGCATTCGTGTTCTTATTCCAATTTTTCGTGTTCATATCAATTCCTCCAAGTGGGTTTGATGCTTCCTAACTCCCCGAAGCAATAGAGAATGAAATAAATGACATAAGGTTGTAATTAAAGTGCAGGCAAAGCCATTACAACCATATGGTAATACACTTTGAGATTAAATGAAATGTCCCCAAGTTGCCACCCACGGAGAATTAACCCTTTTCTCCGTGGGTGGTCTTTAATCCCTGCCTTCCCTGTTTGTTCGGGTCGGGCTAATTGGCCGAGGGTCGCCAATTATCGGGCGGTTTTACCTCATACATGAGGAATACGGGGCTTCACGCCCAAAGGCGGGAACTTTCCTCCGTTCCGACCTCATAGGGGTATTCAAAGCCATGTGATTCAAGGTATTCATTTCGGAAGTATTCAACGAAACGACCCGCAGAGAAACGGGGGTTATCGCATTTGAAAGACCAAATGATAATCTCAATGGTTCGGGGGTGAACCTCGGAGTTGTCTGCGAGGTTTTCGGCTATTCGTTGGTAATGCTGTCGGCTAAACATGATAAACAAGTATTTGTTTGAAATAGGGTGCGTAGTCACAAAGTGCCTCTTACCATATGGTTGTAAATGCTTTGCGAATGAAATGTTTTATACCCCCAAATGGGGGCAACAAACAGGGCAGGGAAAAGTCTCTATTATTATTGATATTTGCACTAATATGCCCGTTTGTGCCTTTACTTGCCGTTATTCCGCTACCTACATCAGTTGCTCTCAAGCGGAGGCTGTGAATGAAAAACGCCGCCTACTCCATGCATATCGGTCTCACACCGCTACTTTGCCCGCCACATGAATCCCATGGAATTCGTTTGTTTTGGATGTTTCGCGCCTTACTGCCCTGTGTTTCGGCTTTGTTTCCGATTGGTATTTATGGCCAATCAACCAAAGGAATTTGAAAAGGATGGGATGAAGAATTGGGTATCTCCAAGCATGATACGATTGGGTCGCACTCACTTTTTGGTGCTCTATGTTCTATAGAGCCATGCTGCTGATTTTGCGAAGCAGATTAGTGGTCTGCCGCCTTTTGAGCCTTAGTCGCTTTCACAGGGAGCAATTAATCTATACCGCTTGGCCGTCATAATTGCTTTGTGTCCCACTACGGGAAAAATCACACCTTACCCCCACCAACAAGGGTATTCGGTCAATCCCCTCCGGGGGAGCGACCCCCGAAGCAATAAAAACAACAATAAGTGATATAGGGTTGTAATCATTACATTATACAAAGTATTTACAACCATATGGTCATATGCTTTGTTAAATGAAATGGTGACCCCACCGCCCTTTCGGACGATAGGGGCAACGGGGGGCAAAACCCGTCGCAATCACTCTTCTGCCGAACCTCCGTCAGAATCAGCCTTAACAGGCTTGGTTCGGGGCGTGATTTGAAGAAGGTCGCCCTTCATGTCAAATTCGCCGTCTTTGGTCATAGCCACACGACCATCCTTCATTGATTGAATGATGTAGTTATGTGCTTGCTTCTTGAAAGAAGCGCACAATTCGTCAAAGGAGCCATAAACGCCACCAGTGCGCCCGTGTGGAACAATCACCGTAAGGAGTAGGTCGTGGTATTCAGTAGGGATTTGAGCAAAGGCATAAGCCACGCTTTCCTCCACAGTCGCCAAAACAAGTTCCTGCGTTTCCGAAAGATTGCTTTCCCGACCACGACGGGCCTGTGGAAAACCATCCATAGTTGAACCAATTGAACGAATTGCCGTCCAATAGGTGCTTCGGAGGTCGTCATTGGCCGCATTATCTCCCAATTGCAGGGAAAGCATAACGGCACTCAAGTTATCGCTTGGGTCTTGGTTTTCGGCCCATGCTCGCACTTTGTTTGCATTACTAATCCAGTTGTTTTTCTTCATATTTTTCACCTCATTCGGTAGTTTTTGCCACGGTTGCCCCCCGAAGCAATAAAATGTCAAATAAATGATATAGGGTTGTAAATACAAAGAATTTACAACCATATGGTCATAACTTTGTGCTGTAAAGTGGCCCGAAGGCCATTTAAGCCCACTCCTTTTGAAAGTCGGTGGATTCGCCCAACATTTCAGCCAAGCCCGACATGTCTCCGGTCAATGCTTGAATCATCATATTGGTGATTTCCTCCATCAAAACCTCATCAATGGTCATTTTGAGTTGGTGGGCGTGAATCTCGTAAGCCATGAGAAAAGGCACATGTGGCTCATCAACTGCCGCCATATCCTTTTGGAAAACATCAATGAAGCGGTCTTCAAGGTGGCTTTTCATGTTTGGGCTGATGGTGGTTAGGGCTTTGACACAGGCTTTGCACATGATAAACAGCACCTTCAAACAAATAGGGTTTTATCTACAAAGCACCTAAAACCATATGGTTTGAGTATATCGTTGAAAGCGACATCATGTTGTTTTACATGACCTTCAACGGCACTACTTTGTATAATTTATTACACCTCAACCCACTATCGGGTTAATTGAGTATTATCCAATTGGGCTTATATTAATTCGTATAAGAATACGAATATGAATATTAGTATTAATAGAAAGTATGGACTCTTTCGCATGAGGTTCGCATTGGATGAGAAACACTATCCCTTCGAAAATGAGAGGGTTGTGTAGCAGAAGGTATATGTTTTACATATATTATCATATTCTCATTATTATCATAATGTCTCTGAAATATGCCCCTCTAAAACTAAGGACTTATGTTCTACTTACACAACTACCCTATTATGAGGGGGAGATTACTATGACCCCCCATGCGAAAATGAGAAATGCGAAAAAGGTGGGGCAAAATGCTGTTTTCGCTTAGTTTTGAAAGAGTTGTGTTGCATAACCCCCGATTCTCATGTATGCGAAAGCCATGAGAAAGGTTCGCATGGCGTGGAACTGTTAATGTCTTTCAATCGCTATTCATTTTGAACAATTAATTACATTAGGGCAAAGTAAGGATAAAAGAAATCATTTCATTCATTTTAAAAACGATTGAAAGACGGTGCATTTCCGGGTTCAAATCTGCCCTCGGCGGATTCAAGTCTGCCTTCGTCGGTGTAAAAATTACACCCCATCCTTGAAAATGAAGCCCCTTATATACCATTGACAAGAGGAAAGGATAGAGTCAGAAGGACTGGCTCGGAGTTGAAAAAATATGGACAACACACAATGGGAAAGCCTCGTTATTGAGGTCAATGAATACCTTGAAGCCGACACCTCGCTTGATGCTGGATTGCGTCAAGTCGTTGAATTGAACCTGCAAATTGGGTCTAATAACCCTGATGAGCGAACCGCCGCCGAAGGTGCTTTGAAAGCACTTTTGAAGGGCAGAGATGGAACCCCTTTCCGAAGAGGTCAGAAATCTGCTGTTCCAGCCGCAGTTCGTGTGTCAATTGACAAAATTTGCGGAGTTGTTGAAGAAGCCGCTATTGGCTACTTTAACCACGATGAAATCATCGGTGCAATTAGCATGAAGCACATCAAATCTGGTGGCGGTGCTTTTGAGGATGCAAATGAATACGCTTCCGCAGTTGTTAAGCGAACCCGCAACAACCTCGGAAAGATGTATAAGGATGGAAACTGGGACGGAAGCATTGATTCCCTCCTTTCATCCGAAGAATAAAGTTAATTCTTTATTTTTTGCATTTCCAGTTCACTGAACTGAACAATGGGGAATGGGGAGCCAAGGCTCCTTATTCCCCCCTTTTTCCACAAATGGGGGAAGAGAGGCGCATGAACTTGGGGGCTTTCGGGCTTTTCCTCTCTTCTCCCGCCTTTGGGTGATTTAATGCGTTTAGTAGAAGAAGTCTATGTTAAAGCGAAAAAGGATTACATCTGTCAATCCTGTGGTGTTGATATTCCCGAAGGTTCTAATCATCTTCTTGAATCCTATGTCCATCATGGGGTTATTTCAACCAGTCATTACTGTTTGAAGAAAAAGTGCAATCCTCCAAACAATGTCCGATTAAGATTATTTTGGGGTTCAATTATCGTAGGCTTTTGTTTATGGCTCATTTACCTCATTAGGTTTAATTGATGAGGATTTAATCAAACAGACAACAATGTTAGAGGGGTCGGACCGGCCTCTTTACTCGCACCCCCGATGCCTTACTGAACAGGGGCGAAAGCACACACTTTGTTTCTGTTTGTTTTATTTAGATTGTTTTAATCAAACAAACACAAATAGCGGGATGGCTGAGTTTGGTTAAAAGCGCAGGGCTTAAAATCCTGTTCCTAAGTGATTCGTGGGTTCAAATCCCACTCCCGCTACTATTCAAGGAGAAGTTGAGGCAGGGGCAACAAACGAAGTATGACCGATTAAGTTCGGTTTTGCCTCCTTCTCCACCTATTCCCTAATTTACAGGAGAAAAAAACATGATAAAAGGAACACAAGAACAAGAAAACATTTGGAATGCAATTGAAAACACAGAAGACCATGTATTTGTTAGCGCAGGTGCAGGATGCGGTAAAACCTTCACTATTGTTGAAGGAGCAAACCGACTACCACAAAACACCAAAGCAGCATTTTTGGCATTTAATAAATCAATTGCTACTGAATTACAAGAACGACTACCAGACAATGTAGAAGCAAAAACATTCCATGCATTTGGTTTTGCAGCAATTCGTGGTGCTGGAGTTAGAACGAAGGTAAATAACTTCAAAGTGAATAACATTGTAAAGGAACTTCTTGGAAAAGACTTCCATATTCCACCTGTGAAGAAACTAGTATCTTTAGTTAAGGGTAGTCTTGTTGATGCAAAAGACATTAAATCACTACACAGGCTAATTGGTGAGTATAACATCAACTTTCATTCTGAACGAGAAATGAATATTGTTATTGAAGCCATGCCAGCCCTTCTTACGATGTGCAAAACTCAAACTCATTTGATTGATTTTGATGACATGGTTTGGTTGCCTTTGGTGAATAACTATCCTCTTCCTCGCTATGACATTCTTTTCGTTGATGAAGCGCAAGATTTCAATGAAAGTCAGCGTGAGTTGATTATGCGAAGCGTCGGTAATGGTCGTTGCATCATTGTTGGTGATAAAAACCAAGCAATTTACGGCTTTCGTGGGGCTGATTCAAACTCAATTGCGATGTTTCATCAGCGTCTTTCAAACGGCGAGCGAAAAATCAGCGATTTTCCTCTTTCAATTACATGGCGGTGTCCCGTATCGGTTGTTAAGGAAGCCAATAGATATGTTCCTGAACTAAAATACCACGAAGATGCGATTAACGGAAGTGTCATTGAAAATGCACCCTTTAATCCCCAAGCAGACGACATGGTTCTTTGCCGATATAATGCTCCTTTGGTTGGTGCTTTTTACGAATTGATTAGTGCAGGTAAATCTGCGTATATTCTTGGTCGTGATATGACTAAGGGATTAATCATGGCCGTTGAAAAGATTTCAAAGAATAAACACATGGGTTCAGATGAGTTCTGGCAATTGTATGAAAAGGACTTTGATTTCAACTAT
>Ga0160423_10002271_pt1 | contig 16106 bp, 17 predicted proteins | sample CRUFie14St8metaG_FD_108191 | JGI IMG/M metagenome (GOLD analysis project Ga0160423, IMG submission 108191) | Marine microbial communities from the Costa Rica Dome - CRUD Field 142mm St8 metaG | ecosystem: Environmental > Aquatic > Marine > Oceanic > Photic zone | place: Costa Rica: the Eastern... | reverse complement strand
TCAAAGTGAGGGGTGCCACCGCGAATAACGGCGCCGAGCGCGATAATCGCGTCGCAATCACCACGCTTTGCGACTGCCTGACACACCATCGGTATTTCAAAGGCACCCGGTGCTCTGACAATGTGCAGTTGGTCTTCGCTGATGCCATGACGTTTGAGCGTATCGATCGCACCTTCGAGTAGGTGCTCTACAACAAAACTATTCCACCGACCAACAACCAGCGTGAACCGGCCAGAAACGCCACTGAGCTGACCCTCAGTCGTCGCAATTGTATTTGACGCCATAACTTTCTCTCCTCACTGCCCCGAGGCCACAGCCCCTGGCTCCACAAACTCAACGACTTCGAGTCCGAAGCCTTCGAGCGCATTGTACTTCACGGGTGCACCCATAAGTCGAATTTTCCCAACACCCAAATCACGTAAAATTTGCGCGCCCATACCTACCTGCGAATAACCAACGCTCCGTTGCTGCGAATCATCCGGCAAATCAGCGCCGAGCACAGCGTCCACCTGAGTTAATAAATCAGCATCGGTTTCTTCTTTATTAATGAGGACCACCACACCGCTTCCCTCTGCGGCAACACGACTTAGACTGTCTTGAATCGACCAAGAGACTTGCTCAGTGGATGTCACTGACAAGAGATCTCGCATGGATGCCGTTGTGTGCACACGAACCAAGGTAGGTGTGTCGACATGGATGTCGCCGACACTGAGCGCCATGTGAACATGGCCTTGCGTGCTCTCCTGGTAAACCAACAGCATGAAATCACCATGGCGTGTCGTGATAGTGCCACTGCGAATCAGATCCACCGTTCGATAATGATTTAAACGGTAATCAACCAGGTCAGTAACACGTCCAACCGTAAGATCATGTTTATCCGCGAAATCGACCAAAGCAGCGGCGTTCGCAAGATCACCATTCGCATCCAACACTTCAGCAAATACGGCTGCGGGTGTTAAGCCCGCGAGCGTTGCTAAATCGACACCTGCTTCTGCGGCCCCGGTTCTAATCAGCACCCCTCCCGTCAGCGTGGCCACCGGGAATATATGACCCGGCTGCACCAAGTCTGAGGGCTTGGCGTCGGGTGCCACTGCCACTCGAACCGTGCGTGCACGATCTGCCGCAGAGATACCTGTATCAATACCTGTGCTCGCCTCGATAGAGAGCTTCACTGCTCCCGAGGTGGCGGGATCGACCATCGGCGGCAAGTTTAGCTGCTCGCAACGCTCCTCTGTGAGAGCCAGGCTCACCAACCCACGTGCTTGGCGCGCCATGAATGTGACATGGTCGGCCTCACAGTATTCAGCTGCCATAGCAACAACGGCTGTCTGCTCGCCGTCACTCTGATCAAGGACCAACAACACCATTTCACCATGGCGAAATTCGCTGATGAGCTGATCTGCTGACACGGGCGGTACTGAATCAATCACTGTGGTACCCCGCGTCCTTCAATGTATCCAAGGTAATACCCTCGGAGGTCGGAACAACACCCGACTGGAGCAACCGCTCCAGATAACGCGCGATGATATCCACCTCTAGATTGACCTCCGTGCCCACCGCATAGTCGCTGAAAACGGTTTCTTCCCATGTCTGAGGAATAATATTGAGTTCAAAACGAGCACCTGATACCGAGTTCACCGTGAGACTGGTCCCGTCGACACAGATACTACCTTTGGGCGCAATGTAGCGCGCCAATTCCGCCGGTGCTTCGATTGAGACGCGCCACGATCGGGCATCCCGGCTAAGTGCGACCACCGTACCAAGACCATCGACATGGCCACTCACCAAGTGACCTCCAAGCGCGGTGGTAGGCGTCAATGACTTCTCCAGATTTACCGGACTACCGATTGAAATTTGCTTGAGCGATGTTAACGAGAGCGTTTCATTAGACACATCAGCCCAATAGCCATCCCCCGGGAGTTCAGTCACCGTCAGGCAGACACCGTTGGTTGCAATACTGTCGCCCAACTGAACATCAGCTAACGGCAACTTGCCCGTCTTGATCCGCAATTTAAGATCGCCGCCCGACTGCTCAAGTGCAGCCACTTCGCCAACGGCTTGTATGATTCCGGTAAACATGTCTTTTCCTTGGGAAAGTGTTGTTTGCTAGGGACGATCGTCAGCCCTTTGCAACCTGGCGCATGATAATACGCAAATCATCTCCAATCAGGTCGTGAGCCAAAATTGAATAGCGATTTGCTTGTCCAAGTGAGTTAAATACGGCGTGGTGAGTCGGCCGAGCATCGGAACCTAACATCACAGGCGCCATGTAAATCAGCCACTGGTCAATCAAGTTCTCCTGCTCTAGTGCACCAACCAACGTAGGGCCAGCCTCAACGAGAATTTCGTTTGCGCCCACCTCTCCGAGTTTTAAGAGCGCCTGGCGCACATCCAACCCGGCAGCACTGCTGGCTATAGGCACCTGGCAGACGTTGCCTGACATAGATGAATCCAGACATGCGCCCTCCCTTGTGAATAGGGTAGTTGGCGTTACTCCAGTCACCACATTCGCCGATGCGGGAGTGCTGGCGTTCGTATCGATGACAGCTCTCGGCGTTGGCGCCACCATCGCTCTTTCCCAATCGTCTGAGTCGAGACGGTTGTCACAGGGCCGAAGCGTCAACGAGCAATCATCGGCTGACACGGTGCCGCTCCCGGTCACTATGACATCCGCGCAGGCGCGCCACGCCTGCACATCCGCCCGCGCTTCCTCACCCGTAATCCACTGACTCTCTCCTGAGGCCATAGCCGTGCGGCCGTCAGCCGACATCGCAATCTTCACGGTGACGCGTCCATAACCCCGCTTGAGCCTCAAAAAAAAGCCAGCGAGCTCATCGGCAGCTTCGGCTTCACACACGCCGAGCGTCACATCGATTCCCGCCGAGCGCAGCTGATCTAACCCTCTCCCGGCGACACGCTCATCGGGATCAATGCAGGCAATCACCACCCGCGCTACCCCTGCGTCAATCAGCGCTTGTGTACAAGGAGGCGTTCGACCGGTGTGTGCACAGGGCTCGAGCGTCACGTAAACCGTGCTGCCCGTTGCATCCGCGATCTGGGAAAGCGCATGAATCTCAGCATGCGACTGACCGGTCGGATGCGTGAACCCCGTCGCCAGAACTTCGTTCGATTTTACGATGGCGCAGCCTACCGCAGGATTGGGCGATGACCATACGCGAGCGCGTCTCCCCGTCTCAATAGCGAGACGCATCCAATGATCATCTGAGTAATTCACGGCGCTTTACGTCTGCGGATCAGCTTCAAGCGATGCAATGGCATCTCGGAACTCTGAGAGGTCCTCAAAGCTTCGGTAAACGGATGCAAACCGGACATAGGCCACTTGGTCAAGCCGCTTGAGTGCCTCCATGACGAGCTCGCCCAAAACACGGGAATCTAATTCGCGCTCACCAGTAGCACGCAGGCGATTCTTAATCTGTGCGAGCTCACTTTCAACTGCTTCAATAGCCACAGGACGCTTCTCGAGGGCGCGCTGCAAGCCTGAGCGCAACTTATCTTCGTCAAACGGCTCTCGACTCCCATTTTGCTTGATCACACGTGGCATAACCAGCTCAGCGGCCTCATAAGTCGTGAAGCGCTCACGACAGCCGACACACTCACGGCGCCGGCGCACCTGACCGCCGTCAGCCACAAGTCTAGAATCAATTACCTTTGTGTCATCGGCACCGCAAAAGGGGCAAAACATTCGATACTACCTTATCTATAGTATCCGCGTACTTTACCACTATCAGTTAGCGTAGACCGGAAAACGCGCGCACAGCGCTTTCACACTGTCGCGAACGGTATCGATCACTGCTTCCGGGCTGTCAGACTCTAAGCCTTCAAGCACGTCACAAATCCAGTTGGTTAATTGACGGGTCTCCTCATCACCAAAACCACGGGTCGTAATCGCAGGCGTTCCGAGTCTGAGGCCCGAGGTTACAAACGGTGACCGAGGGTCGTTTGGAACCGCATTTTTGTTAACGGTGATGTAGGCGCGACCCAAGGCAGCATCTGCGTCTTTGCCCGTGTACTCCTTGTCGCGAAGATCGAGCAGCATGAGGTGATTATCGGTGCCGCCCGAGACGAGATTAAAACCACGGGAGACAAAGGTTTTGGCCATCACCTTGGCGTTCAGTATCACCTGCTTCTGATAATCAACGAACGCGGGATCCATCGCCTCCTTGAACGCCACTGCTTTTGCTGCGATAGCATGCATCAGTGGGCCGCCCTGCGCGCCTGGGAAAATGGCCGAATTGAGTTTTTTATGAAGCTCCTCATTCTCACGTGCAAGAATGAGTCCTGAACGCGGACCGCGAAGAGTTTTGTGAGTTGTCGTGGTTACCACGTCGGCATGTGGGATGGGGTTGGGATAGACGCCCGCTGCAACCAAGCCGGCAACGTGCGCCATATCAACCAGCAGATAAGCACCAACAGAATTGGCAATCTCGCGGAACTTACCCCAGTCCATGAGGCGACTATAGGCACTAAAACCACCAATGATGAGTTTTGGTTTGTGCTCAATCGCGATCGCCATAAGCTCGTCGTAGTCGACTTCACCCGTCGCATTATCGATGCCGTATTGAACCGCGTTGTAGATTTTGCCCGAGAAATTGACCCCTGCACCGTGCGTCAAGTGTCCGCCGTCTGCAAGACTCATCCCCATAACTGTGTCGCCCGGCTGCAGCAGCGCATGGAATACGGCTATATTTGCGCTTGAACCCGAGTGTGGCTGTACATTAGCGTAAGCCGCACCAAACAACGCCTTCGCACGCTCGATAGCGAGCACTTCCGCGCGATCAACGAACTCACAGCCGCCGTAATATCTCTTGCCGGGGTAGCCCTCCGCGTACTTGTTGGTCAGCACGCTGCCCTGAGCCTCTAATACGCGCGGACTCGCATAGTTCTCTGAAGCAATTAGCTCAATGTGCTCTTCTTGCCGCTGCGTCTCCAAGCTCATTGCATCCCACAACTCATTATCGAATGACGCAATATTCTGAGAAGCTGTGTAGCCCTGCCCGGTCGGGGTTTTCGCTGCCTGGTTCATGAAGAAATTCTCCAACAAAGTAACGTTAGTGATACGGGTCAAATAGTGACGTGATGCATGATAGCGCAGCTGTCTTTCAGCTGCAGGGTAAACGTCCCCACGCCGAGAATTTAACAAGGGAAATATTGCATTTTTCCTCTAAATATGACGCTCGGATGAATGATAAAAACTTAGCCAGCACCCGCACGATAGTCTCCCTAATACTCTAGCGAAGAGTTAAACTTATCGGCAATTTGAGGGCGGCTCAGTTCGCAGCCACAACCATACGTATCCCCCGAGGTCTTTTGCACAATGAGCGATAACAAACATGGGAAATCAGGCCAATACGTCTATTCTATGAACCGCGTGAGTAAAGTGGTTCCTCCCAAACGTGAAATCTTGAAAGACATCTCACTCTCCTTTTTCCCGGGCGCCAAGATTGGGGTACTGGGCTTAAATGGTGCGGGCAAATCGACACTGCTAAAAATCATGGCCGGCATCGATACCGATATTCAGGGCGAAGCCCGTCCCCAAGCGGGAATTAAGATTGGCTACCTAGCTCAGGAGCCGCAACTCAATGCGGAGAAAGATGTGCGAGGAAACGTTGAGGAAGGTCTATCCGAGGCGATTGATGCACTTTCCGGGCTGGACAAGATCTATGCGGCTTACGCGGAGCCAGATGCAGACTTCGATGCACTCGCGAAGGAGCAAGCAAGGCTCGAGGACGTCATTCAGGCAACCGACGCGCATAACATTGAGACACGACTCAACGTGGCTGCAGACGCACTGCGTCTCCCATCTTGGGACGCCGACGTCAGCAATCTTTCAGGCGGTGAGCAGCGTCGTGTTGCACTCGCTCGCCTGCTATTGAGTGAGCCCGACATGCTCCTACTAGATGAGCCTACCAACCACTTGGATGCAGAGTCAGTTGGCTGGCTAGAGCGTTTCCTAGAGAGCTTTACCGGTACAGTAGTTGCTATCACTCACGACCGGTACTTCCTCGATAACGCCGCAGGCTGGATTCTAGAACTGGATCGCGGACGTGGCATACCTTATGAGGGCAACTACTCGACTTGGCTTGAGGCTAAAGACCAGCGACTTGCCCAGGAGCAGCGCCAGGAAGCGTCGAGGCAAAAAGCTATCAAAGCAGAACTTGAATGGGTTCGCTCAAATCCAAAAGGTCGGCAAGCCAAAAACAAAGCCCGTTTGGCGCGTTTCGATGAACTGAATTCGCAGGACTTTCAGACACGAAACGAAACCAACGAAATCTACATCCCGCCCGGTCCAAGACTCGGCGACAAGGTCATCGAAGTCGAAGGCCTTAGGAAAGTATTTGGCGATCGCCTATTATTTGACAATGTTTCATTCAATGTTCCAAAAGGTGCCATCGTAGGCATCATTGGTGCAAATGGTATGGGTAAGTCGACGCTCTTCCGACTGCTCATGGGCCACGAGCAGCCAGACGGTGGCTCGGTAGCTGTGGGTGAGACGGTACAGCTTGGATACGTCGATCAGTCACGCGATGAACTTGACGGTTCTAAGACTGTCTGGGAAGAAGTCTCTGATGGTCTCGATATCATCCGTATTGGCACCTACGAGGTGCCCTCTCGCTCATACATAGGTCGATTTAATTTCAAGGGCTCGGACCAGCAAAAGTTCGTAAAGGATCTCTCAGGCGGGGAGCGTAACCGTTTGCATCTCGCCAAACTTCTAAAGCAAGGCGCAAACGTACTACTACTGGACGAACCCACCAACGATCTAGACGTAGAAACACTTCGAGCCCTAGAGGATGCAGTGCAAGCATTCCCCGGCTCTGCCATGGTGATATCGCACGATCGATGGTTCCTCGATCGCATTGCCACGCATATCCTCGCTTACGAAGACGACGGAACCGTCGTTTTCCATGAAGGAAACTACAGCGAGTATGAAGAAGATCGCCGTGCGCGCCTGGGTCGCGACGCCGACGTACCGAGCAGAGTTAAACACCGCAAACTTATGTAACGACTGTCGGCACGCGCCGGCACCTTGTGCTTAATCGAAGAGTGCAATGGCCTCATCAAGGCGAGACACAGGTTGGATCGTAATACCGGGAATATCTGTCCTCGGCGCATTTCCTTTGGGAACGATAGCGCGCTTAAATCCGTGTTTAGCCGCTTCGGCAATGCGTTCCTGGCCGCTCGCTACAGGACGAATCTCGCCCGTCAATCCGACTTCACCAAAAACTACAAGATCCCTTGGCAAAACCCTGCCTCTTAAGCTGGATACAATCGCAAGTAAAAGCGATAGATCACCGCTTGTCTCAGCGATTCTCACGCCGCCGACCACATTGGCAAACACATCTTGATCGCCCACATGCAAACCCACGTGACGGTGCAGTACTGCTAGCAGCATGGCCAGTCGATTCTGCTCGAAGCCAACAGCAACACGCCGCGGATTACCCAGATTACTTGCGTCCACAAGCGCCTGAATTTCAACTAACAAGGGTCGAGTGCCTTCCCAGACGACGACAACCACTGTTCCAGGCGCAGGTGTGTCAGCCCGCTCCAAAAAAATGGCAGATGGGTTGAGCACCTCTTTCAAACCCCCGTCCGTCATAGCGAATACACCGAGCTCGTTGACCGCGCCGAATCGGTTTTTCTGGCCACGAAGGGTCCGGTATCGGGAGTCCTGCTCCCCTTCCAAGAGGACGGAGCAATCAATCATATGCTCCAATACTTTCGGGCCTGCCAGACTTCCATCCTTCGTCACGTGGCCTACGAGAATAAGTACAGTCCCTGTCTGTTTCGCGTAGCGGGTCAGCAAAGCGGCACAGTCTCGCACCTGCGCTACGCTACCCGGCGCCGATGTTAAGGCGTCGCTGTGCACCACCTGAATGGAATCTACCACCATGATTTTTGGTTTATGGCCATTGGCAGCGGCAAGAATGGCGTCGACATCCGTTTCAGCCATTAGCTGCAACGAATCGGTTTCAAGCCTGAGGCGCTTCGCCCGCATCGCGACTTGCTGCGGTGATTCCTCCCCGGTCACATAAAGCGCAGGCGCTCTCGCGGCGAGGGCGCAAAGTGTCTGGAGTAACAATGTACTCTTCCCCGCCCCGGGATGACCGCCAATTAAAATCGCAGATCCTGGTACTAACCCACCACCCAATACACGATCGAGCTCTGCAAAGCCGGAGCTGAACCGAGGTAAGTCAACGAGGTCAACTTCAGATAATTTTTGAACGCTCGCCGTTGTACCTGCAAAGCCCTCTCGCGCTTTTCGTACTGATCCCGAGTTTCCTCCCGAAATCCGCACCTCAGACAAGGTGTTCCATGCGCCACAGGCAGAACACTGCCCCTGCCACTTTCGATAATCCGCACCACAGTCGTTGCATACGAACGCTGACTTAGTTTTTGCCATAGATCACTCCGACAGGGGTGCCTCACTACCTCTAAACCGCTATGCTATCAGACCAACAGTCATCGCTAGTATCCATGTCAAACCCGCGATTCATTCCAGAGCGCTACTGCACCTTCTCTCCACAGCTCGCCGCGACCGTGGGTTTAGAAGAAGCGATACTTTTACAAGGCTTAAGCAATCAGTTGGCCGCGGATGCCAATACCATTTCCATCGAAGCACTGACGAAGGACTTTCCGTTCTGGGATCACATGAGGATCGGCCAGTTGCTCCAACGAGTGGTCGATCTCGGAATACTCAACGCTCGGCCCAGTCATGATCCACTAGTTTGGCGCGTCACGGACAAACCGGTCGAGGTTGCGCCCAAAACGGAATCTACACGAGCATGGACCCCGAGTGAGCATCTCATCGATTTGCTCAACCTAAATCATGGCCTGACCCGAGACTATATCCTCGGGCAACTTAAAAACTTTGAAGTCTCGGGTGACCGGAGAACCTTAGATACACGCTTTCGCCACCACGTACTCTCTCATTGGCGACAACATCAAAAGCATCCGGCCTTCACGATTAAAGAACCGGCGCGATTTGATAACGCATGGCAACCGAGTCTCGATGCCCAGGAGATTCTGGCCCGCACGGAAATGCCCTCGGAGTTTATCGAATCTATCCGACCCGAGTTCATCCTGTATTGGAAGGAGCGAGGAGGCGCACCAAAAGACGTTAATAGCAAATTCATTCAGTTTGCACGGCAGCGCTGGGCACGACACGAAAACAGCTTGCAGCACAGCACCGTACCGGAACGTCTTAAACCCAACTGGATGCCCAATGCCGCGGTTTACGAGACACTTCAATTGTCGGGAATATCCCAGAGCTTTGCCGATACGGTACTTCGAGAATTTGTTGTCTATTGGGTAGACAGCAATGAAGTCCATACATCGTGGAACGCGAAATTCTTGCAGCATGTAAAATACCAATGGCAACGTCATCAGGAGCAGATTAGTGGCAGATCAAAGACAGGCAGCGGAACTAGCCCAGGAGATCGCACAAAAGACCGAAGCATCTCAGACGACCTCAGCGACACCAGCTGGGCAGGATGAGTGTGTCGATCGCGAAGACTCAGGCCTGATCGAGGCCATCAATCAGGTGTTCGCTCTCTTCCGGCTGAACTACCACAATCAGTATTACGCGGCGTGGTCAGACGCGCAGCAACTGGGTCAGGTCAAACGACTTTGGCTGGAAGCGCTCGGCGAATTTTCGGGTGAGCTCATACTAATGGGTGCGCGCCGAGCAATAGAGGGCAGTGACTATCTACCGACGCTGAATCGCATGCTGGAAAGCTGCTCCGAGGCGCTGACCGAGCTGGGGCTGCCGTCGCCGGCCAGCGCGTACCAGGAGGCTTGCTTGGCACCCAGCCCAAAAGCTGAGGCCAGCTGGTCTCATCCAATCGTCTATCTCGCGGGTAGGGACGCTAGCTGGTACCTGCTGGCCAATCATGCGCGCAGCGAAGCTTGGCCAGTATTTCAAGGTCACTACAACCTCTGGCTAAAGCGAGCCCTGCGTGGTGAAACATTGATAATCCCCGAGCGCAAGCAACTAGAGACGCCGAATGAGGCGGCCAGTATGGATCTCAACGAGCGAAAAAGTGCCCTATCCGCGCTCAGGAAGGAACTAGGACTCTAAGTAAGGCCCCCGGTCGGCAAGGTTTTGCTCGAGAGGCTCCCGCCCTGATTAAAGCGTGGTAATCAAACCGGGTATTTGCAACATATCGCCAGCTGCCATGGCAGTCTCGAGCAAGTAAGCAATATTCAATAACGGCGTCTCTTAAGTATTACTGCAGGTGCCTTTCAAGCGGTGAGCTGACGCACGAATAAGCTCAAGATCGCCGCTTGCTATGAGTTAGCCCATAGCGGGAATACTTTTGTCGGAACTTGACGAAGATGATTTGCAACAGTGCGGCGTAATTTCCCAACATTTTACCGAGTGCCAGCGGGTCGATAGGAGGCGAGTCGCTAGATGCCGTAATTTTCATAGTCGCTCCTGGCGAGATTTTCGAATCTAGTGAACTGTCCCTGGAAAGACAGCCTGCAGGTACCAATGGGGCCGTTACGCTGCTTACCAATGATGATTTCCGCAACACCCTGATCCGGGGAATCCTCGTTGTATACCTCGTCACGGTAGATAAACATGACGACGTCAGCATCCTGCTCGATCGCACCTGACTCCCGCAAGTCCGAATTGACCGGACGCTTGTTCGGGCGTTGCTCAAGTGCGCGGTTGAGCTGCGACAAAGCCACCACAGGAACCCTAAGTTCCTTAGCGAGTGCCTTCAGGCTCCGCGAAATCTCTGAGATCTCAGCGGTTCTTCCCTCACTCGAGCCAGCGACGCGCATTAGCTGTAGATAATCCACCATGATCATGCCGAGATCACCTTGCTCACGTACCAACCTGCGGACGCGCGAGCGAAGTTCCGTAGGCGTGAGGGCCGGTGTGTCATCGATAAAGATCTGCGTATCTTTTAACTTCTCTGTCGCGCTGGATAGCTTTGGCCAGTCATCTTGCTCGAGTTTACCAGTTCGAACCCTCGACTGATCGATTCTGCCAAGGGATGACAGCATTCGGATCACCAGTTGCTCAGCCGGCATCTCCATCGAAAACACCATGATGGGTCGATCGATCGCTAGCGCCGCATTCTCCACAAGGTTCATGGCGAATGATGTTTTACCCATAGACGGTCGACCAGCGACGATAACCAAGTCTGACGATTGCAAACCCGAGGTCATGCGATCCAAATCAATGAAGCCAGTTGTGAGGCCGGTAATATCGCCACCCGTGTTGTAGAGCTCCTCAATGCGCTCAAGTGCCCCACTCAAGAGCGGACCCATTGCCTGTGGGCCCCCCACTTTCTGACCGCCCTCCGAGATCTGCATGATGAGACGCTCCGCCTCGTCGACAAGCTCCTCGGAGCTTCTGCCCTCGGGATTGAAGCCCGCAGTTGCAATATCTTGCGCAGCGTTAATGAGCTGCCTTAGTACTGAACGCTCTCGAACAGCCTTTGCATAAGCTCTTACATTGGAGGCAGTTGGCGTTTGCTCCGCAAGTTCAGCTAGGTAGGTGTGGCCGCCCGCGGCGTCCAACTCCCCCGTCGCTAACAGACGATCGGCAACCGTTATGACGTCAACCGGCTCACCTCGGTCGACCAAGAGTGCGATCTGGCGAAAGATAGCTCGGTGTTCGGGACGATAAAAATCACCAGCGGCCACTACCTCGGCGACACCATCCCAACTATCAGAGGATATGAGAAGTGCACCCAGAACTGAGCGCTCCGCCTCAATAGACCGCGGTTGTAGCTTGATTTTTGCGACATCCCAGTCGGGATTTGTTGATGTCTCCATCTCAACTCTTTATTTATCTTGGCTTTCGCTGACCGGGCCAAAACGCCCCAAGCAGCCCAGCATGCCACAGGTAGGATCTGCGGCGTAAGACATGTCGCAGAGATGAATTACTCAGCAACTACCGATACGCTGATAGTCGCTGTTACTTCAGCGGGAAGTTGAATCATGATCTCGTAGTCGCCAAGCTCACGAATTACGCCGTCGGGTAAACGTACTTCTGCTTTGTCCGTGTTGCATCCTGCAGCTGTTAACGCTTCGGCGATATCACGCGTACCCACAGAACCGAAGAGCTTCCCCTCTTCGCCTGCCGTTGCAGCAATCTGCACCCACTCCAGAGCCTGAATCGCATCACCGCGCTTTTTAGCAGCATCGAGTGTCGCAGCAGCTGCAGCCTCAAGCTCTGCGCGTCGCGCTTCAAACTTCTCAATATTTTCTTGCGTAGCAGGAACGGCTTTGCCCTGCGGAATGAGGAAGTTACGGCCATAACCGGGCTTCACATCAACACGATCACCCAGCACACCCAGGCTACCTACGTTATCGAGCAGAATTACTTCCATCCTTATTTTCCTCTCGCATTAGCGCATTGCGCCACATTTTTTAAATTTTCAACCTGCCACAGGCTAAACGGACCGTGGCATCCGGCGGTAACGGGCACACAACCGCTACCTTTACTTCTTAAGTCGCCTGTCAACTCGCCTTTGCCCTGCGACCGAAATCGAAAAAAGCGTCAAGCAACACCGCCACGAGCACACCCACTTTTAGCAGATCAACAAATGCCCACAGCATGTAACTAACAGCCAGAAATCCAAATCCGAGCTGTCGGTCTCGCGCAACATGATGCAAGAGCGCAAAACCACAAATCGTGACAGGTATTCCTGCTAAGGCAGTCCATGCTGCCAACTCTCTCCCGCCCACGGCACCCGCAACGGTTATTAGAACCAAGGCGGCCGCCCAAAATGAGGGCAATCTCAACGCCCTGAACTCATCGCCAAAAGCACCGGGCTTATATAGCGCTGCCTGCCAATACCGCCCCAACATCAAACTAAGGCAAGCAAGGAGCGAATTGCCGACTGCCATGAGCCCAGCCACTTGCGGAACCGACGGCCTCAGCAACCCAATCGTCGCGGTATCATTAGCGCCCGACTCCAGTGCCTCAATCCACTTATCGAACATCATCAACACCGCGTCTAAAAACGCGGAGTTGAATGCCAACAGCGCCACCCCGCCCAGTGCTGATACCGGCACCACCGCAAGAAGTGCTAACGACAAACTGTAGGACTGTGCTAACACAGCGGCGCCCAAGAACACGGAGAGCAATAGGAGCCCTGTTCCGTAGTCTCCGCTTACCCAACCCAGCAATAGGGCCGGCAGCATCGACCATAGTGCAACCCAAGCGCCATCTCGCACACTGTGACCCAATGTCACAAGGGCAATGGCTGCCGCGCTCACAGGTGCGGCAATGACAAGCACGGAACCAATAACAGCTACCGCCAGCGCCTGCCAACGACCGCGCATCACGAATTCAGCGAGGTCGTGCATCATTTCCTACTGATGCGAATCCGTGTAGGGCAGCAGTGCCAAGTAACGAGCTCGCTTGATGGCTGTCGCCAGCTGACGCTGATACTTCGCCTTTGTACCTGTGATACGACTAGGTACGATCTTTCCAGTTTCAGTGATGTACTGCTTTAAAACTTCTAAATCTTTGTAGTCAATTTCCTGCACACCTTCGGCAGTAAAACGACAGAACTTTCTTCGTCGGAAAAAACGTGACATAGATTAAGCCTCCTCTTCGTCTGCAGCTGGCGAATCTTCTGCCTCTGCTGCCTCAGCCGTTTCTTCAACTGCCACTTCGGCTATATCTTCATCAGCGTCTGCGTCACCCGAATCATCTTCCTCAGCGGCTGCAGCTTCTTCTTCGGCCTTCGCCTCAGCAGCTTGGCGCTCTTGATAACGTGACTTACGCTCACGATCTTCCTTTTCAGACTTCATAATCAACGACTCTTCAGTCACTGCGTTGTCTCGACGAATCACTAGGTTGCGTATAACAGCGTCGTTATAGCGGAACGTTGTCGTAAGCTCCTCCATTGCCTCGTTACTAGCTTCAACGTTCATCAAAACGTAGTGCGCCTTGTGAATCTTGTTGATGTGGTAAGCGAGTTGACGGCGACCCCAATCTTCGAGGCGATGCACTTGGCCGCCATCCTTGGTGATCACATTAGTATACCGTTCAATCATGCCCGGTACCTGTTCCGACTGGTCCGGATGGACCATAAAGACGATTTCGTAGTGTCGCACTAACGATCTCTCCCTTCGGTTGTAGCTGCCTGACATTCAGTGCAGCAAGGAGTTAAGGCTCATATAGCCCATCTAATTGTGAGGCGCGGAGTCTACATAGACCCGTTGTGGAATGCAATCATACGGCAGTGCGCTGTCTTACGACCTCAAAAAGGCACACACCGGTTGCCACCGAGACATTGAGACTCGAAACTTCACCGGCCATCGGGAGCTTTACCAGAAAGTCACAAGCATCAGTAGTCAAGCGACGCATACCAAGACCCTCAGCACCCATAACAATAACGACCGGAAGCGTTAGATCTTGATGATAAAGCACCGTATCCGCCTCGCCCGTCGTCCCAACAACCCAGAGCCCAGCGTCTTTCAACGCCTTCAGCGTCCGCGCAATATTGGTGACACGCACAAGGGGGATAACTTCTGCGGCACCGCTAGCTACCTTCCGTGCTGCAGCGTTGAGCTCGGCGCTGTTGTCCCTAGGAACAACCACAGCATGAACCCCTGCCGCATCGGCGCTTCGAAGGCATGCGCCCAAGTTATGAGGATCAGTGACGCCGTCGAGAACAAGCACCAACGGTCGTTCAACACCTGCCAAATACGAAACGAGATCCCGCTCACTAAGTTTAGCTCCTGATGATTCGGGCTCGATCACAGCGACAACGCCCTGATGACGCTCGGCAACCTTGGTGTCCAAATCCGACTTAGGCACCCGTGTAACAGACACGCCTTGATTCTTGGCGAGCGTCAAAAGCGACTGTATGCGCTTATCGTTACGATCGGCCTGAATAAGGAGTGACAGAATACGCTGCGGGGAGCGGCGCAGTAGGCTGTCGACGGCGTGAATGCCGAAAGTAATATCGCTCATGAGGAACGATCTCTTCGTTTTGGCGTGCCCTTTTTTTTGTGTGCCTTGCTCTTCGCTGACCTTTTTTTAGACGCACTCGCTGACTTGCGCGACTTCTTGTTTGGCTCTTTCGCTGACTGTTTATGTGATGGGTCAGATCGCTGCTCTGAGCGCGAGGCAAACTTTCCACGATTAGTATGGCTCGATTCATGCGATGCTTTCCGCGACCTAGTCGACAGCTTATTTCCCCGCCGCCCCGCTCCAGGAACCACCGTACCAACCAGCTCAAGATCAATCTTGCGATCATCGAGATCCACACGAGCAACCTGCACTCGCACCGCATCGCCCAACTGAAAAGTTTGCCGCGTGTGTTCGCCGACCAGGCGCTGCGATGCCTGATCGAAATGGTAGTAGTCCGACGGTAAGGCACTAATATGAACCAGACCTTCCATATAGATATCGGTGAGATCAACAAATATGCCGAAGCGAGTGACCGACGCGACGACACCGGCGAATTCTTCACCAATGCGATGTCGCAAGTACTCGCACTTTAGCCACAAATTAACGTCGCGCGTCGCGTCGTCGGCGCGTCGCTCGGTCATCGAACAATGCTCTCCCGCCGTCACGAGATCGGTCATGGTGTAGGGATAAAGTGCTCGGGTCTCACCTTTTGAGAGCTTCCCGCGGGTAGAGCCTGAGACAGTCACAAGCCGTTTGATCGCCCGGTGAACCAACAAATCGGGGTAGCGTCGAATGGGCGAGGTGAAATGCGCATAGGCCTCATAGTTCAGGCCGAAATGACCACCATTGTCTGGCTTGTAGACCGCCTGACTTAGAGAGCGGAGCAACATGGTTTGAATGACCTGTGCGTCATCACGCTCAGCCAATCGCGACAGCACGCCTTGATAATCCAAGGGTGTGGGATCCATCCCGCCTGGCAGATCAAGCGCCAGCTCTCCCAGAAATGTTCGCAGTGCTTCCAACCGCTCAGCAGACGGACCTTCATGCACACGGAACAGGGCGGCGAGTTCGGACTCCTCTAAGAATGCTGCGGTCGCAACATTGGCCGCTAACATGCACTCCTCGATGAGCTTATGAGCATCATTGCGATTGACCGGCACAATGGCGTCAATCTTGCGGTTCTCGTCAAAAACAATGC